>WNGI01001018.1_pt1 | contig 22571 bp, 19 predicted proteins | sample 5400621 | NCBI WGS metagenome assembly WNGI01 (sample SAMN13153374, study PRJNA577476) | soil metagenome | isolation source: 20 cm soil or saprolite under Garry oak tree replicate 1 | place: USA:California | collected 2016-06-15
ACGCCCCCCGACTCACTCCATTGGGGTTGGACGAAATGGGGAGGGCCGCGCCGAACTCGGTGAGCCAGAAAACATCGCAGCGTGGTTTGGGACGCCCACGGAAGCACCACTGAGTGGTGGACTCAGTCCCGCCAGTGGTTGGTGCGACACTTGTGTTCTGGGCTGGGAGCACGGGACAATAGACTAGGGCGCACAAGGCGATCGCCTGTACTGCTGCGTTGCGAATCATGAGGCCTACCTTTCGATATCGGTCCCCTGGTATCTCGATTCGTCTCCAAGATGCGGGCAGGTTCAAGCGGGCGATAGTCCCGGCGGCGCGTGGCGCGCTTCAGAGCCCCGCGCGGCCGCGGGGCTCTGTGTTTTCTCGCTGCCCTCAGCTGGGGTTGGGATAAAAGCGAACCTGCGATAGCCGCAGCCCGTTGTTGTCGTACTGCCAGAAGAAGCCCTCGAGGCAAGGGTTGAACAGACTCACGCTGGTGCGGCCGCGTGCCAGCGCCGCCGCGCTGCCGGCGTCGAGCGTGATCGTCGTGAGCGCACGGACCTGGTGGAACGAGAGGTGCTTCCGGGTTCAGGCCGACTATAAACTCCGCATCGGTCCGCGCCCGGTGACAGGCCTCACCACAATCGCGGCCGCACGTTTCCACTTGACGACCGCCCGCCCGTCGTTAATCTCAAGGGTCCGAAGTATCCCCGGCCCCGTTGCGCCCGCGAACGGCTCAACGGGGCCGTGCTTTTGTGGAGCTCGAGGGCACTCACTATCCAGACCACCGGACCGCGTCATCCTGAGCCCGTTTTGATCAGGCTGCTGGTCGCCGACGATCGATTGGTCGTCCGGGAGGGGCTCAAGCGTCTCGTCGGCGCGAGCTCCGAGATGACGGTCGTCGGCGAGGCGGCTACGCGTGACGAGGTGCTCGCACAGGTCCGAGCCACCGAACCCGACGTGCTGCTCCTCGACCTGTTCCTCGGAACGCCGACGATCCTCGGGCTCATCCGCGACGTGAAGCGTCGCCATCCCGGATGCCGCGTCCTCGTGCTCAACGTGCAAGGGCACGATCCCGACGCCCTGCGCATCATGGAGACGGGCGCCGCGGGGTACTTGAGCAAGGATCATTCGCGCCGCCAACTGATCGATGCGATCCAGCAGGTCGCGCGCGGCGCGTCGTACGTGAGTCCGTCGCTCGCCAGCACGCTCATCTCCGGCCTCGGGGGAGCCGGCAGGAGACCGCAGCACGATGTGCTCTCCACCCGCGAATACCAGGTGTTGTGTCTATTCGGCTCCGGCATCTCGTTCAAGCAAATCGCCGCCGAGCTCGGCGTGAGCCCGAAGACGGTAAGCACCTATCGCAGCCGGATCTGCGACAAGCTCAAGCTGACAAGTAATGCCGCCATCATTCGCTACGCGATCGAACACCACCTCGTCCCCTCCTCGCCCCACACGCCATCGCGGCGTCGGAAAAGTCCGACGGACAACTCAGCAGGACACTGACGGGACGCGTCGGAGTTCTCCCCGTGCGTCTGGGCTCCGAATCGCGTCGCGCATTGGCGACGCTCGGCCCCAAATAGATGCGTCGTCGCGCCAGCCGACCTGTGGGTGTGTTGCGATATCGACGGTTGCATCGGCGCCACTGCACGGCACCGGCCTTGCCCTCCATGCGGAGCAGCCACGTTGGTGTCTCCTCTCGAATGAAGGGAGAGTTGCCATGACGATTCGACAGAAGTCGGCGCTGGGCGCCGCTGCAGTCGTGGGCTTGGTGCTCGCGTGCTCGGAGCGTCCCGATCCGGTGGCGCCGATGCGGGCGGACGCCCTCGCGTCGCCCGCCACACACGCGACGACCTACAGCGGTCGCGCCACGGTGGTGCAGGCCACTCTGCTCGGCCTACCTACCATGACGCTCGTCGATGCCGGTCCCCTGCCGTCGTCCGGCGGGGCCGAGCACGCATCGCTCGTGAACGGGTCGGTGCCCGGGCTACTCACAGTAGAAGTGCTGCACGCGGCCACTGTAGGCCAGGGCAACGCGAGCCGGTCCGAGGCATCCGTCGCGGAGCTGGCTCTGACGGTCGGCGGCAACAATATCTCGGCCGGCTTTCTCGAGGCGCGCGCCACCGCGATGTGCACCGATGCCGGCGCGACGGCGAGCGGCAGCGCGGATATCGCGGCCCTGTCCGTGAACGGGCAGTCAATCACGATCTCCGGGGCACCCAACCAGACCGTTGACTTACCGAACGGTCGGGTCATCATCAATGAGCAGAGCTCCGGCCCGGGTGACATTACGGTCAACGCGCTGCACGTGATGGTGAACGGCGTCGCGGATGTCGTCATCTCTTCGGCGCATGCGGACATCAGCTGCGAGCCGACCCCGCCGCCACCTCCCCCGCCCGGGTGCACCCCGGCGGACTTCGTCACGGGCGGCGGTTGGATCGCCGGGACCCCGACCGGGGCGAAGGCAAACTTCGGGGTCGGGGGCGGCATCAGGCAGGGAGCGTTCTGGGGCCATCTGTCCTACATCGATCACGACGCGAACGGCCCGCAGGTGAAGGGCACCGGTGTGACCGATTACACCGGGGACGCCATGATTCCCACGATGCGGCACATCAAGGGCACGGCCGAAGTGAACGGCCAGAGCGGGTTCACGTATCAGATCGATGTGACCGACAACGGCGAGCCGGGACGGGACGACGGCTTCACAATCCACTTGTCCAACGACTACGTCGCATCGGGCAGACTCAGCGGCGGCAATATCCAGCTGCACGTCCCTAGCTGCCAGTAGCGTCCGTCTCAGTCACGCGAGGGCGTCTCGCGGTGGACCGTGGAGCGGAATCGTAGGCGAGCCCTACGGTTCCGCTCGACGTTTTTGCGCGACGTCGTCGCGTGACGTGTCTGCTTGACGTCGTTGGCCGTTCCCGTTCGCGTGGTGGTTATGGGCGCGCGCGTCGGCGTCGGTGCGCGCCAGCTCGACCAGCCACGCGGAGACGGGAACGAGCGCGGAGTCGAGCACTGAGGGCGTGCGCCAGGCTTGCCGAAACACCCACGCCACCGTACGCCTGGCCTCGACCGGGTCAGGAACGATGCCGAGCGCGACGTCGTACAGCGCGCCGCGATGCCGGCGATAGAGCAGATCCAGCGCCTGGCGGTCGCGCTGGGTGGCGATGCGGGCGACGAGCGACGCGTCGGGCACCTCGGGGTTCCCGGCTGCGTCGCAAGGCTCGCTCGTACGCTCGACCTTTACGGTGGGTGGTGGCGACTGCTTCGCGGATCTGCGACAACGCGCACGTCATTTAAAGAGGATGGGAAGCGGCTTTGGGTAACGCGGCGACTCGGAGGGACACGGCCGGGCCCCGCGATTAGGGGCGGGGCCCGCGCGGCGTCGACGCGCCCGGCAGGCGTCGGACGGTTAGTGGTTGACCAATGGATTGCGCTGCCCGGCCGTGTCCGGCTTCGCCCCCGCCTTCCGCTTGGCCGGAGCCCCGGCCTTGGTGGTGGTCGACTTGGCGGCAACGGGAGTCCGAGCCCTGGCCTGGGCCCTTGCGGCCCGCCCCTCGTGAGAACCACCGCCGCAGGCGGCGAGGGCGATCAACGCGAGCCCTACTAGCAACGTCCTTGGCATGGATCCTCTGGGGTAGAGGTTGCGAGACCCAATATAAGGCACGCTGGTTGTGCGCTGGGTTCGCTCGCCCGTGACGCGCGTCACGTGTTGCGTATGCGCCTCATCTTGACCGCGGGACGTCGCGCAACCATCCTGGTAACCAGCAGTTACAACGCTGTCCCTTTCAACAACCTAGGCCCCGTTGCGCCCGCGATCGGCCGATCGGGCGCCTTTTTTTTCGGGAGCCGGAGCACAGTCGAATGGATGCCAGAGCGTTGCTCGACAGCCTGGAGGTCGGGGTGGCGGCGGTCGCTCCCGACTGGACGATCGCCGAGTGGTCCGCCGGGGCCTCGCGGGTCACAGGTCTTCCGGCCAGCCAGGCGCAGGGCCGGAACTTCTGGATTGCGTTCTCGGCGGCGAAGGGCAGCGAGATCGAGCAGGTGCTGCAGAGCGTGCTGGCCGACGGCAAGGCGCGCACATGCTTGATGCCGGCGCACGCGTCCCAGACTCCCGGCGCCGTGCTGGAGACCCGCGTGACGCGGGCTCCCCACAACCACCTCGTGATGGCGTTCCGTCCGATGCACGATGCGCTCCCCGTGGAGTCCGGGGCGGCCCAGCTCTTGAGCGCGCTCGAGATCGAACGGCGCTTGTTCCTACAGCTCTTCAATTCCCTCCCGACGCCTGGTCTGGTGCTGACCGCCGACGGCCAGATCCTGGAGGCGAATCCCGAGGGTGCGAAGCTGCTGGGAGGGCCGGACGCGCCCACCGTCCGCGGGCGCTCCCTCATGGAGTGGGCCGCCGAGCCGCAACGGGCAGGGCTCGGCGCCGCGCTGCGGGAGGCCGTCAACAAACGCCAGGAGTTCAACCTGACGCTCGCGGGGGATCCGGTGCGCGACGTGCAGGCGGTCATCGTGAACGTCGATCCGATCGAGCCCTCGCCCAAGCTGCTGTTCCTCGCCGTGGACGTGTCGAAGGAGATCCTGCTGCAGCGCAAGCTGCTCCAGACCGATCGGCTGTCGCAGCTCGGCGCTCTGGTGTCGGGGGTGGCCCACGAACTGAACAACCCCCTGGCGGCGATTGCGGCCTTCGCGGAGCTGCTGGTGGTGGAGCCGCACCAGGCGGAATTGCGGGAGAGCGCCGAGGTGATCCGCGCGGAGGCGATGCGCGCGGGGCGGATCGTCCGCACCCTGCTCGATTTCGCACGCCAGCGGCCGCGCGTCCGGGTCGCGGTCGACCTCGGGGAGATCGTGGACCGCGTGCTCTCGCTGCAGCGCTCCGCCCTGAAGAAGGCCCGCGTTCGCGCCGCGGTGGCCATCCCAGACGACCTACCGGCGGTGCTGGGCGATCCCCAGGAGCTGCAACAGGTCGTCCTCAACGCGGTCGTGAACGCGCGCCAGGCGGTGGAAGCGGCCGGCCGCCCCGGTCAGGTCCTGATCATCGCCAAGCGCGCGGACAACCACGTGCGGGTCGCGGTCGAGGACACCGGGCAGGGCGTGCCCTCGGAGATCCTGGACCGCGTGTTCGAGCCGTTCTTCACGACCAAGGGCGACCAGGGGACGGGGCTCGGCCTCGCCATCAGCTTCGGGTTGGTGCGGGCGATGGGGGGTCGGATGTGGATCCAGAACATCGAGGGCGGTGGCGCCCGGCTCGAGTTCGAGCTGCCGATCGACCGCGAGCCCGCCGTCGCCACGGCGGCCGACGGGTTCCACGCTCCGGAGCGGTCGCTGCGGGTGCTCGTGATCGAAGACGAGGAGAGCGTGCGGCGCGGCATGGTGCTGCTGGCGAAACGGCTGGGCCACGAGGTCACCAGCGTGCCGGGGTACGACGACGCGCGGCGGCAGCTGGCCGAGCCGGCCGCGCGCTACGACGCGTTGATCGTGGACGTGCACCTCGACGAAGCGCACAGCGGCTTCGACCTGTTTGAGGAGCTGCGGGTCGAAGGGCGGGGCCGCGAGCGCCGCATCGTCTTCACGACCGGCGACTCGATCTCGACGCAGACGCGCGACCACCTGCTGCGCTCGGAGCGCCCGGTGCTGCGCAAGCCGTTCAGCCTGGACGAGCTGCGGGAGATGCTCGACCGCGTCGCGGGTGACTGAGACTCGGGGCCTAGGAGGGTTCGAGCAGCAGCGCCCGCCGCACCACGCCCCGCGGCTCGGTGCGCCGGCGACCGACGACCGTATTACCGTAGTAGGCGATGGTCTGCCGCAGGCCCTCTTCGAAGCTGACGACCTCGCCGTAGCCGAACAGCTGGCGCGCCTTCTCGATGGCCGCGAGTGAGTCCCGGACCTCGCCCGAGCGCCCCTCGGCGTATTCGGGCTCCACGTCCGTTCCCACCAGCTCCCGGATGCACTGCCACAGCTCGTTCACGCTGACGGCACGACCACAGCCCACGTTGAATACTTGGCCGGCCACCTGGGCGGCGGGGGCCCGGCTGGCGAGCATGTTGGCGTGCACGACGTTGGCGACGTACACGAAATCCCGGGTCTGGCCGCCGTCGCCGTAGATCGTGGGCGACTCACCGCGCAGCGCCGCCGTGATGAAGCGCGGGATCACCGCCGCGTACTGCGAGTTGGGGTCCTGGCGCGGCCCGAAGATGTTGAAGTACCGCAGCACGACCGGCTCGAGCCCGTAGGTCGCTTGAAAGGCCTGGCAATACTGCTCGGCCGCGAGCTTGGAAGCGGCGTAGGGTGAGAGCGGATGCGTGCGATCGTCTTCGTGGTTGGGGAGGTCGGCCGGGTTGCCGTAGGCCGAGGTGGATCCCGCGAATACGACCCGTCGAACGCCCGCGTCTCCTGCCGCCAGCAGCACGTTCACGGTGCCGGTCGTGTTGACCTCGTGGGCGGCGAGCGGCTCGCGCACCGAGCGCTCGACCGACGTGACCGCCGCATGGTGCAGCACGCAGTCGACCCCCTCCATCGCGCGCTGGCACATCGCTGCGTCCGTTACGCTGCCGACCAGGAGGCGGATGCGATCCGCTACGGGCGTGAGGTTCTCGCGCCGGCCGGTCGAGAGATCGTCCAAGACGACCACGTCGTGCCCGGCCGCCACCAGATGCTGCACCAAATGCGAGCCGATGAAGCCCGCCCCTCCCGTCACCAGATAGCGCATGCGCTTCACCGACCTCCGTCGTGTTGCCGAACTGAACGAACTGCGCGATGATCCTGTCCAGCGTTGCACATCTCAAGCCAGCCGCTCGGGAGGCAAGTGCCCCCCCGACGGCTGTCGCGTGCCGGCCACACATGTCTCGCGGTCAGGGGGATTCGCTCCGCACGGCCGCGAGATCGTGCTTCCCGCTCGCCAGCACCGGCAAGGCGAGACGCACTTCGATGCGTGCGGGCTGCAGGTAGCGAGGTAGCTCGCGACCGCAGTACGCCTGCAGCCGCTCGAGCGAGCCCGCTTCCGCGAGCACGACGTACGCCACGATGCGTTCACCCCACAGCTCGTCCGCCTCCCCCGCGACCGCGGCCTCCGCGACCTCCCCGGAGCCGTACAGCACGTTGACCACCTCGTCCGGGCCGACCCGATACCCCATGGTCTTGATGATCCGGTCTTTGCGGCTCACGAAGTAGAGGAAGCCGTCGGCGTCGCGCCGCACCAGGTCGCCGGAGAACACCACGCGCTCGGTATCCGGGGCGCCGGCTGGCCGAAGCGGGTTGGGGCGGAACACCTGTGCGGTGAGCTCGGGATCCTTCCAGTAGCCGAGCGTCACGGTCGGGCCCCGCTGCACCAGCTCGCCCACCTCCCCCGGGGACGTCGCGGTACCGTCTTCGCGGAGCACGTAGACTTGGGCCCCTGGAATGGCCCGACCGATCGAATCGGGTCGCCGGTCCACTTCCTCGGGGGGGAGGTACGTGCTGCGGAGGGCTTCGGTGAGCCCGTACATCAGGAACAAGCGGGCCGCTGGCTGAGCGTGCCGCAACGCGCGCACCGCCGCGGTCGGCAACCGGCCGCCTGCATTCGTGAGCACTCGGAGGTCGGGCAGCGCCGCCTCCCGGAATTCGCTCACGTTCAGCAGCCGCAGCCACAGGGGAGGCACGGCCGCGAGGACGGTCACTTTATCCGCGCGCAGCCGCTCGACGATTTGCCGCGGGAGCGGCGATCGCTCCACCACGAGCGTCGCCGCTGCCGCCACCGTGCCCAGCAACTGGCTCATGCCGTAGACGAAACTGAAGGGCAGCAGGCTCGCGACGCGGTCGTCTCGCGTGATCTCGAGGTAGGAGACCACGGCGCGGGTGCCCGCGAGGAGATTCGCGTGGGTGACGGTCACGCCCTTCGGCATGCCGGTCGAACCGGACGTGTAAATAATCTGCGCCACGTCGTGACCGACTCGGGGCACGGGGGCGAACGCCGGGTCGCCGTCCGGTCCGATCGTTCGCACATCCAGCACGCGCACGTCAGCGCGCAGCGCCCGTGGTTGGCGGGCAAGCAGTTCGTCGGTCGTGACCAGGACCCGGGCGCCGGAGTGCGCGAGCAGGTACTCGATCTGACGCGGCCGGAGCGTCTCGTTCACGAACACGGTGATCGCACCGACCGCCACCGCTGCAAAGAACGCGGCGGCCGCGTCGCCACCACGCTCCAGCATGATCGCTACTGGATCGTCCGGTGTCACACCGGCCGCGAGCAGCGCCGCGGCGAGCGCCGTTACGCGCTTGAGCAGCGTCGCATAGGTGGCGCTCTGCTCGCGCTCGACCACGGCAGGTCGGGCGCCATGACGCTCGGCTGCGTGCCACAAGAGCGATGCGACGTTGTCGGTTGCGGCGTCGCACGCCCCGATTGCAGGCGACAAGAGATCACTCTCCCGTGGGTCACGTGCGTGTCGCGATTATGCAACGAGCATACCACTCAATCGCCCGCGCACCCATTCGATGCATGCGCCACGGTGTTCTGGTGCGGCGGGCCGTTGCGGGCGTGCCACACGGGTGCCGTGGCGCCGGTCCCTCCACACAAGTCGTTGAAGCGCCGCACTCTCGGGGTACGGGGGGGCATCGCGACGGAGCGTGGGAACCCGGCCCTGAGGCTCGAACCTTGCACTCTCGCACTGCAAGTGCTCTAGCGGATCGTTTTCTCACCAGCGAGGGGCGGTGTCCGAGGCCATTGCGGAGCGGTTGCGGCTCGACCTGGGGCAGGTCACGGGGCAGATCACCGGCGTGCTGCGGCGGCAGGTGGGCGAGGTGTTGCGGCGCTCGGGGCTGGTGGTCGCCATGAGCGGCGGGGTGGATAGCTCGGTGTGCGCCGCCCTCGCGGCCGCGGCCGTGGGTCCCCGACGCGTACTGGGCCTGGGCCTGCCGGAGCGGGAGTCCGATGGCCAGAGCCTGACCCTGGCACGGGAATGGGCGACTCAGCTCGGGATCGGGTTCGTGGTGGAAGACATTTCCGCCATTCTCGAAGCGTGCGGGTGCTACGCGCGGCGCGATGCCGCGATCCAGCGACTGGTGCCTGATTATGGGCAAGGGTGGCGCTGCAAACTGGTGCTGGAGGGAGGGGGGCTCGACTCCGAGCGGTTGCACGTCTGCTACGTCGCGGTGCAGCCGCCCGGCGGCGCTGTGCGCAAGGTGCGCCTGCCGGCGCGCGAATTCCGTGAGATCGTGGCCGCCACCAACTTCAAGCAGCGCGTTCGCACCATGCTCGAGTACCACCACGCCGACCGGCTCCACTACGCCGTGTTGGGCACGCCGAACCGGCTGGAGTACGACCAGGGATTCTTCGTCAAGGGGGGAGACGGCTGCGCCGACGTGAAGCCGATCGCCCACCTCTACAAGAGCCAGGTCTACCAGCTCGCGGAGCATCTGGGGGTCCCGGCCGCCATACGGACGCGGCCTCCGACGACCGATACCTATTCGCTGCCGCAGACCCAGGAGGAATTCTTCTTCTCCCAGCCCTTGGGGGAGCTCGATCTCGTGCTCCAAGCGCACAACGCTGGGTGCAGTGCCGCGGCGGCGGCCGGCGAGCTCGGCTTGGAGCGCGACCAGCTCGAGCGCGCCTATCGGAACATCGAGCGCAAGCGCAGCGCGACCCGGTACCTGCACGTGCCGCCCCTGCTCGTCGACCCGGTGCCCGAGGTCGACGGCCCCCCCCGGCCCCCCCGCCTCGCCGGCGGGCCCGACTGATGTGCGGCCTCGCCGGCGTCGCCCGCGCGCGGCCGCAGGGAGTGTCGGCCCAGCTGCTCGAACGCATGGCGGCCGCGATCCGGCATCGTGGTCCGGACGGGTTCGGCCTGCACGCCGATGACCGCTTCGGCCTGGCGCACGTCCGCCTGAGCGTGATCGATGTCGCCGGCGGCGCGCAGCCGATGGCGAACGAGGACGGGGACGTCCGCGTCATCTACAACGGCGAGATCTACAACTACCTCGAGCTGCGGCACGAGCTTCAACTCCGCGGTCACGTGTTTCGCACGCGCAGCGACACGGAGGTGCTGGTCCACGGTTACGAGCAGTGGGGTGAGGGGCTGCTGGAGCGGCTCAACGGCCAGTTCGCGTTCGCACTGCACGACCGCCGCACGGCGTCGCTGTTCCTCGCGCGCGACCGCTTCGGAATCCTGCCGCTGTATTACGCCGAACGGGGCGGGGATCTCTTTTTCGCGTCCGAGATCAAGGCGCTGTTCGCAAGCGGAGAGGTGGAGCAGGCGCTCGACCCCGAGGGGTTGGACGAAGTGTTCACCTTCTGGGCGGCCCGGCCGCCGCGTACCCCGTTCCGGGGGATCCGGGCGCTCGAGCCGGGGACGTGGGCGCGGTGGCGGGACGGGGTCCTGTCGGTCCGCCGGTACTACACGCTCGACTGGGCGACGGCGGCGGCGGAGCCGGCGGACGCCCTCGAGACGCTCGACGAGCTGCTGCGCTCGGGCGTGCGGCTGCGGATGCGGTCCGATGTACCGGTCGGCGGCTACCTGAGCGGCGGCCTCGATTCCAGTATCGCCTGCGCGCTCGCGGCCCAGACGTCGCCGTCCGATCTGCGGACGTTCTCGGTGACGTTCGACGATCCGCAGCTCGACGAGAGCGTGTTCCAGCAAGCGGTCGCGACCGAGCTCGGGAGCCGGCACGCCGTGCAGCGGATCGGCGGCGGCGAGATCGCCCGGGTGTTCCCCGACGTGGTGCGGCATGCGGAGACGCCGCTGTTGCGGACCGCGCCCGCGCCGCTGTACCTGCTGTCCCGCCTCACCCGCGAACAGGGGATCAAGGTCGTGCTCACCGGGGAAGGCTCGGACGAGGTCTTCCTGGGCTACGATTTGTTCAAAGAGACCCTGGTTCGGCTGTTCTGCCTGCGGCAGCCGGACTCGCGGTGGCGTCCCCGCCTGTTCGATCGACTGTACGGGTATCTGCCGCCCCAGGCGCGCAAGGGCGATTTCTGGCGCCGGTTCTTCCTGAACGCAGGATCGCCCGACGACCCGCTGTTCTCGCACCTGCCCCGGTTCCGCCTGACGACGCGGATCCGGGATTTTTACGGCGACGCCTTCCGGGGAGGCCTCGGGGCGTTCGACGCGCTCGGCGAGCTGCGGCAGTCGCTCCCGGCGGGCTTCATGGGCTGGTCGCCGCTCGGCCGGGCGGCGTACCTCGAAATCGTCACGCTGCTGTCGCCCTATTTGCTGGCGGCGCAGGGAGACCGCATGGCGATGGCCCACGGGGTCGAGGCGCGGGTTCCATTTCTCGACCACCGCCTCGTCGAGTTCGCCGTCGCGCTGCCGGATCGCAGCAGGCTCTGCGGCCTGCGAGAGAAGGCGATCCTGCGGCGCTGGGCCGCAGGCAGGCTCCCTCGGGCCATCACTGGTCGTCCGAAGCAACCGTACCGGGCGCCGGACGTTCCGGCATTCTTCGGTGGCACGGAGCCTGAGTACGTGGGGGAGCTGCTCGATGCGGCGAGCGTGCGGCGCACCGGCATCTTCAACCCCGACGCGGTCGCGGGACTGGTGCGGCGCTGCCGCGCCGGGCTCGCGACCGGGGTCGGGGAGAATCAGGCGCTGGTGGCGATTCTCTCGACCGAGTTGTGGCACCGCGAGTTCTTGGGCGCGCCCGCCCGCGCGCGTGCGCCGGCGTTGTCCGGGGCGCAGCGAGCGGCATCGGGTGCGTCGATCGCGGCGTGACGGCGTGACGGTGAGGAGGGAGACGATGGATCAAGAGACGACGGGACCGGCCCAGTCGGAGATCGTCGACCGGACCCGCGCCTACGTGCGGGAGAATTTCCTCTACATGCGCCCTGACTGGAAGCTCGGCGATGAGGACCCGCTGCTCGGGAGCGGCGTGATCGATTCGATCGGCGTGATCGAGCTGGTCGAGTTTCTGCAGCATGCCTTCCAGCTCGCCATCGCGGAGGAGGAGATCACCGAGCGGAATCTCGGCACGCTCGCGGCGATCGGACAGTTCGTGTACCAGAAGTGCCATGCGAACGGCTCGGGAGGGAGCCTCTGGCCGCGCCAAGTCGCCTGACCGAGAGCCCGGCGACCGACGGCGGGCCCGGGCGGCTTCGCTCGTTCCGGCGCGAGGACATCCCCGAAGTCGCGGCGCTCCGCCAGCAGGTGTTTCGGTTCAGCGAGCGGGAACGCACCGAACGGCTGGTGGCGTATCTCGAGCACATCTTCTACGCCCACCCCTGGGCCCAGGACGACCTGCCCTCGCTCGTCTACGAGGATGAGCGGGGTCGGGTGGCCGGGTTTCTCGGCGTCATTCCCCGTCCGCTGCTGTTCCAGGGCGCACCGATCCGGGCGGCCGTTGCCACGCAGCTCATGGTCGCCCCCGAGAGCCGCGGCCTAGTGGGGCGACGGCTCATGCGCGCGTTTCTCGGCGGCCCCCAGGATCTCAGCCTGTCGGACACTGCGAACGACGCCGCTCGCCTGCTGTGGGAAAGCCTGGGCGGCAGCGTCTCGGTCACTCACAGCCTGAGCTGGACTCGGGCGCTGCGGCCGTGCCGCCACTACGCGTCCCGCGCCTCCTCCGGCGGTCCGGCGCGTCGCGCCGCGTGGCTCGCCGCCCGGCCCGTGCTCGCGGTGGCGGATGCCCTCGCGACCCGGCTGGTGCAGCAGGCGCCGCCCGGCTCGACCGAGCCCCTGGACGCGGCCGTGATGGCCGCCACGCTGCCACGGCTCGTGGGGCCGCGGGCCCTGCGGCCGGTGTACGAAGACGGGTCGCTGGGGTGGCTCCTCGAGCAGGCCGCCGACAAACGCCAGTTCGGCGAGCTACGGCAGCGGCTGGTTCGGGGGCCCGGCGGCGAGGTAGCGGGATGGTTTCTGTATTATCGTGATGGCGGGGGCGTCGGCCAGGTGCTGCAGGTCGCCGCCGCGCGGTCCGGGCTGGCGCTCGTACTGAGGCACTTGTTCTACGACGCATGGCGCGGCGGGCTCACAGCGGTCGCCGGCCGGCTCGAGCCGGCCTGGGCGGCGGAGCTCGGCGCCCAGCGGTGCCGGTTTGAGCGCACCGGGCCCTGGGTGCTGATTCATGCGCGACGCACGGAGATCCTGCACGCGATCGTGTGCGGCGACGCCTTCGTGTCGCGGCTGGAGGGCGAGTGGTGGCTCAGCTTTTGAGGAGGCTGGTCCGCGTGCCGGACCGACTGCTCCACGCCAGGCGGCGCGGCGCTGCCCTGGCGGCGCTTCTGGCGCGACGGGCGCCGGCCCGCGTGCTGGTCGTGTGCAACGGCAACATCTTCCGCAGCCCGTTTGCCGCGGCGGCCCTGCGACGGGTCGCCGGGCCGCGCGTGCAGGTCGAATCGGCTGGATTCCTGGGCCCCGGCCGCCCGGCCGCCCGCGACGCCCTGGCCGCGGCCGCCGGGCGGGGAGTCGATCTCTCGGCGCACCGCTCCCAGCTCGTCACGGCGCCTTTGGTGCAATGGGCCGACCTGATCGTCGTCATGGACGCCGTCCAACGGCAGACCCTGTGTGACCGGTTCGGCCGCACGGCGCGCGACATCCTGATCCTGGGGGACCTCGATCCTGAGCGCATCACGTCGCGCGGGATCGAAGATCCGGTGGAGCAGTCGGTGGAAGTGTGCCGGCGGGTTTATGCGCGGATCGAGCGCTGCGTGGCGGAGCTCGTGAAGGCATGGTGGAGCGCACCGGCGGCGCGCCGGGCGTAGCCGCCGAGCCGCCGCAGCGGCGACGTCAGCCATCCGAGGCACAGCGTCAGCAGCCCGAGACCCTCGACCGCGCCCGGGCGCCAATCATACCACTTGAACTCGTCGTAGCGCATGCCGGGGCGAAAGTCGCGGAGGAATTGCCCCAGCACCCGGGCGCGCGACGGCGGCGCGCCCGCCGGCCCGGTCGTGAGCCGACGCTGGACGCCGCCGAGCCCGTCGCGTAACGCCAGCAGATCGCCCCGCAGCCAGCGCTCCTCGATTCCGACGCGATAGCTCGGCGTGGGCCCCGGCTCTCCGATCCCGTACAGCGCCGCGACCAGGCGCGGCAGGTTGATCCCGGCGTCGAGGCTGAGCGCGGTGGATGCCTGAAAGCGCCCGTTGATCTCCATGAGGGTGTAGCGGTCGGCGGCGCGGTCGTACTTGAACTCGACCATCGCCACGCCGTGCCAGGCGATCTGCCGCAGCAGAGCGGTCGTGTATGCCGCGAGCCGCTCGTCCAGCGGGATGCTCTTGCGCACGACGCTGACGCCGCCCGACAGGGGAAACTCGCGCTCCCGGGAGTAGGCGAACAGCACGATGGGTTCGCCACGACGGCACAGTGCGGCGACGCACCGCCCGACGCCGGGGGCGTACTCCTGGACCAGGACTGCGCCCGTCTCGCGCTCGAACGGCTGTAGCAGGATCCGCAGCTCCTCGAGCGTGCGGGCGTAGCGCACCTTGAAGTCCAGCGTGTTCGCGGTCGTCGAGTGCAGGGCGTGGCCGCGCGGCTTGATCGCGACGGGGAACACGAGGTCGGCCGCGCGGCGCAGGATTTCCTCGGCGCTGTCGCCCTCTGCCGAGCGCGGCACGGGCACGCCCAGTTCCCGTGCCAGGTGCAGGGTCTTCGCCTTGTTGATCGCGTACTCGAGGGCCTCGGGCGGGGGGGCGGCGAGCCGCGCGTGGCGCTCGACGACCTCGCGCCACTGGTTCAGGACGACGAGCGTGGACTCGACTGTCGGGATGATCAACTCGGCGCCGGTTTGGCGCACGACGCGGAGGATGTCGGCGACGAGTCCCTTCTGGCTCGAGAACGGCGACGCATAGCAGGCCTTCGCCACGGTAAAGCGGGAGTAGAAGCCGATGCTGTGCGGCTCCGCCCCGCACGCCACCACCGGTATGCCGGCGATGCCGAGACCCCGAATCACGGCGAGTCCCTGGTGCTGGTCCGCGCCGGTGACGAGCACCGTGGGAAGCGCGGTCACGGCACGGGATCGAACAGGCGGGACATCAACGAGCGGCTGGTAGCCGCTCGCGGGCCGAGCTTGATGCCGCGGCGCGCGTTGTCGCGCGTGATGCGGCGGACATCGTAGGCGACGCGGTAAAACCAGACGTGGTGGACCTCCGGGTCGAATACCGCGTACGCCGCCCGCTCGTCTCCGTCCCGGGGCTGGCCCACGCTGCCGGGATTGATGAAGCAGAACGCCGCCGGGTCGAGCGCGAGCTCTGGCGCGGCCGGCCGCCTGACGACGCCGGCGGGCCCGACCTCGACGACCTGCGGCGCATGAGTATGGCCGGTGCAGCACACCCGGAGGTCACTATCGAAGTGCAGCAGGACCTTCGTCTCCTCCTCGAACTGAGCGCGGGCGTGCAGCCGCACGCCCGGATCGCCCAATGCCGAGTGCGTGCACAGGATGCCGCCCGCGAGCCGCAGCTCGTCCGGCAGGCTCGCCAGGTAGTCGCAGTCGGCGTCGGTCAGCACCTTGCGCGTCCAGGCGATCGCTTTGCGGCCGATCGGGCCACACTGGTCCGGCGGGAGTCGTCCGATGGCCATGAGGTCGTGATTGCCCCGAACGCCGGAGATCGCGTGCTCCCGCAACAGCGCCAGGGTCTCCCTGGGCCGCGTGTTGTAGCCCACGACGTCTCCCAGTTGGACGGTGGCCGAAACATCGCGCCGTGCGATGTCGGCGAGCACTGCCGCGAGGGCGTCCGGATTCGCGTGGATGTCGGACAGGATGGCGATGCGCATGGCTGCCCCGGCCGTATCGCATAGGCAGTGCCACTCTCGGGGCCTCAAGTGCGCAGGCGAAGGAGGCCCAGGGCCTTGTCAGGGCGGGACATCCAAGCCGGCGCCCGGCCGGCGACCCCGCGCGGCGTTGCGTTGACGCAACGCAGTTGTGGTATGGCCCGAGTCGTATGGTCGCAGTTCCTGCCCGGATCGGTGGGCACAGGCGTTGCAACCCCGAGTGGTGTGATCAGACATCACTTTACCGTCGACGTCGAGGAGTACTTCCAGGTGTCGGCGTTCGAATCGCGGCTCGGTCGCGCCGATTGGGATCGGTTCGAATCGCGCGTCGTCGGCAGCGTGGAACGGCTGCTCGAGCTGCTCGCGCGTCACGAGGCTCGCGCCACGTTCTTCATCGTCGGGTGGGTGGCGGAGCGCCAGCCAGATCTGGTGCGGCGCATCGCGCTCGCAGGCCACGAGATCGCCTCGCACAGCTGGGATCACGCCAGGGTGACGGACCAATCCCCCCTCGCGTTTCGGGACTCGGTGCGACGTGCGAAGTATCTGCTCGAGGAGTTGGCGGGCGCGCCGGTGCTCGGATTCCGGGCGCCGAGCTTCTCGATCGTCCCGGGTCGGGAGTGGGCGCTCGACATCCTCATCGAAGAAGGCTACCGCTACGACTCGAGCCTGTTTCCTGTGCGCCGGCCGGGGTACGGCTACGCCAACGGGCACCGCGACCCGCACTGGTTGCAGCGGCCGATCGGCCGGATCGCCGAAGTGCCGCCGACCACGTTGCGGCGCTGGGGTGCGAATCTGCCGGCGGGGGGAGGCGCCTACTTCCGGTTGTTGCCGTACGCCCTGGTCCGTGCGGCGCTGCGGGACTGCGAGCGCCGCCACGCGCCCGGCACGTTCTACATCCACCCCTGGGAGGTCGATCCCGAGCAGCCGCGCGTCGGGGTCTCGTGGTTGACCCGGGTCCGGCACTACGGCGGGCTGCACCGCACGCTGCCCCGGCTCGAGCGCCTGCTCGGGGAGTTTCGCTTCACGGCGATCGCGGAGACGCTCCCCCGTCTGAGCGGCGCGCTGGCCCCCGTATGATCTCGGTCGCGCCCCTCGACGGCAGTCTCTCGGTGTGGGACGCGTTCGCGGCAGCGGTGCCGGGGAGCACGTTCTGCCATCTGTCCGGATGGCGCGCGGTGATGGAGGACGTGCTGGGGCACGAGTGCTTCTACGCCATCGCGTGCGACGACGCAGGCGCGTGGCGGGGCGTGCTGCCACTGGTCCGCGTCCGCAGCGCGCTATTCGGCGACTATCTCGTCTCCCTGCCGTTCCTGAACTCGGGTGGGCCGCTGGGCACGCCGGACGCGGTGGCGACGCTGGTCGAGCACGCAACCACGCTGGCGCGGCACTTTCGCGTGGATCTGCTCGAGCTGCGGACCCGAGGGCCCGTGGAGTCGGGGTTGCGGCTGTCGCAGCGCAAGCTCACGGTGCGACTCGAGCTTCCGCCCGCGGCCGAGGATCTGTGGCGGGCATTCGATCCCAAGCTGCGGAGTCAGATCCGGCGCCCGCAGCGCGACGGGCTGGTGGCGCGGTTCGGTCCGGACCAGGTCGACGCGTTTTACGACGTGTTCGCCCGCAACATGCGCAGCCTGGGCACGCCCGTGCTGCCGCGGGCGTTCTTCACGCGGCTGGCAGCGATATTCGCCGGGCTCATCGTGTTCGGCGCCGTGTATCGGAGCGGGCAGCCGGTTGCGGCCGGGTGCGGGTTCGTGTGGCGCGACGAGTTCGAGATGACCTGGGCCTCATCACTGCGCGAGCACAGTCGCAGCGCGCCGAACATGTTACTGTACTGGTCCTTCATCGAGCAGATGGTCGCGCGCGGCGTGCGGGTGTTCGATTTCGGCCGCTGCACGCCGGGCAGCGGCACCCACCGCTTCAAGCAGCAGTGGGGCGGCGCGGACGTCGCGCTCCCGTGGCTGCAATGGTCGCCCCGCAACGTCGCCGCCACGCCGTCTCCCGAGCGACCGACCTACCGGCTGGCGGCGGCGGTGTGGCGGCGCCTGCCGCTGGGCGTCACGAACCGCATCGGCCCATTTCTCGCCCGCCGATTGCCATGACCCCGGGTGCGGATCCCGTCCCGCGCCAGCGCACCGCTCCTGCGGAGCGCCGGGATCGCGGGGCGGCGGCGGCATCTCGCGCCCGACGCGGCTGGTTGTGGCGCCAGGTCCCCGCTTACTCGCCGCTCACGCTACACGCCACCTGGCGCGCCGCCGCCCAGACCTTGCTGCGGCGGGAGGACGCCCGCCCGCGACTCGCACGGCTGCTCCGGGCGCTGTATCCGGCGCGCGAGGCGGTGCTGCTCGGGAGCGGCACCCAGGCGCTGGAGCTCGCCATTCGGATTGCGTCCCGCGTGGTTGGCGAGCCGTCGGTCGTCGCGCTGCCGGCGTTCTCGTGCTACGACGTCGCCACCGCCGCCGTCGGGGCGGGCGTCGGGATCGCGCTGTACGACGTCGACCCGTGGACGCTCGCCCCGGACCTGGACTCTATGACGGCGACCCTGGCCGAGGGGGCCCGCGTGATCGTCGTCGCCCCGCTCTTCGGGGTTCCCGTCGACTGGGACGCGATCGAGCGATGCCTGACGGGGTTCGGCGCGTTGGCGATCGAAGACGCGGCGCAGGGTCACGGCGCATTGTGGCGCGGCGCCCCCGTGGGCAGCGCCGGGGCGCTGAGCGTCCTGAGCTTCGGGCGGGGGAAGGGATGGACGGGAGGGCGGGGAGGCGCCCTCCTGATCCGCCGGTTTCCGCTGGATGCCGGCGTCGGCGGATCCCGCGCCGCCGGCCCGTTCGACGAGCTCGCGGCGCTCGGGACCGCGGTCGCGCAGTGCGTGCTCGGTCGTCCCGCAGTGTACCGGCTGCCAGCCGCGCTCCCGTTGCTGCATCTTGGGGAGACGCGTTTTCACTCCCCGACTGAGTTGCGGCGCATGACCCGCGCCGCGGCCGCGCTGCTCGAGCGCACGCTGCCGCTGGCCACTCAAGAGGCAGCGGCGCGACGCGTGAACGCCGAGGCGATGCTGGCGTGCCTCGCTCCTGACTCCCCCGCTCGCGCGGTGACGCCGCCGCGCGCGAGCACGCCGGGATTCCTGCGGCTGCCACTCCGGGTCCCGGGTGGGCTCGCGGGGTTTGCCGAGCCCGCCCGGGCGCGGCGGCTCGGCGTCATGCCTGGATACCCCACGACGCTCGCGGCGCTTGGAGCCGTGCGCGAGCGACTGACGCGGCCGCACGGTCGCTGGCCGGGCGCGGAGGAGTTGGTGCGCGATCTCGTCACGCTGCCGACCCATTCGCTGGTGCGTAGCGCGGAGCGCGACGAGCTGGTGCGGCTGCTGGAGTAAGCGCGGATAGGTGCCAGTGCTCGGCCCTTACGGCCTCCCCATCGGCCCGTACCGTGACGTGTTGATAATCGCCGACGTGCTATCCGGGCCCACCGCATCGCCATATCGGCCCGCAGTCTGCCACTGAGGCTTTAGCTGATAACTGACCTGGTCCACGAAAATGTCCGACGCGGGCGCGACGGCAGTATGCAGCTCGTATCCAACCGCCTGCATCCCTGTTAGGGTGAGGTCCTGTTCCGATGCCAAGTCGCGAGCAAAGACGTAGCTGGGAGATGCATCATAAACATTGTAGTCCATGTAGGCGAGCTGATCGTGAGGCGGCGTCGTCGAGAGTGAATCCTTATACGAGTAGTAAGCGGTAATCGGGGCTCCTCCAGCGATTACGATGTTGTTCCAGAGCTGCGAGTTCCACGTGTTGCCGGCCGACGCTCCGGCGAGCGTATTGTAGCGGAACAGGTTGTCGTAAATGCTCGTGCCGTCGGTGTGTTGCTGGATTTCGATCTGACCATCCACCACATTGTCGTGCACTTGGTACCGTGCTGTATTCCCCTGAGACTCAGTCCCAAGGAATTGCTCCGTGTTCGCGGTGAGGAAATTGCGGCGGTAAATATTGTCGACCGCTGACTGCTTGTCGTAAATGCCCGTCCAATTGTCATGGATGTAGTTGACCTCAATGACTGCGTTCTGGACGGTGTAGAGTTTGATCCCCGCGCTATTGTGGCTGTTTCCTTGGACTCCGTGGATAACGTTACCGTGCACCCATGGTGCTGTCAGATTCTCGAGCCGCACGCCGTCGTGGTTGTCTCCTGTGGGGACGTAAGTGCCGATGACTTCGCAATACGCCAGCTCCAGACCTGGGGTCAAGGACGTTTGATCTGGACCTTTGAAATAGACACTCGCTGCGTTCCCGTTCTGTGGCTCCACCGCGAGGCCCACAAACCGAACGTAGCTGTAGTGGGACGTGCCCAGTTCGTTCCCTCGGTTACCCAGCACGGGCTGGAGTCCGCTGCGCACCACAAGGTGCGCTGTCTCGCCCGGATACCCCTCGATCGTGATCGGCGACCCGGCCGTACCCGAACGCGCGGGCCGAATGTACCCAATTTCGTAGTCGCTGCTCGGGTCCGACGCGCACGTGTCAAAAAGGTAGTCCCCACCTCGAAAGTACAGGATGTCGCCAGGTTGAAGCGCCTGGAGCGCGGGGCTGTCGAGCGTACAGTACGAGGTTGTGTTCTTGGGTAGATCGGCCAATCCATACGGGTTCGTGAAGGTCCCCGCGCCGCTGCCAGGGTTGTTCGCGACGTAATAGCAACGACCCGCCCCCGTCGCCTCGCAGATTGGCGCGCCAGGCGCTGTATAAATGACCGTTAGGTACGGCCGCTGGCTCGTCGCAGGATTCTCACTGCTGCTAAACTGACGGTAACGATCCGCCAACTTTGACGGATCAGAATTCAACAGGAGCCCAAAGTTTGACGCAGGATTGCTGAACCATCCTTGCACGATGGAGGTCACGTCCCATTGCTTGAATCCGAGAGTCTTGTCAATTGTCCTGCTGTCCGCTGGAGCGCTGATGTCTGCCTGCGCCATTGGAATACTGTTGTAACAGCAATTGTTTGGGGTCCACGAATTTATACCGTCGTAGGTGGAGCCAGTCGCCCGAGCGAGATCGGGGTTCTTGTTCACGATCTTGTGCACGGTGACCGTGTAGGTTGGATCCGAAGTGGCATCAGTCGCCTGAAGGTAGAGATTGAGGGTCGCACTTGATATGGTAGATCCCGCCGGGATGCTCGAGAAGTCAAACTTCATCGCAATCGCATTGGCAATCTTGTCGTCCGGCCACGTGTATACATTGAGCGTGTCTTCTGTTGAGTGGTTTGCTGGCGGATCATCGATGTTGAGGTACGTGTCGGCGGTCGGACGAATTGTGGCGGTTGAAGGCGACATGACAGTGCCAGCAGGGCGGGCAGGACGCGGTGCGGTCGCGATCGAGCGCTCGTCACTCTGACACGAACCCACCGCTGCGAGGGTGCCTACGAGCCCGATAAGCCGGGCGGGCGTTGCTGTGATCACACTCCGAGTGATGACTTTCATGTGCACCTCCGCAAAGCAGGGCGGCGAGGCAGCCATGTCCCCTTCACGACAGTGTGATGGCGATCTGGCGCAACACTGCTGCAAAGGGCGTGCTTCATTTGTTCAACAGCCGCAGAGAGTGCACCACAGGGTCACAATGAAACAGCTGCAGGCAGGCTCAACGAGTCTGGGGCGTGTGACCCAAAGGTCTGTGGTCGTTGTCGCGCCGCAGAGACCTCGCAACACTTATTGCAGACCATCGCCGGCGGAAACAACAGGTGTGCTCGAAGGCGGTGCCATCGCACACGCTCTCGGGCGCGTCGATGGACGAGGCGCCGCGAGCCCTCGACGCTCTGCTCCTACCAGCCCGTGTGCTCTGCCAATTGAGCTACGGACCTAGACTGCTGGACGTACGCCGCGGCCAGCGAGATACGCGCATCCCGAATGGATACGGGGCGCTTCCTCACCGATCAGCTGTGGCCGCGCCGCGGCGCGAGCCCCGCCACCCACGCCTGGAATGCTGACTGGGAGATCGACGCGGGGATGTTGACCCGCGGGAGCGCCCAGGGATCGGCGTCCGGACGGACCAACCCGTACTCCAGCGTCACCGCCCCACGGTATCCCGCAGCGCGAACGGCGTCCCGCGCGCGCGCATCCCAGCGCCCGTACGGGTACGCGAAGATCTCGGGGCGCCCGCCGGCGCGCCGGCGGATGGTCTCCCAGCTCGCGACCACCTCCCGCTCGAGCTCGACGTCGTCCAGCTCGGTGAGCGTACGGTGCGTGGCCGAATGGACGCCGAGCGAGAGGCCGGTATCGGTCGCCCGGGCGATCGTGTCCCAGTCTGCCGGGCGCAGGACACGCGGGAGGGCAGGTGCAGCGACCGCGGAGAGGGCGGCGATGATGCCCGCCCCGTCCCCGCGCAAGTCCCTCAGCCACTGCTCCCGGCGCTCGGGCGTGGCGCGTTGGGCGGCCGCCGGGTGGTCCCACCAGAACGCGTCGCCGGTCTCCGGCGCGTCGGCCACGACGAACACGGTGGCCGGTAAGCCGAGCTCGACCAGGAGCGGCCAGGCGTGTTCGAAGACCCCCGTGTAACCATCATCGAACGTGATGGCGGCGAGGCCGTGTAGCGGGCGATGCGCGGCGAGCCGGTCCAACAAGTCGCGGAGCGGGACCACGTCGTAGTGCCGAGCCAGCCATTGCACCTCCGTGGTGAACTTGTCGAGCGAAAGGTGTACGCCGGCGTCACCCAACACGGCGGCGTCCTCGGCGGGCGTCACGTTGTGGTAGCACAGGATGACGCCCGCGTCGCGCAGGCGCCGGGCGAGGACGGGTAGGGCGACGGCGTGCAGGGCGGCGTAGTAGGCCGAGCGGAGCATTAGCAGTCGGGGAGGCGTGGGCAGGGCCACGGCGGAGCAAGCCATGTGCCCGCCGGCGACAGAGTGCCGATGCATCAGGAATGTTCAGGATCGAAACCACGACTCTGCACCAAAAT
>WNGI01002155.1_pt1 | contig 22569 bp, 20 predicted proteins | sample 5400621 | NCBI WGS metagenome assembly WNGI01 (sample SAMN13153374, study PRJNA577476) | soil metagenome | isolation source: 20 cm soil or saprolite under Garry oak tree replicate 1 | place: USA:California | collected 2016-06-15
TCCGATCATCGCCATCACGCTGGTGCTGGTCGCGGTGTTCGGGCCGGTGGCGTTCGTCAGCGGCCTCACCGGTCAGTTCTACCGGCAGTTCGCGCTCACCATCGCCATCTCCACGGTGATCTCGGCGTTCAATTCGCTCACCCTCTCGCCGGCGCTCGCGGCGGTGCTGCTCAAGCCCCACGACGCGAGGCCCGATGTGCTCGCCCGGGTGATGAACAGCCTCTTCGGCCGCTTCTTCAGGCGCTTCAATCGCGGCTTTGCCCGCGCCGGCGACAACTACTCGCGCGTGCTCGGGATCACGATGCGCCACGGCGCCATTGCGCTCGCCATCTACGGCGGGCTCATCGTGCTCACCTGGTTCGGCTTCCAGTCGGTGCCCGGGGGCTTCATCCCGGAGATGGACAAGCAGTACCTGGTCGCGGTCGCGCAGCTGCCGCCGGCGGCCTCGCTCGACCGCACCGAGGCCGTCACGCGGCGCATCGCCGAGATTGGACTCAAGCAGCCGGGCGTGGCGCATGCGGTGGAGTTCGCCGGCATGTCCGTCAATGGATTCACCCAGAGCTCGAGTGCCGGACTCATCTTCTTCCCGCTCGAGGACTTCCCGCAGCGCGGCTCGCGGGCTTTGTCGGGCCGCGCCATCGCGGCGGCTCTGAACGCGAAGATGGCCTCCATCCAGGACGCGTTCGTCATGGTGGTGACGCCCCCGCCGGTGATCGGCCTGGGGACGCTCGGCGGCTTCAAGCTGCAGGTGGAGGATCGCGCGGATGCGGGACCGGAGGCGCTCTTCAGCTCACTGTCGGAGGCCCTCGGCAAGGCCAACAAGGACCCGACGCTCGGTGGTGCGTTCAGCACCTACCAGATCAACGTGCCGCAGCTGAACATCGACGTCGATCGGGTCAAGGTGAAACGCGAGAACGTGAGGCTCTCGGATGTGTTCGAGACGCTGCAGGTGTATCTCGGCTCGCTCTACGTGAATGACTTCAACCGCTATGGCCGCACCTACCAGGTGGTGGCGCAGGCGGACGCCCCGTTTCGCTCCCAGCTCGATGATGTCATGCCGCTGAAAACGCGCAACGCCAGCGGCGAGATGGTGCCGCTGGGCTCGGTGATCAAAGTCGCCCACTCCTTCGGCCCCGATGTCGTGCAGCGCTACAACGCCTACCGCGCGGCCGACATCAACGGCGGCCCGGCGCCGGGGTTCAGCTCGGGGCAGGCGCAGGGCGCGATGGCGAAGATCCTGGATCAGACACTGCCGCGCGGCATGTCGTACGAGTGGACCGACCTCGCCTACCAGCAGCTCATCTCGGGCAACACCGCCATCCTGGTGTTCCCGCTGTGCGTGCTGTTCGTCTTCCTGGTGCTCGCCGCCCAGTACGAGAGCCTCAGCCTGCCGCTGGCGATCGTGCTCATCGTGCCGATGTGCCTGCTGCCTGCCATCACGGCGGTACGGTTCGACCATGGGGACAACAACATCTTCATGCAGATCGGGCTCCTGGTGCTGGTCGGCCTTGCCTGCAAGAACGCCATCCTGATCGTGGAGTTCGCCAAGCATCTGCAGGAGGACCGCGGACGTGACGCCAGGTCCGCCGTGCTCGAGGCCGCGCACCTGCGCCTGCGCCCCATCCTCATGACCTCGATGGCCTTCATCATGGGCGTCGTGCCGCTGGTGCTCGCCTCCGGCGCCGGAGCGGAGGTGCGGCACGCGCTCGGCGTCACGGTGTTCGCCGGCATGCTGGGCGTGACGGCCTTTGGCCTGCTGCTGACGCCGGTGTTCTACGTGTTCGTACGGCGCGCCACGGCGCACGCGACGGCGCACGCGGCGGCGCCCGCTCCCTTGCCGGCGCTCGCCGCCCCGGAGACCGAAGCATGACCGACTTGAACATCCTGCGCGGGTCCGCGCTCCTGTTGAGCGCGGCGCTCGCCAGCTGTGCGGTGGGACCGAACTACGTACAGCCCGACAGCAAAGTGGCGCCGCAGTTCGAAGGTGCCAGGGACGGCGCCTTCTCCACTGCGGACGCCCAGGCGAAGTTCTGGACGCAGTTCGGCGATGACACCCTGAACCAACTGGTCGATGAGGCGCTGGACGCGAACCACGATCTGCGCATCGCCCTGGGAAGACTCGTCGAGGCGCGGGCGATTCGTCGCGAAGCCGAGTTCGGTCTCGCGCCCACGGTCACCGCTGCCGGCGGCTACACCAAGGAGCGATTCCCGGCGGTCGACAGTCCGACCGGCGCGCCGCTGGCGGGGCATTTCTACCAGGCGGGCTTCGATGCGTTCTGGGAGCTCGACTTCTTCGGCCGCGTGCGCCGGGGCGTCGAGGCGCGCCACGCGGAAGTGGCAGGCGCGGAGGCGAGCCTGCGCGATGCCCAGGTGTCGGTGACCGCGGAAGTGGCGCGCACCTACTTCGAGCTGCGCGGGGCGCAGACGCAGCTCGCCGTCGCACAGCGCAACGTCGACAACCAGCGCGAGACCGCGGGCCTCACCCAGGTGCGGCTCGATGCCGGCCGCGGCACCGAGCTCGACACTTCCCGCGCACGCTCACAGCTGTCCACGACGCTCGCCACCATCGGACCGCTCGAGGCGCAGGTCGCGCGCTCCATTCACCGTCTGGCGGTGCTCACCGGCCGCGAGCCCAACGCGCTCAATGCGCCCCTCGCGCCGCCACGCGAGCTGCCGGAACTGCCGCAGATCACCGCCGTCGGGGATCCCGCCGGACTCCTGCGCCGCCGGCCCGACATCCGCGTCGCCGAGCGCTCCCTCGCCGCCTCCACCGCGCGCGTCGGCGTGGCGATCGGCGATCTCTTTCCCAAGGTCACGTTCACCGGCAATTTCACCTACACCGCCACCGAGCCCGCTTACCTGGGCCAGGCATCCACGCGCGGCTACGTGATCGGGCCCGCCATCTCCTGGGCGGCCTTTGATCTGGGGCGGGTGAGAGCCCAGATCGCAGGCAGCCGCGCCCGTGCGGACGTGGCGCTCGCCGGCTACGAGCAGGTGGTGCTGCGCGCGCTGCAGGAGACCGAGGATGCGCTCGTCACCCATGCCCGCACCCGCGACAGTCTCAAGGACGCGACGGATGCGGCGCGGGAGAGCCGGACGGCGGCGCGCATTGCGCGCACCCGCTACGAAGGGGGCATGGTGGATTTTCTTGAAGTGCTCGATGCCGAGCGCACCCAGCTCGCCGCCGAAGACCGCTTGGCGCAGGTGCGCACCGATGCGGCGACCAGCCTCATTGCCGTCTACAAGGCCTTAGGGGGTGGTTGGGAAATGGCGCCCCTGCCGCGCTATGTCAGGCAGGCAGGTGGATAAGCCTTAGTGGATAAGCCTTTGATTCACAAGAGGATCATGATCGTATGCTGCGGGAAATAGCCCGGGAAGCGCGCGCGGCAGGGGCCGAGGGCGAGTCCGCCACGCTCCCTCTTAAGATAGAGAGAAGTGTCCGCAGCGGCAGAACCCGTTCGCGGCGCGCTAGACTTTCCGATCTGCCCTTGGAAAGCCTGCGAGTACCGCCCGACATGAACGCGAATGTGGCCCTGCTGGAACCGGAAGCCCAAGCCGCCCCCTGTGCGGAAAAGCTCAGCGAGATCAACGAATCCCTGCGGGCGCGCGAGCGGCTGCTCACCGCTTCCGCCACCGCGAGCCGCCTGCTGCTCGAGGCCCCCGACGTGCGCGCCGCCATCCCGCGTGTGCTGGGGCTGATCGGGGAGGCGGCCCACGTCGATCGCGTCAGCGTCATGGAAACGCGCACCGGCCCGCAAGGCGAGCCGCTGCTCGTGGTGGCGAGCGAGTGGACGGGGCCGGGCGTGACGCCGTACCTGACGGAGAAGTGCAGTTTCTCGTGCGACGAGCGTCAGTTCTCCAGCGTGTTCGCACAGCTGCGCGCCGGGCGCAGCGTGTGCCTCAGCCCGAACGAGACCCCCGGCGGCCACGCCACAGCGGGCATCGAGGGCGTCGGCACCAAGACCAAGGCGATCGTGCCGATCTTCGTGGCGAGCGAGTTCATCGGGGTGGTGGGCTTCGACAACACCCGCCAGCAGCGGGCCATCGATGCATCCGAGCTGGCCGCGCTCGAGACCGCCGCCGGTGTGATCGGTGCGGCGCTGCACCGCGAGCGGCTCGTCGATGACGTGCGCCGCGCGCGCGAGCGTGCCGCCGAGGAGCGCGTCGCCGGGCTCGCCACGGCCAATGCCGTGATCCGTGCCAACCTCGAGCGCCTCGCCGGCCAGACCGACCTGCACAGCTTCATGGGTCACATGCTGCTCGAGGCGACGCGCCAGTTCGATGCCGTCTCCGGTGCCGTGATCGCGCTGAAGGACTCGCTGCAACAGTGGCGCATCGTCGCGCACGTACGCGACGGGCAGCTCGCGGAGCCGCCGTTCGCGGCCAGCGTGCCGGTGAACGGCTCGGCTTTCACCGCGCGGTTCGCGGAGCTGCGCGAGCCCATGTATCTCGAGATCGCCCGCCAGGAGACGGAGATCTGGCCGGGCGTGCTCGCCTTTCATCGCAGTGAGGGCGCGGTCGGCACCGTGGTCTATCCGCTGGTGTTCGGCGCGCGCAGCGTCGGCTTTCTGGTGCTGACCTTTCAGCGCAACGCCGAGGACGTGCAGAAGAGCGAGCTGCTGGTGGCGCTCGCGCAGCAGGCGACGCTCGCCGTGCAGCTGACGCGCCTCGCCTACTCGGCCAAGGAAGCCGCCGTGCTCATGGAGCGCACGCGCATCGGCCAGGAGATTCACGACGGCCTGGCGCAGTCCTTCACCGGCATTCTGCTGCAGCTGGGCGCGGTCGAGGAGTTCCCGTCCTGCAAGAAGCGCGGCTCGGAGCTCGCCGTGACCTTATCGCGCATCCGCGAGCTGGCGCGCGACGGGCTCACCGAAGCGCGCCGCTCGGTGATGGCGCTGCGCCTGGATCAGACCCGGCGCCCGGGACTGGAGATCGCGCTCCGGCAACTCGCCGACCGCTCCACGGTGCCCGGCGGCGTCACCTGCACCTTCGAAGGCGGCGGCACCGCGACGGGCCTGCGTCCGGAGCACGAGCACGAGCTGCTGCGCATCGCGCAGGAGGCCGTGAGCAATGCGGTGCGGCATGCCCGCCCACACACGGTGCGCATCACCATGACCGATGAGCCCGCCCACTGGGAGCTCGCGGTCGCGGACGACGGCGTAGGGATGCAGGAGCGGCCCGATGTGTACGCGCGCGAGGGCTTTGGGCTCTCGAGCATGCGCCAGCGCGCCGGAGCGATCGGCGGAGAGTGGCAGATCGACAGCCAGCCCGGGGCCGGCACACGCGTGAGCGTGCGCATCGAGAAGCGAGCCCCCTAGTGGTAGCGGTCATGAAGACCAAGATCCGCGTCGTGCTCGCCGATGATCATCCGGTGGTGCGCGACGGCCTGGCGGCCATGGTCAACCAGCAGGCCGACATGGAAGTGGTCGCGGAAGCCGGCGATGGCGACGAGGCGATCGCGCTCTACGAGCAGCACCGGCCGGACGTGATGGTGCTCGACCTGCGCATGCCCAAGCGCGACGGCGTGTCGGTGGTGCAGCGCGTGCTGGAGCTCCATCCCAAGGCCTGCATCCTCATCATGACCACCTACGATGGCGATGAGGACATTTTTCAGTGCCTGTCCCAGGGCGCCAAGGGATACCTGCTGAAGGACGCCCCCAGGCAGGAGATCCTCTCCGCCATCCGCGCAGTGAGTGAGGACCGTCCCTATACCTCATCCACCGTGGCCGCCAAGGCGCTGCAGCGCATGGCGAAGCCGAGCCTCACGCAGCGCGAGCTCGACGTGTTGCAGCTGGTCGCCGAGGGCCGCAGCAACAAGGACATCGCGCGGCGGCTGTCCATCACCGAGGGCACCGCCAAGACCCACGTGAAGGCCATTCTCACCAAGCTCGACGCCATCAGCCGCACCGAAGCGGTCGCGGTGGCGCACAAGCGCGGCCTGATCCACCTGTAGGCCGCGCGCCCGCGGCGCCGGGCATCAGGCCCCGGGAAATTCCACCTGCGCGATCCAGGTGCGCTGGCGGCGCGCGAGGCGGGAGTCTTCGCCCTCACCATCGAAGCTCGCCGGCGCATGACGCAGGAGCGATGCATCCACACCCTCGAAGGCCTTGACGCTGACCACGGCGTAGAGCTTGTCATCGATGCGGCTGGTGACCACCGGCACGATGCCGCAGCGGGTGCAGACGTGAAAATCCGCCGTGCGGGTGCCGAACGTGTAGCGGGAGACCCGGGACGGATCCTCGACCCGCACCCTCAGCGCGCCGCCCGGATGGGACGTCCACACCCCGCCGTGTTTGGTGCAGAACGAGCAGCCGCAGGCGCGCGCCGGAATCTCGCGCGGATCAGGCTCCCAGGTGAGGGTGAAGGCGATGTTCCCGCAGTGACACCTGCCGTGGATCAACATGCGTGCGCGGCTAACTCCCCGCCTTGGGCGGCTGATAGCCTTCGGGCGCCTGCGAGCCGGGCCCGAAGAAGAACTTCTCCATTTCCGCCTCCAGGAACTTGCGCGCCTTGGGCTCGATCGGCGTCAGGCGATACTCGTTGATGAGCATGGTCTGGTGCGCCAGCCAGCGCGCCCAGCCCTCTTTGGAGACGCCCTCGTAGATGCGCCGGCCAAGCTCGCCCGGATACGGGACCCGCTCGAGCCCCGGGGCCTCGCGCTTCAGCAGAACACACTGCACCATGCGTGACACGCCAACCTCCTCGCGCTAGGCCGTGCGGGCATCGAACAGCGACTCGCTCGCCAGGCTCGCGAGCAGCGTCGTGATGGGAGCGGGCAGGCCGATGCGCGCCGGTGCACGGATGTTATACCAAAGGCTTAGCTCCGCTCCCTCCTCCCTGACGGCCCAGGCGCCCGAACAGCGCACCAGGAGCGGGGTGATCGCGAGATCAAAGTGCGTGAACGCGTGCTGGATTTCGCTCAGGGGTTGCGGCTCGATCGCCGCCGCACGCAAGGAAGCACGCACGAACGCGCCGGCCGCGGTGGCGGTCGCGAACTCCGGCAGGCACCACAGCCCCCCCCACACGCCGCTCTCGGGCCGCCGCTCCAGCAGCACGCTGCCGTCATCCTGCAGCGCCACCACCATGAACGCGCGCCGCAGGCGCCGCGCGCGCCTCACCCGCGGCGCCGGCAGCTCGTGCTGCCGGCCGGTGCGCCGGGCGAGGCACCTCTGCGACAGGGGACAGTGAGTGCACAGGGGCTTGCGCCGCACGCACACCGTGGCGCCGAGGTCCATGATCGCCTGGGTGTACGCATCGACCTCGACTTGCGGCGTACAGCGCTCCGACAGAGCCCAGAGCCGCTGCGCCACGGCCCGCTCGGCGGAGTTTCCCGCCACGCCGAAGTAACGCGCCAGCACGCGCCGCACGTTGCCATCGAGAATCGGAAAGCGCGCGCCGAAGGCGAGCGCGAGAATCGCGCCCGCGGTCGAGCGCCCGATGCCGGGAAGGGCTGCGAGCTGCGCGAACTCGCGGGGGAACTCCCCGCCGTAGTCATCGCGGATGCGCCCCGCCGCGCGATGCAGGTTGCGCGCCCGCGCATAATAGCCCAGCCCCGACCACAGATGCAGCACCTCATCGATCGGCGCATCGGCGAGCGAGCGCACCTCGGGGAAGCGGCTCATGAAGCGCTCGTAGTAGGGAGCCACCGTCGTGACCTGCGTCTGCTGCAGCATGATCTCGGACACCCACACGCGATACGGCGTGCGGTCCTGCTGCCAGGGAAGGTGGTGGCGCCCGTCGCGGGCGTGCCACTCGAGGAGCGCCGGGGCTACGGCTTCGGCGGTAAGGGACACACCGTCCATTCTAGCGGCATTGGGGCACGCTCAGCGCGCGCGCTCCGGCAGGGCGGTAGTCATTTGCGGTCGCACAGCTGCACGTCCCCGCTCATGGTTTTCAGGCGCATGTGCCCGGCACCATCCCCGCGCGTGCCCTGCAGCGTGTGACCCGGCATGTGGCCGTGCCCGCTCGGCGTCGCGTCGAAGCAGTTGGAAATGTCGCCGCTGAAGGTGGAGACTTCGTAGGCGTAGCCCGCTTCCGCGCTGGCGCGTACGTTGAGGTCGCCGCTCACCGAGGTGGCGTCGAAGTCCGCGCCGCTCGCGAGCTTCCCCTCGAAGTGCACATCGCCCGAGGTGGTGCGCACGCGCACCGAGCGCACGCTGTCGAGCGACACGACCAGCGTCCCGCTCACCGTTGCGGCCTCCAGATCCCCGGCCCCGTGCTCCAGGTGCACGTCCCCGCTCACCGAGCTCACGTGCAGCCGCGCCGGCTGGCCGTGGCCCTTGAGCTTGACATCGCCGCTCACGGTCTTGAGCTCCAGGTCCGAGCCGCCGAGCTCCGCCGTGATGTCACCGCTCACCGCGTTGAGGCGCTGCACGCCCGTCACGCCGGTCGTCCTCACATCGGCGCTCACCGCCGAGACGGTGAGCTCGCTGTCCTTCGGCACCTGCACGTGCAGGTCGGCGTCGCCGCCGTGTCCCGAGTGGTGCGGCAACACGACCTTGACGGTGGTGCGGCCGTGCTCGGAGCTCACGTCCACGCGCTCCACCCCCTCGCCCAACTCGGCGCGTACGCTGACTTGCGGGCGATCCCAGCCGGTCACGACGACCGTGCCGCTGACGTTGGAAATGTCCACCGCGCCGCGGGCCTCCGCCGGCACCTGGCGCTCGAAGGTCCTGTCGCCCGAGGCGCAGGCGGCCGCGCTCGCAAACAGCACGGTGATCGCGGCCGCCAGCCTGGAAAAGCCCATGTTCAGATCCCCCTGCCAGCGTCGCCGGCTTCGTGGACGTCCGTGAGGACGCGCATCTCATCCTGGTAAGTGTTGACCAGCAGCTCCTGCAGCAGCGCATTGCCCGGGTCCTTGCCGAGCGCGTTCTCCAGATCCTCCTTGGCACGATGAATGGCCGCCAGACTCGCCATGACCTTGGCGCGGGCCGGCGGCGGCAGCGCCGCCAGCCGCGCCTGCAGCGATCGCATGAGCGCCGCACGATCACGCTCGTAGCGCGGGTCGGGCACGTACGCCACATCGAGCGCCGTCGGCGCACCCGCTGCGGCCGCGCGCGAGGCGCTGATCGTGGACTCGACCCCTGATCCGGAGCGGGCCGCCGGCAGGAGACTCCTGCCGATCCACACGCCCACCGCGACGCTCGCCACCACGGCCGCGGCCGCGAGCCAGCGCGGCGGCACGGCGCGCGGGCGCGACTGCGCCGCGGGTGCGGTGCTGCGCTCCGCGTTGATCCGCGCCTCGATCTGCGGCCACAGATCGCGCGCCGGCTCGATCGCCGGCGGCAGCTCGCGCAGCGCGCTCACCTTGCGTTCCTCACCACTGCCGGTGCCGCTCATGTCAGCCCACCTCCACATTCAGTCTCTCGCGCAAGAGTTTGCGCGCCCGGTGCAACTGGGCCTTGCACGTGCCCTCCGCCACACCCAGCATCCGGGCCGCCTCGAGATGCGAGTACCCGTACAGGGCGTGCAGGACCAGCGCATCGCGCGCGCCATCGGGCAGCGCGCCGATCGCGGCCTCGATCTCCTGCACTTCCACCGGCGTCTCGAGTGTCCACTCTAGTGCACCGCCGCCGCCCGCCTCGTCCTCCCGGCTCGGCTCCACGGGTGAGGCCTTGCGGCGCTTCGCGAGGCTCACGTTGACCGCGATCCGGTGCAGCCAGGTCGAGAGCGAGCTGCGGGTCTCGAACCTCGGCAGCGCCCGCCACGCGTTGATGAAGGTCTCCTGCGTACAGTCCTCTGCCAGGTGCGCATCCCGGGTCATCCTCAGGCACAGGCCGTACACCCGGCCCGCGTGCTCGCGATACAGCCGTTCGAAGGCGCGCGTGTCCCCGCTGCAGGCACGCTGAACCAGCGCCGCCTCCCAGTCGATCCGCGTGTCCTCGGCCTGCGCCTGTGTCATCTGTTCCTTAGAGAGGCAGCCCGCCCCACCCGTTTAAATCGCAGAAGTCGCTGATCGGCAACACTTTTTACCGGAACTCGGGCGCCACTGAAACACTCTCTTCAGGTAGACGCAACGGAGGGAAGGAGGGAACTGTGGGTCGTCACAAGCGCTTTCGGCGCCTCTGGCAACCTTCGGGCGAAACGCTCGAGGCCATCGCGGCAGTGCTCGGTCAACACTGGCGCGCCGCCACGGTCCATCCGGAAGCTCAGTTCTGGGCGAGCTCGGTGAGCTGGCTGACTTTGCCCGACCTGCGGCCCCGGCTCAGCGCGCGCCGGATCACCATCTCACGAGCGGAGGCAAGCTCATCAGGTAGGCGTCCGGGTCCGCATCGGTACTGAAGCCGAACTTGGTGCCGCGGTCGTAGACCAGGTTGAACTCCACATAGCGCCCGCGCTTCACGAGCAGCCGCTCACGCGCCGCCTCGTCGAAGGGGGTGTCCTTGCGGCGCGCGACGATGAGGGGATAGACCTGAAGCAGCGCCTCCCCCACCGCGCGGACGAACGCAAAGTCGGCCTGCGGGTCGGCGCTGGCGAGATCGTCGAAGAAAATCCCGCCCACGCCGCGCGGCTCCTGGCGATGCGGCAGATAAAAGTATTTATCGCACCAGGCCTTGAACTCCCGATACGCGTCCGGCCGATAGCTGTCGCAGGCGCGCCGCAGCGCGCCGTGAAACGCCTCGGTGTCTTGCGCGAACGCAAAGGTCGGCGTGAGGTCCGAGCCGCCGCCGAACCAGGCGCGGCTCGTGGACAGGTAGCGCAGGTTCATGTGCACCGCGGGCACGTAGGGATTCGCCATGTGCGCGACCAGTGAGATCCCGCAGGCGACGAAGCGGCCCTCGGACGCGTGCGCCCCCGCCACCTGGGCGTGCGCCTCGGGCGCGAGCACGCCCCAGACGTGGCTGACATTGACGCCCACCTTCTCGAACACCTCGCCGCGCATCAGGCGCGACTCCCCGCCGCCGTGCAGCCGGTGACCTTCGGGCTTGGTCCAGCTGCGCGCCTCGAAGCGGCTCACCGGCTCGAACGCCTCGAATGCGGCACACAGCCGCGCCTGCAGGTCGCGGAAGTACGCCGTGGCGGGGGCGGCCAGATCGCAGGCGGTGAGATCGCTAGCGCCGCTCATGCACGTAATCCACCAGGCGCGCCACCGCATCGGGGTCGGTGTCGGGCCAGATGCCGTGCCCGAGGTTGAAAATGTGTCCGGGCGCGCTGCCCGCCTCATCGAGCACCGCATCCGCGTGCCGGCGCAGCTCGGCGGCCGGTGCAAACAGCGCCGCCGGATCGAGATTGCCCTGCACGGCCTTGCCGGGCCCGAGCACGCGGCGCACTTCCGACAGACCCGAGCGCCAATCGACGCCGACCACGTCCACATCGAGCTGCGCCACCGCCGGCATGAGCGCCGACCCCTGGTTCACGTAGTAGATGAGGGGGACGCCCGTGCGGCGTAGCGCGGCGGCCGCGCGTCGCACGGCCGGCAACGCAAACTGCTTGAACTCCTTCAGGGCGAGCAGCCCGGCCCACGATTCGAACAGCATCAGCGCCTGGGCCCCCGCCCCGGCCTGGGCGGCGAGATATTCCGCCATGGCGTCCGCGAGCCGCTCGAGCAGGCGCTGCGCGGAGTGCGGCTGCGCGTACAGGAAGGTGCGCGCCGCCGCAAACTCCTTCGAGGGCCGCCCGCACACGAGGTAGCACAGGAGCGTGAACGGTGCGCCGGCGAAGCCGATGAGGGGCGCGCGGCGCGGCATGTTCGCGCGCACCAGCTGGATCGTATCGAGCACGAACGGCACGTCACGCTGCGGCACGAGTGCCGGCAGTGCATCGATCTGGGCGTCGGTGCGGATGGGTTCGCGCACCACCGGCCCCGGCTCGAAGGCGAGATCCACGCCCATGCCCTGAAGCGGCGTCATGATGTCGCTGAAGAGGATGGCGGCATCGAGCTCGAAGCGCCGCAGGGGCTGGAGCGTCACTTCCGCGGCGAGGTCGGGCGTGCGCGTCAGCGCCTCGAAGTTGACCTTGGCCCGCAGCGCGCGGTACTCGGGCAGATAGCGCCCGGCCTGGCGCATGATCCAGATGGGCCGGTACGGGACCGGCTGCCGCAAGCAGGCGGCGAGAAACGCCGGCGTCTCGGCACGCACCCCCGGTGCGCTCACGCGCGCAGCCACTGCACCACTTCGGGTGCGAAGTAGCTGATGATCAGATCCGCGCCCGCGCGCCGGATCCCGGTGAGTGTCTCCAGCACCGCGGCGCGCTCATCGATCCAGCCACGCGCCGCGGCGGCCTTGATGAGACTGAACTCCCCGGACACCTGGTACGCGACCACCGGCACCCGCACCGCGTCGCGCACCCGGCGGATGACATCCAGATAGGGTCCGGCGGGCTTCACCATGACCAGATCCGCGCCCTCCTGCACGTCCAGCAGTACCTCGCGCACGGCCTCGCGCGCATTCGCCGGATCCATCTGGTAGGAGCGGCGATCGCCGAATGCGGGGGCGGACTCCGCGGCCTCCCGAAACGGGCCGTAGAAAGCGGACGCGAACTTCGCCGCGTACGCGACGATCGGTGTGCCGGCGTGGCCGCCCTCATCGAGGCGCGCGCGGATCGCCGCGACGCGTCCGTCCATCATGTCGGAGGGCGCCACCGCATCGGCCCCGGCCCGGGTGTAGTTCAACGCCACTTCGGCGAGGGTTTGAATGGAGGAGTCGTTGTCGATCGCGCCGTTCGGGAGCACGTGGCCGCAGTGCCCGTGGTCGGTGGCGCCGCACAGGCACACGTCCGCCCACACCAGCAGCTGCGGACAGGCCTCCTTGATCGCCGCGATCGCCTGTGAGGCGAGTCCCTTGGGATCGGTCGCGCTGCTCGCCCGGGCATCCTTGTGAGCGGGCGCGGCGAACAGCAGTACCGCGGGCACACCCGCCGCCGCGGCCGCCTTGGCGTCCTTCACCACCTCGTCCACCGAGAGCTGAAAGATCCCGGGCATGCTCTCGACCGCGTGGCGCACCGCGCGCCCGGGCACGACGAACAGCGGATAGATGAACGCATCGGGCGTCAGGTGAGTCTCGCGCACCATGCGGCGCCAGGCATCCGACTGGCGGGTGCGTCGCGGTCTCTCGCGAGGAAATCCCATGGTCTTAAGCTCTCGTTTGCAACAGGCGAAGAGTAGTGCGCGCCAGTCCCTGCAGGGTCGCCGATTCCGCCACGACCGCCGTGTGACCGCGCACGGCAAGCTCGCGGGCGGTGGTGCGCCCGATGGCCACCGCCGCGGCGCCCGACAGCAGCCGCTCAAAGTCCTCCTCTCCGAGCGCGCGTGCGAGCTCGGTCACGGCGGAGGGACTGGCAAAGGTCACCGCGCCTACGCCGTCGCGCGCGATCCAGGCACGGCAGTCCGCCACATCCAGCGCCGCGCCTTCGGTGCGGTAGGCCTCGACCTGCGTGACCTGCGCTCCGAGCTGCGTGAGCCCGGCGGCGATGGTCGGCAGGGCGCGCGAGCTCGCCGGATACAGCATCTTCACCCCCGCATCGCGCGCCGAGAAGCGCGCGGCGAAGGCATCGATGAGCGCCGCCGCACTGGCCTCATCCGGCACCAGGTCCACCCGCCAGCCCCGCTGGCGCAGCACCTGCGCGGTCGCCTGGCCCACGGCCGCGATGTGCACGCCCTCGGGCGCGGCCGGCAGCCGCTCGAGCACCGCGGCGACCGCATGACGGCTGGCAAACACGATCCAGCCGAAGGACTTGACCGCGGCGAGTGCGGCGGTGAGCGGTCCCAGGTCCGCGGTCGTGACGCTCACCGCCGGCCACAGCAGCGCTCGTAACCCGAGGCTGCGCAGCTCGCGGCTCAGGGGGCCGTCGCTCGATTCGGCGCGCGTGACCACGACCGGCTTGATCTCGACCTGCGCTTTCATGGCGCCTCCACGGCACGCGCCTCACGCTCGTGCGCGATGAGGGCAGCCGCGCCGCCCGCGAGCAACTCGTCCGCGATGCGCTCACCGAGCGCGGCCGCGTCTGCGCTCGAGAGCTGCACACCGGTGGGGGCGGTCGCCACAGCCCGGGCGCTCAGCTGTCGCGAGCCATCGAGCGCGCACACGCTCGCCGACAACTCCAGCGTCCCGCCACGCAGCGTGGCGAGCGCACCGAGGGGCACCTGGCAGCCGCCTTCGATCTTCCTGAGCAGGGCGCGCTCGGCGGTGCTCGCCAGGCGCGCCGCGCGATCATCGAGCGGCGTCAGCCAGCGTAAGGTGGGCGCATCCCCGCTCCGCGCACACACGCCGATCACCCCCTGCGACACCGCGGGCGGGAACGCCTCGGGCGCAAGATATTCGCTGACCTCGTGCGCGAGTCCCAGGCGCCTCAGTCCCGCCGCGGCGAGAATGATGGCGTCGTACCCGCCCTCGCGCAGGCGCTTGATGCGCGTGGGCACGTTGCCGCGCAACTCCACCTGCACCGCATCGGGACGGACGCGCGCGAGAAAGGCGCGGCGTCTCAAGCTGCTGGTACCGACGCGCGCGCCACGCGGCAGTGCGGCCAGAGTCACGCCGCTGGCGCTCACGAGCGCATCGCGCGGATCCTCGCGCGGCAGCGTCGCGGCGAGCTCGACCCCCGGCTCGATCTGCGTGGCCAGGTCCTTGAGGCTATGCACTGCGACATCCACCGTGCCGGCGAGCAGTGCGCGGTCGATCTCCTTGGTAAAGAACGCACTTCCCCCCGTCTGCCACAGCGGCACATCGCTCTGCACGTCCCCTTCGGTCCTAATGTGCACCAGCTCCACGGGCGGTGCGTGCGGCTGCGCGCGCACCAGGCTCTCGACGTGCCGCGCCTGCCACAGCGCGAGCGCCGAGGCGCGGGTGCCGATACGCAGCGCGCGCACGCCGCTCACGGCTCGCCCTCGGTGAGGAAGCGGTAACCGACGCCCCAGACGGTGAGGAAGTGGCGCGGCCGGGCGGGGTCTTGCTCGAAGCGCTTGCGCAGCCGCAGGATGAAGTTGTCCACGGTGCGGGTCGAAGGGAACACGTCGTAGCCCCAGACGCGCTCGAGCAGATCCTCGCGCGAGACGATCTCGCCGGCGTGCTCGGCGAGCACCTTGAGGATCATCGCCTCCTTCTCCGTGAGCTCCTGCGGCTCGCCGTTCCAGGCGCGCGCACGGAACGCGCGGAAGTCGACTTCGTTGCCGCCGAAGCGCAGTACCGCGGTGGCCGCGGTGGCGGAGGCGCTGCGGTACCAGTCCCAGCGCCGCAGGATCGCGCGCACGCGCAACAGAAACTCCTGCAGATGAAAGGGCTTGGCGAGGTAGTCATCGCCGCCGGACTCCAGGCCCCGCACCCGATCCACGGGGTCCCCGCGCGCGGTGAGAAACAGCACCGGCGTGTTGTTACCCTGCTCGCGCAGCGTGCGGCACACGCCGAAGCCGTCGATCCCCGGCAGCATCACATCGAGCACGATGAGCGCGCATCCCTGCTCGCGCAGCCACGCGAGCGCCTGCTCGCCGTCTGCGGCCGCGCTCACCTCGTAGCCCTCGGCGCGCAGGTTCTCCATGACGCCGGCGGCGAGGTGCAGATCGTCCTCCACCACCAGCACGCGCGTGCCAGCCGGGGTGGCGCTCATGAGCGCTGCCCCTGCGCGGCCGGCCAGGTGAGCACGAAACGCGCGCCCAGGCCCACCCCCTCGCTGTGCGCGCTCACGCGCCCCTGCCCCAGGTGCATCAGGCGATGCACGATGAAGAGCCCGAGGCCGGTACCCAAATGGCCGCCCCCGCCGCGCGGATGCAGGCGCGTGAATCTCTCGAAGATGCGCGCGCCGTCCGCAGGGCGAAAGCCCACGCCGCTGTCGCGCACCGACAGCTCCACCTCGCCGTTGAGGGCGCGCGCGCTGAGCGCGATGCTGCCGCCGCCGAGGGGCGTCACCGCGGCGAGCGCGTTCTCCAGGATGTTGCGCACCACGACATCGAGCGCCAGCGGATCGCTCACCACGTACAGTCCGGGCTCGATGTCGCAGGAGACGCGGATGCGTTCCTGGCGCGCACGCTCCTCCAGGTGCGCCACCACGCGCGCGACCGCCGCGCCCAGCTCCAGCGGCTCGGACTTGAACTCGACCCGGCCGCGCTCGAGTCGCGCGCTCTCGAGGATCTGCGTCACCATGGCCTCCATGCGGGCGACATCCGCCAGCATGCGATCGATGAGCGTGCGTGACTGCTCCGCTGACAGCGTGCGCAGCGCCATGGTCTCGAGCGACAGCTGCAGGCTCGCGAGCGGGGTCTTGAACTGGTGAGACACGAGCGCGAGAAAGTTCTCCTGCTCCTCCAGCACCCGCGCCTCGGCGCGCAGCGCGCGCGCGATCACCGCGATGCAGGCCGCGAGCGCGAGCAGGAAGAACGCGCCCTCCCAGGCGTACTGGTTGTAGCGGTGGCGCACCTCGGTGCGCAGCGCCGCATCGACCTGCGGCGCGAGCGCCGCGCGCCCGTCGCTGACCACGATCTGCGGCATCAGCTGCTGCACGTGCTGCGCACTCACCCCGGCATCGAGCAGCGCCTGCGCGGCCGCCGTCTGCTCGGCGTACGCGCCGCGCACCACGCGCACTTTCTCCACCGCCTGCCCGCGCTGATCGAGTATCCACCAGCCGACCTGCACGACCGACACCGCCACCAGCAGCAGCGCGGTCAGCTGGAAGACGCGCGTCGCCTTCATTCGATCCCCGCCAGTGACTCGCGCAGCGCCTGGCTAAAACGCGTGAGATCGGCACTGCCGTGCGCGAGTGACAGGAAGCAGGTCTCGTAAGCGGACGGCGGCAGGTAGATGCCGCGCTCGAGCAGGGCGTGAAACAGCGCGGCAAAGCGCGCACCCTCGCGCTCCGCCAGGGCGAGAGCGGTGCGCGGCGCGCCCGCCTCGTGCAACGACATCCAGAAGAGCGAGCCGACGCGCACCAGGTGCACCGAGCCGCGCCATGATGCGGCGCGCGCCGCCGAACGCCCCGACCGGCATGCCGCCGCCGATCACCTTGCCGAAGGTCGCCAGATCCGGGGCGATACGGAAGAGCTGCGCGGCGCCGCCGCGCGCCAGGCGGAATCCGGAAATCACCTCATCGAAAATGAGCAGCGCGCCGTGCTCGCTCGTGAGTTCGCGCAGGCGGGTGAGGAATTCGCGCCGCTGCGGCAGCAGGCCGTGATTGGCCGGCAGCGGCTCGATGATGAGGGCCGCGATGCGCGCACCCTCGCGCCGGAACAACTCCTCCAGCGCCGCTTCATCATCGAGCGGCAATACGCGCGTGCAGGCCGTGAACGCCTCCGGCACGCCCGCGGACGATGGGCGGCCGAAGGTCGCGAGTCCCGAGCCCGCCGCGACCAGCAGGTGATCCGCATGCCCGTGATAGCAGCCGGCGAACTTGACGATGAGGTCCCGGGCGGTGAATGCGCGCGCCACGCGGATGGCGCTCATGACCGCCTCGGTTCCCGAGGACACGAAGCGCACCTGCTCGGCGGCCGGGTAGCAGGCCACCACCTGCTCGGCGAGCTCCACTTCCGCAGCGCACGGCGCCCCGTAGGTCATGCCGCGCGAGAGCGCCTCGGTCACGGCCGCGAGCACCGCCGGGTGCGCGTGCCCGGCGATCAGGGGGCCCCAGGAGCCGACGAAGTCGAGATAAGCGCGGCCATCGGCGTCGAACACCTGCGCGCCCGCACCGCGCGCGATGAACAACGGCGTGCCGCCGACCGCGCGGAAGGCGCGCACCGGAGAATTGACGCCTCCGGGAATCACGCGGCAGGCGCGCTGGTACAGCTCGGCGGAGTGCGGATGGCGGGACTCGCGCAGGGTGTCGGGGCGCAGCTTGCTCATGAGTGTCTCTTGGATCAATCGGTGCGCGCACGGCCCGTCTTGGCCGCCTCGAAGAACGCCTCCACCGCATCCGGGCCATGCACCGCGGCGGCACGCAGCCCCGCGAGCGGCAGATGCGCGAGCCGGTGCGCCACGGTGGACGCGAGCCGCTCGAGTTGTCCGCGTTGCTGACCGTCCAGTGTACGCAACTCCTGCCTGAGCGCACGCGCCACTTCCTCGGCGGCGATCTGCTCGAAGGCGCCGCGCAGGTCCGCAAGCCGCGGACCGATGGCGCGGGTTGCAAGCTCGCAGCGCAGCCTCGTCAAGCGCTCGTCGATCGCGGCGCGCACCGGCGCCAGGCGCACCAGCTCGGCGAGCCGCCGCCCCTGCGCCGCCTCGATGAGATCGCTCATGCCGACGCGCGCCACTCCGGCGCGCTGCGCGGCCGCGGGATCGACGTTGGGGGGCACGCCGAAATCGATGATCAGCGGCGCGGGTGCAGCGGCGGCCTTCAACCGCCCGAGCACCTGTGCATCCAGCACCGGCTCGCCCCCGCCCGCTGCCAGCACCAGCGCGCCAAGGAGCGGCGGCTGCGCGCGGAACCGATCGAGCGGCAACGCCTCCCCGGACACGGTGCGGGCGAGCTCCTCCGCCGCCTGCGGGGTGCGATTGACGATGAGCAGCGGAATCCTCGACTCGTGCAGGACGGCGGCACAACGGCGCGTCATGGGCGACACGCCGAGCAACGCCACGCGCCCGGGCCGGCCGCCGAGGTGCTGCAACACGCGGTCGGCCGCCAGGTCCCCGAGGGACGGTGAGCGCACGCCGGCGCTCAGGCGGCGCATGCGCCGCGCCATTCCCAGAGCCTCACCCATGAGGCGGTCGAGCACCGGTCCGCAGGTGTGCGCCGCGCGCGAATCCTCCCACGCGCCGCGCAGCTGCGCGGCGATCTCATGCTCGCCGAGCTGCGCGGAATCGAGTCCGCAGGCGAGCAGCAGCAGGTGCTCGACCGCCGCCTCGCCGGTCCAGGCGCGCAGGATGCGCGCTGCCTCCCCGGGCTGCGGGTCGCGGCCGGTCAGAATACGGAAGACGTCCTGGCGGGAATCCCCGGCCGCCGTGCCGTCATCGGTGGTGTACACGACTTCGACACGATTGCACGTGCCGACGTAGAGAATCTCCGCGGCCTTCAGCAGCGTACGCAGCGCCGGCAGCCGCGCCGGGACCTCCGTCTTCGGCACGGCAAAGCGTGCCACCTGGTCGACGCCCGCGTGGCGATAGGACAGGCCGACCACACCGATCTGGTGCATTGCGAAAGCTTACCTACCGGAACCGGGAACGTGTCATGGAACGGTCACAGGCTGCAAAACCGTGCCTGGCAGTATAAACAGTGTTACGTTCCGGGCGACACGCCACCCCGCGAGGCAACACATGAGTGGATGGCACATTGCCCAACTCAATGTCGGCCGCATCATCGCCCCGACCGACAGTCCGCAACTGGCCGAATTCATGGCCGCGCTGGATGAGATCAACGCGCGGGCGGAAGCGACGCCCGGCTTCATCTGGCGACTGCAATCCGACAGCGGCAACGCCACCGATATCCGGGTCTCGGAAGATCCGAGCTTCCTGGTGAACATGTCGGTCTGGGCGACGATCGAGTCGCTCTTTGATTTCGTCTATCGCTCCGCCCACACCGCCGTCATGGCGCGGCGTCGCCAGTGGTTCGAAAAGCCGACCGCGGCGTACCAGGTGCTCTGGTGGGTTCCCGCCGGACATGTTCCGGGCGTGCGCGAAGCGCTGGATCGGCTCGAGCACCTGCGCCGGCACGGCCCGACTCCGCACGCCTTCACCTTCAATCGGCGCTACCCGCCGCCCGGGGAGCTGGGCGCTGCGCAGGATATGAAACCCGAACCCTACTGCGCGGGGTGGCGCTGAACGGCTATTCGACCTTGAGCACCACGCGAAAGCGCGCCTTGCCGCTCATCATGCGCTCGTACGCTGTCTGCGCCTGCTCGAGAGGATAGATCTCGTTGGTCGCGACGACGCGGTTGCGCTGGCTGAAGAGCAGCGTGTCCTCCGAGTCCACCGCGGTTCCCGAGTACCAGCCCTTGACGGCTGCGCGCTTGCCGAGCAGCTCCAGCGAGTTGACGGTGAGCGCGCCAACCGCGCCGATGACCATCATCGTCCCATTCACACCGAGTCCCCCGACGATCGCCTGCATGGCCTCGGCGCTCGTCACCGTGGCGATGATCGCCGTGGCGCCGCCGAGCGCCTGCAGTGCCGCCGCCGGGTCGCTGCGCTCGGAGTCGATATAGTCCTGCGCACCGAGTGAGCGCGCCAACTGCTCCTTGTCCCGACCGCGATTGACCGCCACGGTACGCAAGCCCTGGCGCGCGGCAAATTGGATGGCCAGATGCCCGAGTCCGCCCACGCCATGAACGGCAACCAGATCCCCGGGACGCGCGCCGCAATGTCTGAGCGCATTGAAGGTCGTGATCCCGGCGCACAGCAACGGCGCCGATTCGACCGGATCCATGTCCTCGGGTACGCGGGCGAGCGCCGAAGCGCGCGCCAGCATGTGGGTGGCGTAGCCGCCGTCGCGCGTGATGCCGGTCGCTCCCTGAACGTTCTCGCACGCGAACGAGTTTCCGTGCCGACAGCGTCCGCAGTGGCCGCAGGCGCCGCTGTGCCAACCGACCCCGACACGCGTGCCGACCTGCCAGCCATCGATATCCGCGCCGATCGCCTCGATGGTGCCGATCACCTCATGCCCCGGAACGCGCGGATACACGAGTCCCGGCATGTGGCCCTGCACGACCATCGAGTCGCTGTGACACACGCCGCAGGCGTGCACGCGAATTCGCACCTCGTGACGGGCGGGCTCCGGCACCGCGCGCTCCTCGACGCGGAATCGACTGCCCGGCTGTGCGATGACCATCGCGCGCATGGCTGGCATGGCACTCTCTTTGAGCTGCGGGAGCGCGAGGATCGCGCCTCGCGGACGGGCGGTCAAGCACCCTCCACGCACGAACCGTCGGCGTTCGGCAGACCGGCACTTAGGAGGCAGCAGGCACGCCGCAGCCACTATTTGACGTTGATGGCGGTGAGCAGGCCGGATCCCTCGATGTAGAGAATGCCGTTCTGCGACAGAGCCAGCCGACCCACCATCGGATAGCTCCAGACCGTCCGATGGGTCATCGTGTCGATGCCGTAGATGGCGAGGTTGGTGCTGACGAAGATCATGCTCTTGGTCAGCAGCACTTCGCTCTTGAAACCGACGTCGCCCGACTGAGGCGGTACCCAGGCCCAGAGCAGCGAGCCATCCGCTTCAGCGCGGGCCTCCAATTGCAGCGGATTGTCATTGGCCACATAGAGAACGCCTGCGTCGTAGGCCGGTGTGCTTGGGAAATTCCCGGCGATCCTCCAGTCTATGGTGTTTTGTGCGACATTGAAGTGGAGCAGCGAGTTGCCGACGGCACCGCCGTCTATCACGGAATTCGCATAATTGGCTGCGAAGAGGGAGCCGGGAGCACCTAGGACCGCGGAGCCGCCGATTACATACACGTAGTTCATGTAGGCGGGATCGACGATCGAGCTTTGAACGAGGCCGGTTGCAGGATCGAGCACTTTCAGAGCATCGCCGGTATATGCATAGACCTTGTTTGCATCGACCGCCGGCGTCCACTGCGAGGTCTGCGTGAGCGGTGTGAAGAAAAGCTGCTGACCGGCCGGTTGGAATCCGTATATGCCGCCGTAAGTTCCCGCATTCGTGTAAATGCCCTGCGCACCGATCGCAGGCGCAAGGTAATGCTCCCACTGAGAACTCATCGGTGATTTGAAGACGAGGCTTCCGTCCACCGTGTTGAAGGCAAACAGGTAAGTGGAGGACTGCTGACCGGCCGCCACGTACACGACGCCACTTGCGACCGATGGCGGATTTGAAGATGGAAACGGGAGGCCGCTGAAATCGTATTGCCACACGGCGCTTGCGTCGAATTCCTTGTACGCGTACAGCAGGTTGCCGCTTGCAATGAACAATTGACCGTTCGATGTCGTGAGCGTATTCGGATAGGGATAGTATGGATCACCCTGCTCGACCGGCGGACCTTGCCAGCGCGTGGAGAATAGATTGGGATCGAGCTGCACCGGCACGTAGCCGGTGTGTGCGGCGTTGGCCTGATACATCGTCCAATCCGGCACGCCGGTCCAGGAGTTGAGGGCCGTCAGGTGGTTGCCAGGCCAGGCGCTGCTAGCGGATAAGACGTAGATGTCGAAGGGTACGGCAACCGAGGGAACCGCCTGCGGCGCTGTGCATCCCGGGTCGCTGCACAGCTTGAGGTTGACGTTGCTCGTGTAGTGGCCCGGCACGATCCGCGTGGAAACCGTCAGGGCGAGCGTGTACCCCCCGTTGCTCGGCACCACCGTGACGGCGGGTGCGAATACGCCGTTCGTGTCACTCGCGGTCGCGACGAGGGTCCCGGAGAACACGAAATCCACCGGAACGATCGTCAACGTGATAGTGACCGGCGTGCCGCTGGCGAGCAGGCGCGAGATGACGCCGGGTGTCACGTTCACCGCAATCACCTCGAGCGATAATGTAAAGCTCGTCGAGCCCGAGACGTTACTCGCCGTGATCGTGTAATCGGACAGCACACTCGCCGACGTCGGCGTTCCCGTGATCTGACCGCCCGCGGGATCGAGCGAGAGCCCCGCCGGTAGCGCAGGCGACGCGGAGTACTTCGTGACCAACCCCGTGACCGTAGGCGCAAGAGCGGTAATGGGGGTGCGCGCCACGTAGGTCTGGGGACTGGGATAGGAGAGCCCGGTCGGGGCC
>WNGI01004427.1_pt1 | contig 22551 bp, 26 predicted proteins | sample 5400621 | NCBI WGS metagenome assembly WNGI01 (sample SAMN13153374, study PRJNA577476) | soil metagenome | isolation source: 20 cm soil or saprolite under Garry oak tree replicate 1 | place: USA:California | collected 2016-06-15
AACGACCCGCGTCCGTGAGCGAGGGGCGCGCGACGCGCGCGCTCTCGCACGCGCGTTCAACGCGATGACCAGCCGGCTCGAGGCCGGCGAGGAGCAGCGCCGACGCCTGCTTGCGGACGTGAGCCACGAGCTTCGCACGCCGCTCTCCGTCGTGCAGGGGAATCTCGAGGCACTGGTCGATGGCGTTCACCCCGCGGACGGGGCGCATCTCCTCGCGATCCTCGACGAGACAAAAGTGCTCTCGCGCCTGGTGGAAGATCTGCGCACGCTGTCGCTTGCCGAGTCGGGTGCGCTCGCGCTCCACCGCGAAGCGATCGACGTCGGCGCGCTGGTGCGCGAGACCGTCGAGTCGTTCGCCTCGCGCGCCGAGCCGGCCGGAGTGTCGCTCGAGGCCGAAGTATCGAGCGGTCTGCCCGAGGCCGACGCCGATCCCGTCCGCGCCCGCGAGATCCTGACGAACCTGATCGCCAACGCGCTTCGCTACACCCCGCGCGGCGGGCACGTGACCGTCACGGCTCGCGCCGAGGACGCTGCGCTCCTGATCGACGTGCGCGATACGGGCGCCGGCATCGCGCCCGAGCGGATCGGACGGATCTTCGATCGGTTCTACAAGTCTCCCGAGTCTCGCGGCGCGGGTCTCGGGCTCGCGATCGCGAAGCAGCTCGTCGAGGCCCACGGCGGCGAGATCTCGGCGACGAGCGTGCTTGGCCAGGGCACCACGATCCGCTTCACGCTGCCGTTGGAGTCGCCGTCCGCATAACGCGCCTACGGGGCGCTCTTCGTGCCCTCCGACGTGTCCATCTGCGCCCGCTGGAGCTTGCCCGAGTAATCGACGTAGATCGACTTCCACTCGGAGTAAACGTCGAGCGCCGCGCGGCCGGCCTCGCGGTGGCCGTTGCCGGTCGCCTTCATGCCACCGAAGGGAAGCTGGATCTCCGCGCCGATCGTCCCTGCGTTCACATACACGATGCCGGTCTCGGCGTCGCGCATGAAGCGGAATGCGTTGTTCACGTTCCTGGTGTAGATCGAGCTCGACAGTCCGTACTTCGTCGAGTTCACGGCCTTGATCGCTTCGTCGACGCTGGAGACCTCAATGACCGCGGTCACTGCCGAGCGCTCCCTCCGTCGACACGTGACCGCCGGCGGCGACCGTCGCCCCTTCCTTCTCAGCCACCGGGATGAACGAATGAACGCGTTCGAGCTGGGAAGCCGACACGACCGGCCCGACGTCGGTCGATGCCTCGAGCCCGTTGCCGAGGCGGAGCTTCTTCGCCCTGCCCACGAGCTTGTCGACGAGGTCTTTCGCGACGCTCTTGTGGGCGATGACCCGCGACGCGGCGGTGCAGCGCTGCCCGGACGTGCCGAACGCGGACCAGATGATCCCGTCGAGGGACAGATCCACATCCGCGTCGTCCAACACGACGATCGCGTTCTTTCCACCGAGCTCGCATGACACTCGCTTCAGGAGCCGCCCGCCGATCTCGCTGATGTGCGACCCCGTGTCGGACGAGCCCGTGAACGAGACGAGGTCGATTCCGGGATGCGAGACGATGTGGTCGCCGAGGTCGCCCCCGGATCCGAGGACGAGGTTGATCACTCCTTTCGGCAGACCTGCCTCCTCGAGTATCTCGACGAGGCGGACCGCAAGGAGTGGGGTGTACGACGCGGGCTTGAACACGATGGTGTTGCCGAGGATGAGCGCTGGCATGATCTTCCAGGTCGGGATCGCGAATGGGAAGTTCCACGGTGTGATCGCCGCGACCACGCCCACCGGGTGCCGCATGCTCATCGCCCATTTGTTGGGGAGCTCCGCCGGGACCACGTCGCCGAACTGGCGGCGCCCTTCGCCGGCGATGTAGTAGGTCATGTCGATGCCCTCTTGGACATCACCGCGGGATTCGGCGAGGACCTTGCCCATCTCCCGCGTCATCTCGCGGGCGAGATCGTCCTTGCGGGTGAGCATGATCTCGCCGGCCCGATAGAGGATCTCGCCGCGCTTTGGGGCGGGGTAGAGACGCCAGCCATCAAGGGCGCGCCGGGCCGCATCCACCGCGCGATCCACGTCGGCGACCGTCGACTTCGCGACGTTCGCGATCAGCTCGCCGGTCGCGGGATTGGTGTTCTCGAAAGTGCCGCCGCCAGACGCGTCGAGCCAGCGGCCGTCGATGTAGTTCTGGAGCGTGGGCGTCGCCATCCTTGACTCCCCCTTGTTGGAGGATGTTAGGCGGCTAGATGGCGCCCATGCGGAAGAGCACCGCGAGGAGATGCGCGATGCGCCGGGCCCCGAGCTCCTCGATGAACGCGATCCGGGCGGTCTCTGTAGCGACTTCGGGATCGACCGTTTCTTCCACCGGTTGCGGGTCCGAGCCTCGCGGCGCGGCCACCGCACGCGGAGCGACCGCTTGCGCGGCAGGCGCCGAGACCGATCTGGTGGGCGCCACCGCCTGCGACGGGGCCGGCGGGATGATGACCTTCACGGTCCCGCCCGGTCCGCCGAAGTCCGCGGCCCAATACCACTTGTACGTCGAGTTGGGCTCGTAGATGAGGCCGACGCCGATCGCGTTGTAGTTGGGATTCAGAAGGACCGCGTTGTGCGCGGCACTCGCCTGCCATCCGGCCAGCACCGAACCCGCGGTCCCATAGCCCGCCCCGAGGTCTTCACCCGTGTACATGGAAGTGGCTGGATAACCGAACGCCGACATTCGTTGGGTCGGCGAGCGCCCGTCCGAAGAGACATGGCCGATGTAATTCGTTGCTCGCGCGGTATGCGTTGACGAGCGCGACGAGATCGTTCTGCGCGTTCGCGCTCTGCCTGCTCACGCCGACCGTCGCGACCGCTGAGGCTGACGTCGAAGAACCGAGGGCGATGGCGGCGACCGCGAACGCGATGGTCAGCGCACGGCGAAGCACGGGCACTCCTTTGGGTAACGGTCCGGCAACGGGGACCGTACGGAATTGATAACGGGATTCGCGCCAGCCTGTCAGCACTTTCGTGCGGAATCGTCCGCAAATGGTGCTGACCAGCAGGCGCGGAAGCGTCTCTCGGAGTGCTTACCAGTAGATGTTGGGCGCGATCGCGAACGGGTGCGGGCTCGCTTGTCCGCTCTGCTAGAACGACGCTCCGTAGAAGAGCCAGATGGTCAGCGCGCCCACCGCGATGATGCCGAGAAAGATCAGCGCGAACGCGATGTTCGCCTGACGCTCTGGGTCGTTCTGAGTGAAACGGTTCATCTAGACCTTGTAAGGCCCGTCGGGCCTTCCAAGGTCGTCGTCGGCCGCTTGGTGTGAGCAAGCTCCCACCGCGGCGCTCCTAGACCTTGTGGAGCTGAGGGGGATCGAACCCCTGACCTCATGAGTGCGATTCATGCGCTCTCCCAGCTGAGCTACAGCCCCGGAAGCCGCTACGGCGCTTCCGGGGCTGCTGTTTCGTGCGAGCGCTTTAGCGCGAGCACGTGAAACAGACCCAGCCCCATTGCGTCGAGCCTTCGTCCAACTAAGGGTACCCGACGCGATGTCGCCAGAGCCAGCGCGCTAAGCGATGCGAAGCACGACCGGAGCGTCACCCCACAGGCGCTCCAGACGGTAGAGCTGGCGCTCTTCGGGGACGAAGGCGTGGACCACGACGTCGCCGAGGTCGATCAAGACCCAGCGACCGGCGTTGTAACCCTCGACCCCGATCGGTCGGCGACCCGCCTCGATCGCCTTCTCACGCACCGCGTCCGCGATCGCCTGCACCTGGCGTTCGCCTCTGCCGGTGCAGATGACGAAGAGGTCGGCGATCGTCGTGAGCTCGGCAACATTGAGCACGAGGATGTCCTCGGCCTTCTTGTCGCCCGCGGCGTCGACCACGACGTCGGCCATGGCTCTGGGCGAGAGGTCGGTCATCGGTACAGGCGGTGCTCCTCGATGTATCGCAATGCTGCCTCGGGGACAAGGTACCGCAGCGACCTGCCGCGCGCGGCTCGCGCGCGCAACTCACGCGAGCTGATGTCCATGAGGGGCGAGTCCAACATCCGGACGTCCGCGGGTGCATTCGGTGCGCCAGGCCGAGCCGCTAGCACGACCGTCGCGAGGCTGCGGATTCGCGCCGGTTCGCGCCATCGCTCGAAGTCGGCGTACGCGTCGCTTCCGAGGATCAGGAAGAGCTCCCCTTCGCCGCGCAGAGACTCGAGCGTGTCGACGGTGAACGAGGGTCCCTTCCGATCGAGCTCGACCTTCGTGACGCGAAAGCGCGGCTCGTCTTGGATCGCCGCGGCCAGCATCGCGAGTCGGTCCTCCGCGCTCGCGATCGGCCCATCCTGCTTCAGCGGTGAGCGACGCGCGGGGACGAAGCACACGCGGTCGAGTCCGAGCTCGTCGAGCGCCGCGTTCGCGATCGCGAGATGGCCGACGTGGACCGGGTCGAACGTGCCGCCGAATACTCCGACCTTGCTCACTCGTCTCCTGCCCGTTCGCTCCATTCCATCTCGAGCGTGCCGATGCGGACGGTGTCACCTTCCTTGGCGCCAAGCGCCCGCAGCTCGCGTTCGATCCCGGTGCGGATGAGCTGGCGCTGAAAGTACGCCGCCGCGTCAGGCGACCCCCAATCGAGGCCAGACGCGAGTCGCACCACGCGGTCGCCTTCGATTCGAAATGCTTCTCCCTCGCGCTTCACGTGCCAGTCGCGCGCTCCTCCGGCGAACGCGATGCGGCGCTCGCGCGGTGCGGGCACGCCGACCGACTCGCGCGGCGGGCAGCGATCGAAGATCTGGCGAAGGAGATCGCCGGTCCCCTCTCGGGCCGCGGCGGATATGGCCACGCTCGGCACGCCGCGTTCGGCGAGCGCACGCGCGATACCCGGTGCGGCCTCACGCGCCTCGGGCAGGTCGAGCTTGTTCAGCGCGACCAGCTGCGGGCGCTCCTCCAGGCCGTGCCCGTAGCTTCTGAGCTCAACGTCGATCGTGGCGATGTCCCCCAGTGGATCGGGGCGGGAAGCGTCGACGACGTGCACGAGGAGCCGCGTTCGCTCGACGTGCCGCAGGAATTCTTCGCCGAGGCCGAGCCCGCGGCTCGCGCCCTCGATCAGCCCCGGGATGTCGGCGATGACCAGCTCGCGATCGTCAAGGCGCGCGACACCCAAATTGGGGGTGAGCGTCGTGAACGGATAGTCGGCGATCTTCGGACGAGCGCTCGTGAGCGCGGCAAGGAGCGTCGACTTTCCCGCATTCGGCAAACCTGCGAGACCCACATCGGCGAGAAGCTTGAGCTCGAGGTCGATCTCTCTGCGCTCGCCCTTCCCGCCGTCCTCCGCGATGCGGGGCGCGCGACGCGTGCTCGTCGCGAAACGCGAGTTGCCCTTTCCGCCCGATCCGCCGCGCGCCACGATGAGCTCCTCGCCGGGCGATACGAGATCCGCGACGGTCTCTCCCGTCGCCCGATCGATCACAAGCGTTCCCGGCGGGACCTTCAGCACTCGATCCGCCCCGGACCGGCCGCTGCTGTTGCGGCCACTCCCAGGCTTGCCGGATTCGGCGTCGATCTCTTTGGTGAAGCGAAAATCGGTGAGCGTTCCGAGCTGCGGATCCACGAGCAGAACGACGTCGCCGCCTTTGCCGCCATCGCCGCCGTCCGGACCTCCGCGCGGGACATGCGCCTCGCGCCGGAAGGAGATGACGCCCCGGCCACCGTCGCCTCCGCGAACGACAAGGCGCGCGCGATCGATGAACATCTTCTAGAGACGGACGAGCGGTCTCGGCAGCGCCACGATCCGAAGGTGCGCGGCATCCCTGCGTAGACGCTCGAGCATCCGCTCCATCCCGATCGCGGTCTGCGCGGAGGGCGCGACCCGGAGCGCGCGCTGCGGATCCGCCGCGAGATCGGTGAGGACGAGCGAGGCTCCCTGAGGCAGATCTCCAGCGAGGCCAACGAGCGCGTCGAGCTCGCGAGTTCGATCGGTGAGCCCTGGAAGAGCCAGCACGCGAAGCGCGACCGCGATCTTGCCCGCGATCGCATGTCCGAGCGATGCCCGCACGTCGGCGAAGCGAAACCCGTCCGGCCGATGGATGGCCTCGTACGTCTCCGCGCGTGCGGACACGAGACGGACCGCCACCGAGTCCAGGCCCGCATCGCAAAGCCTTCGGAGCGCGACGGGCGACGAGCCGTTCGTCTCGAGGTGGATGGTTCCGAGTCGCGTGCGCTCTCGAATCGCCACGATCGTTTCCTCGACGACGCGGACGGCGAGAAGCGGCTCGCCATCGCACGCACGGCCGAACGCGACGACGGTGCCTCCACCCTCGAGGTGCCGGGATGCGGCATCCGCGAGCTCCTCGGGTGTCGGCCGGAACGCCGCGGCTTCCGTCGGCGATGCGTCGGCATCGTCGTGAAGCACGAGCACCTCGGGCGGTCGCTCGTTCCGCGGCGCGCCGATGGGCAGCGCGCAGTCGTGACGTCCGAGGAAAGCGTTCGCCGCGGCGCGACAGCGATAGTCCTTCGCGCAGCGCGCGAGCTGGCGAAGCACGCGGCTCATCGGCCGGTCGCGCAAGGTCGTGGTGATCAGCGCGGCGAGGTCCGGCGCGGATCTGCCGTCGACCGCACCCGCCTCCGAGTCGAGGGCGACCGCCGATACGACGAGCTGCCCGCTCTGGTCGGCGCCGACCGCCGCATACCCGCGAGGACGGAGCGCCGGCGAGCCGAGATCGTCGACATACGCGGGAAGGCTCATGCGGAGATACCCGAGCGGAAGGATCGCCGCGACGCCGAAGCGCCCCTGGCCGAGCTCGCGGGCGCGTCCCGTGCGATCGAGGCCCATCCCCAGCCGGCCGGGTAGGTGGACGACATCCGTCCCCGGGGGAAGTGGGAGCGCCGCGATGAGAGGACCGACCGACGAGCCATCGGACATCGCGGCCGAATAGTTGGCCGCGACAACGAGACGGCCCGAACGATCGCTGTGAACCGCGCTGAACATGAATCGCAGGATAGGTCTAGGTCGAACGAGGAGCGGTCGATCCGCGACGAGTCAGGTCTAGAGGCTGAGGCAGTTCACAAACTGGTTTCCGACCTTGCACTCCCAGTGGACGTGGGGGCCGGTGGTCACGCCGGTGAGCCCGATCGCGGCGATGATCTGGCCGCGCGCGACCTGCTGGCCGACGCTCACGTAGACCGCGCTGGTGTGGTAGTAGCAGACCGTCAGGTCGCCGGCGTGCTGAACGCATACACGCAGACCGCCGACCGCGACCCAGCCTGTCGCCGTCACGACGCCGTCGTCACCCGCGCCGAGGCCGGTGCCATACGGAGCGGCAACGTCGACGCCGGTGTGGCCCCACCAGAAGTACTGCGTGATGACGCCGCCGACCGGCCACGAGAGGCGGCCGTTCCGCACTTGCTGCGCGACCTGCGGCGCCGCCGCGAAGACGTCGCGAGTCGGGCGCTCGGGCTCGAGGAGCGCGGGCAGCTCCGCACCGCGCACGAAGATCTTCTGACCAGGCGCGCACTGCTCGGGCTCGAAGACGCAGCGGTTGTATGTGAGGACGACTGACGGGTCGACCTTGAAGTGGCTCGCGATAGTTTCGACGGTGTCGCCGTCCTTGACGGTGTAAAGCGCGCCCTCCGCCGGCGGGATCACGAGCTTCTGCCCCATCTGCAAGGCACGTGCGTCGGCGATGCCGTTCGCGTACGCGATCGCTTCGACCGACACGTCGTAGTAGTTCGCCATCGTCGCGAGCGTGTCGCCGTCGTGGATGGTCACCTCTTGCACCGGCCGCGTGCCCTCGGCGGCGACCGTCAGCGGATTGCGGCCTCCGGCGATCGCTCCGCTGCGCGCGACTGGCTGTGCGCGTGAGGCGTCGCTGGTGGCCGCCGTCGCGCCGACCGATGGAGGCGCGACCGTGCTCGCCCGCGAGGCGGCCGTGGCCGCGAACGGAAGAGACAGCACGAGAACCGCGACGGAGGTGTTGAGCGCGAGTCGGAGGCCGCGAAGGCCGACGAGACCGGCGAGGTAACTGCTGGCTCCCTCGAGAGCGACGAACGAAACGTGGCGGGTCCGCGCGCCGAAGGCGGCAGCGCCTAGAGAAAGAAGACGAGCTTGGCGCTGAAGGAACCGTTTCGGGTTAGGCGTGGCCTGTGATCGTCTGATCTGCTGTGCCAACCCCGGCGATTCCTCCCAACTACTAAATGCGGCCACCCCTGGCCGGTGTGTGTCTTTCCTTTGCTTTCGCTCACCACATCGGTCTCTTCGACCGACCTCCCAGACCGCGCATATGTACGAATTGCGTACTCGGCGTGGTGGGGAGGACTGCACCGTAACCCGGCCCCAACAGATGTGTCAACCACACAACGCGGTAGCACCAAGCAAGGCATTGGTGGAAATCCCGTGTCGTCACCGGTTTGCTCGCATGAGTACCCCTACGTACGCTTCTTTCGGTGCCCGACTACAGCCTTTCGTACGTTTACGTCTTCGCGTTCTTCGTGGTCGGGGCGATCTTCGTAACTGCCCTGCTGACGCTGTCTCGCCTCGTCGCTCCCCGCAAGGCGACGAAGGAAAAGCTCCGCACGTACGAATCGGGAGAAGAGCCCATCGGTCAGGCGTGGGGGAGATATCCGACGCACTTCTACGTGTTCGCGTTGCTCTTCGTGGTGTTCGACGTCGAGGTGATCTTCCTCTTTCCGTGGGCGGTGCTGTTCCGATCGCTCGGCGTCACCGGCCTCGTCGAAGTGATCGTCTTCATCGCGATTCTCGTCGTCGGCCTGTACTACGCGTGGAAGAAGGACGCTCTGAATTGGTACTGAGCGCGCCGCGACCCGCGGTCGATCTCGCCGAACTTCGGTCGTACGTCGCATCGCGCCTCGGCGAGAAGGCTCGCGTGTCGACGCTGCACGACATGCTCGTGCTCGACGTCGATCGCGAGCAGCTGGTCGACGTCGCGATGTTCGTCCGCGACGACCCGCGCACTCGATGCGATCTGTACTCGGTCAACGCCGGCGTTGACACAGGCGTGGAGCTTCGCTCGGTGACGTTCGTCCGCGGCACCGGAACGAAGGTCACGGCCATGCTCCGCACCTCCTGCACCGAGCTCGACCCGCACATCCCGACGCTCGCACCGGTGTGGGAAGGCGCGAACTGGTGCGAGCGCGAGACGTACGACATGTTCGGCATCGAGTTCGACGGGCATCCCGATCTACGCCGCATCTTTCTCGAAGAGAGCTTCCCAGGGCATCCCCTTCGAAAGTCGTTTCTCCCACCGCGCAGCGACGCGCGCGGTGGATGAGAACGTGAGCGGTTCTCGGGCAAGGCCCGAGATTGAGAGTTAAGGGTGCCTGTCGGTCCTTTCGGCATCGATCCGATCATCTGGGCGCCGCTCCGCCTGGTCATCGCTGTGGGTCTCGCCCTCTTTCTCGTTCTGAACGGTGCGCTTCTGCAGATCTACCTTGAGCGGAAGATCCAGGCGATCATCCAGGACCGCCTCGGGCCGTATCACGTCGGACCGTTCGGCCTGCTCCAGACGTTCGCGGACGCCCTCAAGCTCATCTCGAAGGAGGACGTGCGCGCCGCGGCGACCGACGGCTGGTTCTTTGTCGCGGCGCCAGCGTTGGTGTTCTGTCCGATGCTCGCGTCCTCGGCAGTGCTGCCGTTTGCCCAAGACATCGTTGGGGCCAACCTCAACATCGGACTGCTCTATCTGACAACGCTCGGTTCGATGACCGTGCTGGGCATCGTCATCGCAGGTTGGGCGTCGAACAACAAATACGCGCTCGTCGGGGGCCTTCGCTCCGCGGGTCAGCTCATCTCTTACGAGATCCCGCAGATCCTCGCGCTCGTGTCGGTAGCGCTCGTCGTCGGGTCGTTATCGATGCTCGACATCACGCGCTCGCAGTCCGGCCCGTTCGTCAACGTCCTGATCCTGCCGTTCTCATTCGTCATCTACTTCATCGCGGCCCTGGCCGAGACCAACCGCACGCCGTTCGACCTGCCCGAGGCCGAGTCCGAGCTCGTCGCGGGCTGGCTCACCGAGTACTCGGGGATGCGCTGGGGCACGATGCTGGCGCTCTCCGAGTACGGCAACGTGACCGTCGTGTGCGCGATCATCACGACGCTCTGGTTCGGAGGCTGGCAGGGACCGGGCGTCGACGCGATCCCGCTCCTTGGCGTCCTTTGGTTCACGCTCAAGGTGTACGCGTTCATCGTGGTGATGATGTGGATTCGCGCCACGCTCCCGCGCCTCCGCATCGACCAGCTGATGAGCTTCTGCTGGAAGGGCCTGATTCCGATGGCCCTTGTGAACATCGTCGCCGTGGCCACGCTGGCGCTCGCGTTCCCCAATTCGCTGGTGCCGATCGCGATCGCGAACTGGGCGCTCCTCGTGCTCTTCATCGCTGGCATCCCGTTCGTCCAGCGACGGCGTCTTGCGAGTCTGCGCGCCCGAGCTCGCGCGTCGGCGGCGCCGGCGGTCCACGCGGCCAGCTGACGCCCAGGTGACGTTCGACTTCGTCGAGCCGGTCGTCTTCGCCCTCCTGTCGATCGGGGTGATCGCCGGTGGCGCGGCGGTGGTGCTGCTCAACCGGATCACGGCGGCCGCGCTGCTCATGGCGTTCACATTCCTGTCGATGGCGGGGATGTTCGTCCTGCTCGGCGCGGAAACGATCGCCGCGTTCCAGGTGCTGATCTACGTCGGCGCGATCACCGTGTTGATCCTGTATGGAGTCATGTTCACGAAGTTCAGCGATCGGCCGCGGGCGCTTTTCTTCCAGCGGCAAACACCGATCGCGGCGGTGTTCGTCGCCGCGGTCGCGATCCCGGTCGCGCTGTTCTCGTTCTCGTTCACGGGCGCACCGCCCCGGCCAGGCGGCGGCGATCTGCCCGCGCTCGCGACCAGCGTCTTCACCGACTTCGCCTTCCCGTTCGAGATCGCCTCGGTGCTCCTCCTCGCCGCGATGGTCGGCGCGATCGTCCTGACCAGACGCGACGATGCGGAGGAGGCCGCGATGCGACGCCGTCGATGACCGTTCCTCTCGGCGCCTACATCGCGGTGTCGGCGGTCCTGTTCTTCACCGGGTGCGCGGGCGTGCTCGTCCGGCGCAACGCGGTGGTCATCCTCATGTGCGTCGAGCTCATGCTGAACGCGGCGAACCTCGCACTCGTCGCCTTCTCTCGGAAGTACGGCTCGATCGACGAGCGCGGCAGCGTCTTCGTCATCTTCGTGTTCGTCATCGCCGCCGCCGAGGTCGCGGTCGGCCTCGGCATCATCCTCGCCGCGTACCGCAACCGGCCGGTAGTCGACGTGGACGAGATCCACCAGATGAAGGGGTGAGAGCGCAGTGATCTCGCTCGTCTGGCTCATCCCGGCCTTCCCGCTCGCAGCGTTCCTGCTGGGCGGTCTCTTCGGACGCCGCTGGCTGGGTCACATGACCGGTCTGATAGCGACGGTCGCGGTCGGACTCTCCGCGCTGCTCTCGATCGGAGTCTTCCTCGAAGTCCTCGGCGGAAAGACCCAGAGCGTCGTCCCGCTCTACCGGTGGATCGCGGTCGGCGAGTTCTCGGTCAGCGTCTCGGCGCTCATCGATCCGCTGTCCTCGGTGATGCTCCTCGTCGTCACCGTCGTCTCGTTCCTGATCTTCGTCTATTCGAACGGCTACATGGCGCACGACGCCGGCTTCTACCGCTTCTTCACCTGGCTCTCGCTCTTCGTCTTCGCGATGTTGATCCTCGTGATGGCTGACAACTACCTGCTCATGTTCGTCGGCTGGGAGGGCGTCGGCCTGTGCAGCTACCTCCTGATCGGGTTCTGGTTCGAGCGCCCCGAGCCGTACTACGCGGCCAAGAAGGCCTTCGTGATGAACCGCATCGGCGACTGGGGCTACACGATCGGGATCATCACGATCTTCCTCGTCTTCGGATCGATGAACTTCGTCGATGTCTTCAAGCGGCTCGAGGAGAGCGCCCCGGCGCAGGCCACCCTCACGCTCATCTGCATCGCGCTGTTCTTCGGCGCGACCGGGAAATCGGCTCAGCTGCCGCTGTACTCGTGGCTGCCCGACGCGATGGAAGGTCCCACGCCCGTCTCCGCCCTCATCCACGCAGCGACGATGGTCACCTCTGGCGTGTACCTCGTCGCCAGGTCCATGCCGCTCTTCGAGGTCGCGGGCCCGTCGCTCCAGATCGTCGGCGTCGTGGGAGCCATCACCGCGATCTTCGCGGCGACCATCGCGCTCGTGCAGTTCGACATCAAGCGGGTCATGGCGTATTCGACCGTCAGCCAGCTCGGCTACATGTTCCTCGCGCTCGGGGTCGGCGCTCCCGTCGCCGCGATATTCCACCTCGCGACGCACGCCTTCTTCAAAGCGCTCCTGTTCCTCGGGTCCGGCTCGGTCATCCACGGCCTCGGCGGCGAGCAGGACATGCGAAAGATGGGCGGCCTGCGCAGCAAGATGCCGGTGACGTTCTGGACGATGCTCGTCGCGGGTGGCGCTCTCGCTGCGCTGCCGCCGCTCGCGGGTTTCTGGTCGAAAGACGAGATCCTCGGCGCTGCGTTCGTCAACGGCCACCTCGTGCTCTACGCCGTCGGGATCGTCACAGCGGTCCTCACCGCCTTCTACGTGACGCGCGCTCTCTGGATGACCTTCTACGGGGAGCCGCGCGATCACCATCTCTACGACCACGCCCACGAGTCACCCCGCGTGATGACCCTTCCCTTAGTGGCGCTCGCCGCGGGGTCGGCCGTCCTCGGCATCCTCGTCGGCTTTCCGCCGGAAGAGGGGTTCATCCATAGATTCCTGGCGCCGGTCGTTGAGGCGGCCGGCGTGGCGGAGCACGCGCCCGAGCTCGCGACGATCGTCGTGCTGGCGCTCCTCTCGGTCGTCGCCGGCGTCGTTGGCATCGCGTTCGGGCTGTCGATGTACGTGCGCCATCGCCCGGACCCCGCGGCGCTCACGCGCGCCGCCGGCCCGGTCTATCGAGTGCTCGTGAACAAGTATTACGTCGACGAGCTGTACGACCATCGCTTCGTCGATCTTGCTCGCGCGTTCGCGGGCGCTTCCTGGGCCTTCGACATCCACATCATCGACGGCCTCGCGAACCGGCTCGGGTGGGCGCTGGCGATGGGCGGACAGGGACTCCGCCGCGTGCAGACCGGGATCGTCGGCAACTACGCGCTCACGATCGTCGCGGGGCTGCTCCTCATGCTCGCCGCGTACGGCGGGTACGCGAGCGGGATCCTCGGCCGATGACGAACGTCCTTTCCCTGCTGGTGGTCATCCCGATCGCCGGGCTCATCCCCCTGTTCGTGTTCCGGCGGGACGAGCGTGCCGCGAAGCAGGTCGCGATCACGACGACGTTCGTGGAGCTCGTCGTCTCCCTCTGGATGTTGAAGCAGTTCGTCGTCGGTGAGGCCGGCTTCCAGCTCGTCGAGCGCGTCGAATGGCTCCCGAGCCTGGGCATCAGCTACCTCGTCGGAGTCGACGGCATCTCCGTTCTCCTCGTGCCGATGACCACGCTCCTGACCTTCATCTCCGTCCTCTACTCGAGCGGCGGGGCGATCAAGACGCGGATCGTCGAGTACATGACCGCGTTCCTGCTTCTCGAGGTCGGCATGGTCGGCGTCTTCATCGCCCTCGACCTCTTCCTCTTCTACATCTTCTTCGAGCTGATGCTCGTGCCGATGTACCTGATCATCGGCATCTGGGGCGGCCCCCGGCGGATCTACGCCACGCTCAAGTTCGTGATCTTCACCCTCGCGGGTTCGCTCCTCATGCTCGTGGGCATCGTCGCGGTCTACCTTGCGTCGGCGGACGCGGGCGGATCGCGGACGCTCTCGCTCCCCGACCTCATCGAGCTACGCGGGCGCTTTCCGGCAGATTTCCAGTTCTGGGTCTTCCTCGCATTCGCGCTCGCCTTCGCGATCAAGATGCCGATGATCCCCTTCCACACGTGGCTGCCGGATGCGCACGTCGAGGCCCCAACGGCGGGCTCGATCGTGCTCGCGGGAGTGCTGCTCAAAGCAGGCGGCTACGGGTTCCTTCGATTTGGCCTTCCCCTCTTCCCGATCGGCGTCCAGGCGTGGCTGCCCGTCCTGATCGTTCTCTCGGTCATCGCGATCCTCTACGGCGCGATCGTCTCCGCGGTGCAGAAGGATCTCAAGAAGCTGGTGGCCTATTCATCGGTGGCGCACATGGGGTTCGTCACGCTCGGCATCTTCGTTCTGAATCTCCAGGGGGGCGTCGGCGCGGTGCTGCAGATGCTCAACCACGGCTTCGTCACCGGAGCGCTCTTCCTCTTTGTCGGTATCCAGTACGAGAAGACGCATCGGCGGATGATCGCGGACCTCAGTGGTCTCGCGAACATCTGGCCGATGTTCACGACGTTCTTCGGTGTCTTCATGCTGGCCTCGCTTGGGCTGCCGGGCCTCAACGGATTCGTCGGCGAATTCCTGGTGCTCCTCGGGACCTTCGGGTCCTCCCTCGCCCCACCACTCGGCGGCCTCTTCTGGGGACCGCTCGCGGCGATCGGGGTGATCCTCGCGGCCGTCTACCTCCTCTGGATGTTCCAGCGCGTGATGTACGGGCCGGTCCGCGAGGCGTATCGCGCGTTGCCCGATCTCTCGCGGCTCGAGCTGGCCTGCGCGCTGCCGCTCCTGTTGCTCACCGTGATCCTGGGAGTGGTGCCGCAGCCTTTCATCGCGTACATCGAGCCGTCGCTCGAGCGGGTCATCCGCCTCGCGACGGACCCCTCGTTCATGGTGGTGGCCTTCAAATGAGCGACGAGCGGGTTGGCGGCGTGTCTCCCGGCTGCGCTACGCGCCAGGGGCCCCTTCCCCTGAGCCGGAGATTGATCAAGTGACGGGCGCCGATCTCGCCGCCGTCTCTCCCGAGATCGTTGTGACGGCGGTCGCGATGATCGTGCTCGTGGCCGATGCGATCCTGGACCGGCGTCGCGCCGCCTTCGCGCTACCGATCATCACGATCGCCGGCCTGATCGTGGCGCTCGCAGCGGTCTTCAATGTCGTCCCGGCCGCCCAGTACTTCCGCGGGTTCGTGACGGTCGACGCGTTCACCTCGTTCTTCCGCGCGGTCTTCATCGTCCTCGCGATCTTCGCCGCCGCCGTATCGCCCGCGTACCTCGCGCGACGCGGCGTCCCGGCGGGCGAGTACTACGCGATCATCTGCTTCTCGACGGTCGGCGCGATGACGATCGCGCTCTCGTCGGACCTGATCACGCTCTTCATCGGCCTCGAGACCATGACGATCCCGATCTATGTGCTCGCCGGCATCCAGCGGACGGATCGGTTCGCGAACGAGGCCGCGATCAAATACTTCCTGCTTCATCACCGTCGGCCTCGGCTTCAAGGCTGCGATCGTCCCGTTCCACCAGTGGACGCCCGACGCGTACGACGGCGCCGCGACACCGGCGACCGCCTTCATGTCGGTCGCGCCGAAGGCGGCCGCCTTCGCCGCGATCCTGCGCGTACTCATCGGTGCGCTCGGTCCGCTCAGCGTCGACTGGAGCGCGGTCCTGGCAATACTCGCGGCGGTCACCATGACCGGCGGGAATGTCGTCGCGCTCGCGCAGACGAATGTGAAACGAATGCTGGCCTACTCGAGCATCGCCCACACCGGCTACATCCTTGCCGCGGTCGCCGCGGCGAGCGCCGGGCCGAGCGCCACCGCGGCGGTGCTCTTCTATGTGTTCGCGTACGGCCTCATGAATCTCGGGGCCTTCGCATGTCTCCTCTACTTCGACCTCGAGGGCACGCGAGGCGCGTCGCTCGACGAGCTGAATGGCTTCGGACGGAGGCAGCCGCTCGGCGCGTTGGCGTTCGCGATCTTCCTCGTGTCGCTCACCGGGATACCCCCGACGGTCGGCTTCGTCGCCAAGTTCGTGGTGATCCAGCCGGTGCTCGACGCGGGCCTGGCGTGGCTCGCGGTCGTCATCGCGCTGAACGCGGTGCTCGCGGCCTTCTACTACCTGCGGGTGGTCGTCCATATGTACATGTACGACGCGGACGAGAAGCTGCCGCGCCTGGTGACCGGGCGCACGCTTTCGGTCAGCCTCGGCATCGCGTCCTTCGCGGTGATCCTTTTCGGGATCCTTCCGAACTCGATCTACCAATGGGCGCTGGAGGCCGCGCAGCCGCTCATTCGCTGAGCCGTTCAGCCCCTGGCGCGCTTAGCGGTTCGGGAGGATGCGCTCCCCAACCCATCCCCCTGCGGCGCCGATCACGACCGCGATCGCGAGTGGCGCGAGCAGCTCGGGAAAGTGCAGCGAGATGAGTCCGTTGAACTCGTCGACCGGAGCGGTCTGCGGGCGGAAAGCCTGATGGAGCTGCGTCGAGATGATGCTGGCCACGAAGAGAGAAAAGAGGAACGCGACCGGCGCCGCGATCGCGCCACCGTTCCCGGCGATGAGGCCGGCGCAGAACAGGATCGCGCCGGCAACACCGAGGAGGATCACCGGCGGGACCGGGAGGGGCTCGGTCAGCGCCCACCAGAACGCGAGTCCGATCGCGCTCGCGACGATCGACGCGAACACGCGCGGCCAGCTCAACGCGTGCGTACCGCGCGCGCACGGATCGCGCCGCCGAGCCACCCCGCGAGCGTGCCGATGAGGATGNNATGGGAATGCGCAGGAAGAACGAGGCGAACGCACCGGGGTCGCCTCCCGGCTGCGTCAGCCCAGCGACCACGACGTAGAGGAATGCGCCGAGGAGCACCGAGAGCGAACCCGCGAGTGCGGCGCGACGCCCGGCGAAGAACCCCGCGCCGAACGCCGCGAACTCGATATAGAGGAGCGCGAGGACCGCGCCCGCGCCGACCCATTGGTCGAGACGCAGATACGGAAAGACCTGCACGATCCCGGCGCCGAGCACGGCGACCGCGAAGCGCACGTGTCAGGCCACGGTCGCGAAGGAGTGGTCCGCGCGGTTCAACGGCTGGGCCGATCCATCAGCGTCGATCACCGCGACGTCCTCGATGCGAACGCCGAAGCGGCCTGGCAGATAGATCCCGGGCTCGATCGAGAAAGCCATCCCCGGCTCCAGCCTCTCGCGATTTCCGCTCACGAGATAGGGATGCTCGTGGCCATCGAGGCCGATGCCGTGACCCGTGCGGTGAATGAAGAACTGGCCGTATCCGGCGTCGTCGATGACGCCCCGCGCCGCCTGATCGACGGATTCCGCGGATGCGTTCTTCCGCGCGGCGGCGTAACCGGCCTCCTGCGCTTGTCGCACCACGTCGTGGACCTTCTGTTCCTCGCGACCGGCGGTCTTGCCCACATGCACCGTCCGCGTGATGTCGGAGCGATACCCGCGCATCCCGCCGCCGAAATCGAGCACGATCGTGTCGCCTTCTCCGATACGGCGGTCGCCGGCTTCGTGATGCGGCGACGCGCCATTCGCTCCGGATCCGACGATCGTGAATCCCACCTCATCGTGGCCTTCCGTTCGCAGGAAGTCCGCCAGGTCCGCTCCGATTTCGCGCTCCGTCCTACCGGCGAAAGGCCGCTCGAGAATCCGTGCGTACGCGCGATCGGCGGACTCGGATACCAGGCGAAGGGCTTCGACCTCGGCGTCGTCCTTGCGCATTCGCAGTCCGCGCGTGACGTCAGAGGAGACCGCGAAGGAACGACCCGGCAGGGCCGCCTGCAGCTTGAGGAAGAACGCCGCCCACATCTGGTCGGCCACCGCGACGACGCCCGGCGCGCGAACGAGCGCGGCGACGATCGCGTACGGATCGTCGGTCTCTCCCCATGTGGAGCGTGCGATGTCCGGCGCGCCGACCGCGACACGTGGCGCCTCGAACTCGGGGCAGACGATCGTCGCGGTCCCGTCGGCATCCAACACGAGGCACGTGAGCCGCTCGCTCGCGAAGATCTGGTAACCCGTGAGGTAGAAGAGGTCCGCGCCGGGAGATATGAGGAGCGCACTCAAGCGTCGCTCGCGCAGCTTGGCCGCCGCGCGGGTCCGCCGATCAGCGATGCTCGCTCGTTCGCTCGGCATCCGTTCTGCATCCGAGAATAGCCGCATGCCCCGTTCGTTCACCGTGCTTGCTGGCGTGCTGCTGCTCGCCGTCGGGGTCGCTCTCCTCGCCGGCGGCGGCCTGCCGCGCGCTGGGTCGGTCGCTCCAGTTGCTCTCCCGAGCGCGTCCGCCACCGCGACGGCCGTCCCGAGCGTATCCCCCGGTTCGACGGTCTCGCCGACGCCGGCGCCGACGATCGGGCCGATCCCCGATGGCTATCGGATCGGGGTCCCGCGCCTTGGGATCAACTTGCCGATCGCGGAGGGCGACGTCGAGCGCGACGTCGTCGTGCAGAAGACGCCTGAGAACTTCGCCTTCCACTTTCCCGGTACGGCGATTCCGGGCACCCTCGGAAACAGTTACATCTATGCGCATGCTCGGACCGGGATGTTCCTCACGCTCTGGAACGCCCGAATCGGTGACCAGGTCTCGATAACTACGCCGGCCGGGGTTGAACTCAAATTTGTAGTCACCGAGGTCCACCCCCGAGTGCCGCCGGCCGACACAAGCTGGCTCCAACCCACCGGCGATGAGCGACTCACCCTCCAAACGTCCACCGGACCGAACCGAGAGGATCCACGCTTCGTGGTGATCGCCGCGCCGTCATAGGCCTGCGGTGCTCAGGATCCCGCGGGATAGCGCTCGCTTCCTCGACGTAACGATCTCGTATCGCGAGAAACCTCAAGCGACCGAGCAACCAACGTCACGCACGCACTGTTTATTGGCCCGCGACCTGTTCACGAAATCGACACATTCTGGAACCGGTCCTGCAAAGCGCCGGTCCCATGTTCCGAGGGGTAGTCGCGCGGGCGGGCGTCTTCGCTTTCGTCGTCGCCTGTCTCGGTTCCTTTCTGGCGCCGTCGCTTGCGAGCGAGGTGCGCTCATTATCGGTAGCGAGCGCATTTGCGACCCCCGCGGTCGAGCCGCCAGGCCACCGCGGTGGAAGCCGCACCGGTCGCCACGCCTGCACCGACCCCTGAGTCCACGCCGGTACGGACGCAGGCCCCGGCCGTTGCGACGCTTCCGGCGCTGCCCGACCCGCCGACGAGCGGGGTCGTCATCGCTTCGTGGTACGGGCCAGGTTTCTACGGAAACCGCACAGCCTGCGGGCAGGTCTACACACCGGAGATCATCGGCGTGGCTCATCGGACGCTTCGGTGCGGCACGATGGTCGTGCTCGAGTACCGCGGACACACGATGACGGTCCCGGTGATCGATCGCGGGCCGTACATCGCGGGACGGACGCTCGATCTTTCGAACGCGACCCACCTCGCGATAGGATGCCCCGACCTCTGCACGCTTTCGATGCGGATCGCGCAGTGAGTGTCCCCCGACCGTCCGCCTAGCCGCCCGGATACTCACCTGGCTGGCGAGCGCTGGCATACGACTTGCAGCCGTCCTTGCCACCTAGCCCGGGCAGCACACGGCCAACTTCGATGGGCGAGAAAGGGTGATGCCATGACGCGGAACAAGGGAGCGATGACGGTCGCGGAAGCGGGACGGCGCGGGGGCGCGACGACCGCGCAGCGACATGGCCCGGAGTTCTACGAGCAGATCGGTAAGAAGGGCGGAAAGACCACGGCGCAGCGTCACGGCTCCGACTTCTACGAGCAGATCGGAAAGCAAGGCGGGCAGAAGGTGAAGGAGCTGTACGGGCCGCGCTTCTACGGACGCATTGGAAAGATCGGCGGCGACACCGTCTCGGAGAAGTACGGACACGAGCACTTCGAAGAGATCGGAAAGAAGGGCGGACAGAAAGTCGCCGAGCTCATCGCCAGAGGCAGGCAGGCGACATAACGACCTTCGTCGACGGCACGGAGAGCGAGCGAGGAACCGACCTGCGGCCTACTTTGGGCGCGCATGATCCGATTCCGATCGCGATCCATCCTCGTTTCCCATTGACACGAATGGGCCGCTCTATATCGTCGCGATCTGTACGCGCAGGCCCCGTTTTGGGGCCTCCGTGTACCGAGAAGCGAACGACCCGGAAGGTCGTAGAGGGAAGGGCAGTGGATCAGGTCGCGGCGCCGCTCGTGGCCGTCGAGTGGGAGGACATCACCGCCTACTCACGGACTGCGCTCCCCGAGGATTTCGAACCCTACCGCTTGCGAAAGCTCACGTGCGGTCTTCTGTGGAAGGAGACACCCGAATACGTCGTGATCGTCGGTGACTACGACATCACCAACGAGGGTCGCGACTACCGGCACAACGATTTCCACATCATTCCTCGAGGCGTCATCCGCCAGCTGACCTATCTTCGCGAGAGCGCGAGCCCGCTCGTGGCCCTGCAGGTCGAAGCCAGCTAAAGACCCTCTAAGAAAAGGGCGGAAACCAAAACCCTTCCGCCTCCTGATGCGTATCTAGGGATACGGAAACCGAAGAGGCCGATCGACGGTATTGGAACAAAGGATCGGTCTTGACCGTTTCACACCCTGGAGGTTTCGCGCTAAATGGCCCTTCGAGCTGAGCTCTACTGCTATTTCTGCGGCCACGGCCTCGGCGAGGTGCTCGTACCGACGAGCGCGCGCCGGCCGACGGTCGAGCAACTCCGCACCGCGTACGACAGCGTCCGCGGTCGCGAGGCGCCGGTCTGGAACGACGGCGACCAGCCGCTTTGTCCCCGCTGCGGCGGACAGCTCTTCCTCGAGCGTTTCGAGCACGAGGTGATTCGCGCCAGCGAGCGTCGCACGCTGAAGCGCGCGAGCTGATCTAACCCGCAAGCCGCGACCGCTTGCATCTGGCGTGCGGCGCGCGGCCTCCACGGTGGTCGGAGTTCTCGCTGGGTATGTCGTTGCCCGTCGCATCCTCACGCGGAACGCCGCGCCGGTCGCCACGCTGACCGACCGTCAACGCGAGGTGCTGCGCGCGGTCGCCGGCGGTCTTTCGACCAAGGAGATCGCGAGTCACCTCGGGATCAGCGAGGCGAGCGTGAACACGCACATTCGCCGAGCGCGAATGAGTTTGGGCGTTCCCACGCGAGCGGCCGCCGCCGCCCGCGTGACGGGTCATGTCGTCGTGGTGCCCTCGAGGCCGAGACGGTCGGCCGCGTCGTCCATCGCGCGAACGACCTCGACGATGAGGTCGTCGAATGGCATGCCCATGTCCTCGGCGCCCTTCAGCATCATGTCGCGGCTCACGGCGCGAGCGAAAGCCTTGTCCTTCATCTTCTTGCGCACGGACGTCGCGTCCACATCGCGCACCGCCTTGGACGGCTTGACGAGCGCGACCGCGGTCACGAACCCGCAGAGCTCGTCGACGGCGTAGAGCGTCTTCTCCATCGGGGTCACCCGAGGAACGCCGGTGTGATCGCCGTGGCTCTGGATCGCGTGCACGATGGGCCCCGGCACGCCGGCCTGTTCCAGGATCGGTTTCCCGTTCTGCGGATGCCCCGCCGGATCGCGCTCGTAGTCGAAGTCGTGGAGCAGCCCCGCGATCGCCCAGGTCTCCTCGTTCTCACCGTTCGCGCGCGCGAAGCGACGCATCGCCGCCTCGACGGCGAGGCCGTGCTTGCGGAGGCTCTCCGACTTGGTGTGCTCGCATAAGAGGGCCCAAGCCTCATCCCGAATCACTCGTTGCACCTCACCCGCGCGATCCTAGCGAACGCGTTACCGTCGGGCGGTGACCGGCTGCGGTTGCCTCGTACTCATCGCGGGCATCGTCGCGCTTCTCGTCATCTTCGTGCGGGGCTCCTTCGACGCGGGCGAGCCGATCGACACAGCCGTCGCGCTTCTTGCCGTCGCGGCTCTAGCCATCGAGCGGTGGCAACGGGAACGGCCCGCGTACGAGCTCGTACGCGCGCGCCGCGCGTAGGGCGGCCGCCTCGTCCCACATCCGTGCCGCGAACTGCAGACCGATCGGGATGCCATCCGGGTCGATCCCGCAGGGAACGGAGATCGCCGGCTGGCCGGTGAGGTCGAAGATCCTCGTGATCCGCGTCCACTCGCTCGGCCGCGAGATCTCTTTCGCTTCGTCGATCGTCCACGCGCGTGAGGGCACTGTCGGCATCGCGAGGACATCGACGCCCTCGAGGTCTCCGTCCGCGGCGCCCGCGCGCGCCTCGAGGAGGAGCTTCATCGAGCGCGCGTACGTTTTCGCGTCGACATCGCCCTGCGACGCGAGGCGGGCCCGCACGAGCGGGCCGTAGTCAGCCGCGCGTCCCGGAAAGGCTCCCTCGTGATACGCCCGCGCCTCCACACCCAGCACCGCGCTCGCGGCTCTCGCGTACTCGGCGGCCCTCGGCCAGCGGATCTCGTGAATTTCCGCGCCGGCCCGCGCCAGCGCTTCGATCGCGGCGCGGACCGCGGTTGCGATCGCCGGATCGCACTCGTCCCACACGTGATCGGTCGGCACGCCGACGCGAAGACGTTGTGGGCCGGCGTCGATCCCGGCGAGGAGGTCGGGAACTAGTCGATTCGCTGAGATCGGATCGCGCGGGTCATACCCGGCGATCGCCGAGGTCGCGACCGCGACGTCGCGCACGGTCCGCGCGAGCGGGCCCGGATGGTCGAGGGACCACGAGAGCGGAACGGCCCCGAAGAGACTCGCTCGCCCGAATGTCGGTTTGAGGCCGAC
>WNGI01001020.1_pt1 | contig 22546 bp, 27 predicted proteins | sample 5400621 | NCBI WGS metagenome assembly WNGI01 (sample SAMN13153374, study PRJNA577476) | soil metagenome | isolation source: 20 cm soil or saprolite under Garry oak tree replicate 1 | place: USA:California | collected 2016-06-15
GTTGCTGGCGAAGGTGCAAGGCGCCTGATGAAGACGAGGGATGCCCGCAATGGGAATGTTTGAGGTGAAAGTGCAGTTGGCGAGCCTGAGCGCTCCTGGGCGGACCGAGGAAATTTCGTTGTTGGTGAACACCGGAGCCGCCTTGTCATGGATACCTCGGGAAGTTCTCCAAAAGTTGGGCGTGACAGCTTCTCGCGGTTGCCTTTTTCACTTGCGGATGGCCGCCGCTTGGAACGCAACGTCACGGCCGTACTTGTGACTTTTGACGGAAGAAAGGCTCCCGTGCAGGTCGCTTTCGGCGAACCCGGCGAGGAGGCGGTCCTGGGCGCGACGGCTCTTGAAGGACTGGGCTTCATGGTTGATCCGGTGGCGAAGAAACTCATTCCCCGCGACCTGCTAGCTCTCTAAACTCATGCCTTCTCCTGATTCTGGATCTTCTCTCGGTGAGGAATTTAACCGCTGGGCGGAGGCCGGGCGCGGCGAGGGAATGGAGCAGGATCACCTGCCCATCGCGCTGCCGGTGCTGGAGAAAATGCGGCTCGCGCCGACGGACAATATCCTGGACGTCGGCTGCGGGGCGGGATGGCTGTCGCGGCGGCTGGCGAAATCAGTGCCCGAGGGCCGCGTGGTGGGGATGGACATTTCAGACGAGATGATTCGCCACGCCCGGCGGGCCAGCGTGGATTTCGACAATTTGATGTTCGTCGCCGGAGAAGTTGCGCAAATTCCCTGGCAGCCGAATTTCTTCTCTCACGCGATTTCCGTGGAATCTTCGTATTACTGGCCGGATCCCGCGGCGGGCATCAAAGATATTCTTCGGGTTCTCGGCGATGGCGGCTCGGCGTGGATCTTGATCAATTACTATCGCGACAATCCGCACTGCCACCAGTGGGGAAGTCTCCTCGCGGTGCCCACGCATCTCGTCTCCGCAGAAGAATGGGCAGAGCATTTTCGCAGTGCAGGTTTTACAAACGTGGCGCACGAGAGAATTGTCGATCGCTCGCCGTCGCCGGAGGTCTACACGGGCCGGTGGTTCCGCGACGCGGAACAGCTTGCCGCGTTCAAATCTGAAGGGGCCTTGCTCGTTTACGGAATCAAGTAGGAAACCCAGGTTACCGTTTCCGAACCCCAAAACGCGGATTCAGGTCTTGCCCGGGAAACCGATGCTAAAATCCATGTGAGTTTCCCTCTCCTGCTGAGCGAGAGAGACCCAGCACACTGGAAAGATTTTGTTTGTGAGATGTGCATGAATGTTGCCGTGCAGAAATTGCAGGTTCTCGTGGTGGATGATTCGCCTGTTTCCCGGAAACTACTGGAGCATGCGCTTTCCGCTGAACCTTACGCACTCTTGCTTGCGAAGAACGGCGAAGAAGCGCTGAGACTCTTCAGCGAAAACAAGCCTGCCCTGGTCATCACGGACTGGATGTTGCCTGACTTATCCGGTCCCGAGCTCTGCGAGCGAATCCGCACCGATGGGCGCAGCTCGTACACCTACATCATTTTGCTCACGAGCATGACCGAAAAAGGCAGTGTCGTGGAGGGATTGGCCGCCGGCGCGGATGACTACCTCACCAAACCCTTTGACTCCAGTGAACTGCGGGCCCGTATCGGAGTGGGGCGACGGATCATTGACCTGCACCGCGAAATCGACGCCAAGAACAAGTTGCTCATGAAGATGGCTAACACCGATCCGCTCACGGGCTTGCCAAACCGGCGCGCGATCGAAGAATGGGCCGGGCGGCAACTGCGGGGCGCGGCGCGTCACGGATTTCCTTTTTGGGTTGTGCATATCGATGTGGATTGTTTCAAAGACATCAATGACGGCTATGGCCACGATGCTGGCGACCTGGTTCTGAGGAAATTCGCGGAAATTCTGAAAAACTTTACGCGGGCATCGGATATCAGTGGCCGGATGGGTGGCGATGAGTTTTTGCTGGTGCTAACGCATGTGGATGAACAAAACATTCAACTGACAGTGGACCGCCTGTGTAATCAGCTGGCCTCCGAGAAGTTTTCATTTGGCAGCGCGATTGTTTCCGTGACGGCGAGCTTCGGGATCGCCGGATTCCAAGGCAAAGAACCTCCTGAATTCTCTCAGCTCGTGCGGCAGGCGGATAAGGCGCTGTACCGCGCGAAGCGTGCCGGCCGCAATCAGATCAAGATCGAAGTGCCCTGATTGTTCCGGCTCCGGACTTCCCTGCCTCCTCTGATTCTGGTGACCTTGCGGGAACTATGGTATGAGTGGTCTGAGGCAGGTCGCTCGCGATGATGGATCGCTCGACACAGATGGCCTTGATCGGCGACGGCCCGGTTGGGTTGGGCATGGCCAAAGCCCTTCTAGCGCACAAGATTCCCTACGAAGAACTCGAAGCCGACCCCCGGAGAGTTTTTGACTCCACGGGGAACGGTGCATATACTCTCGGTTATCAAGGAAGGACCGACCAATGGGCGTGCTGGATCAACGATTCGAAAAGAACTTCATGATTACGTCGGTGGACTACGTGTTCAACTGGGCGCGGAAGAGCGCGATCTGGCCGCTGACGTTCGGGCTGGCGTGCTGCGCGATCGAGATGATCGCTTCGACGACTTCGCGGTTCGATATGGCCCGGTTTGGAGCGGAAGTGTTCCGGCCGTCGCCGCGGCAGGCCGACCTGATGATCGTGGCGGGCACGGTGACGCTGAAGATGGCGCCGGTCCTGAAACGAGTGTGGGAGCAAATGCCGGACCCGAAGTGGTGCATTTCGATGGGGGCATGCTCGAGCGTGGGTGGACCGTTTAACGCTTATTCGGTCTTGCAAGGTGTGGATCGCATCGTACCGGTAGACGTGTACGTGGTCGGATGCCCGCCGCGGCCGGAAGGGCTCTTTTTTGCACTGCTGAAGCTGCAGGACAAAATCGACCAGATGACGCTGGCGAAGCGGCCCACGGAAGTGCGTCTGAAGCCGCAGATGGTGGAAGAGTTCAAAAAGGGAGTGATGGTGGCGCAAACGCCGGAGCCGAAATAAGAAGCACGTGAGGTAATGGAAGTAAAGGAAGTAAAGGAGAAGAAATCTGTCCCGCGCTGGAGAGCCGGATCGCGCGGAAGTCTCTAGAGGGACGAAGTTCAGCCCCTATCGCAGGAGAGTGAAAACCAGATGGCGTTTCAGCGAGCAGCAAAGACGAATGAAATCACCCCGGGAACTATTCGAGAGTTTCAGGTGGAGGGCAAAGCGATTGCCCTGGCAAATGTCGGCGGCAAGTTCTATGCCATCAACAATACCTGCCTCCATCGTGGCGGGCCACTGGGCCAAGGCGTTATGGACGGAAACATAGTGACTTGCCCGTGGCATGGCTGGCAGTACGACGTGACCACCGGCAAGATTAGCCAGAATCCAACTGTGGGGGTGGATTGCTACGCCATTGAAGTTCGTGGAGAAGATATTTTCGTGGACGCCGACTAGATGGTTGTAACATATTGAAAATAGACAGGTTATGTTGTTTTTGCCGGAATAGGGCCACCTTGGTCTGGTCCTACCTCTAAGGCTCACTTTCCTCTAAAGCTCATATTTTGTTTCGTTTTTTGCATGCCAGCGTGTATATTGCTGCCGACTCGAAGCCTCGATGGTGACAACGATAGCGCAGCGACACCACTGGATTTTCAGCGCCGACCCGCACCACTATCACTGGGACACCCTCTTCGTAAAGGGCAAGGAGATGTGGCACGGCGCCGGGGCGAAGCCTGATGCGATTCGCGCGTTGAAACAGGTGCGCAAGGGCGACCGGGTATTGTGCTATCACTCGGCGCCGGAGCGCTCGCTGTATTCGATCGCCGAAGTGACGCGGGATCCCTACCCCGACCCGCACGATCGCACGGGGAAAAACCTGGTTGCAGACCTGCGGGCTTTCGAAAAGCTGCCCCGGCAAGTGACGCTGGCGGAGCTGCGCGCCAATCCCGCCCTGAAGAAAATGAAATTGCTGAAGAATGTGCGGTTGATCATTTCGCTGCTCACCGACCTGGAGTATCAGGAAATCCTGCGCATGGCCGGGATCGTTGCGACGCCGGGAATTCCGCTGCCCTGATGCCGCGCGCGCCGACGGTGGCTGTTCCACCGAGTGAACCGGGGAGCGCTCGGCAGGCCGCCAGGCGCAAAGTGAACTGAGGTGAGAGATGGCTGCCTTTGGCCGCTCGAATATTTTTGCCGTTTGTTTTGCTCTCCTTTTAGCGCTCCGCTCACAGAACACCCATCACCATTCCATGCTTGAAGGTGTTCCCTCCGGAAAGACGCGCGTGCTGGACCTGAGTTACGCGATTAACGACAAGCTGGTGCCCTGGCCGGGGGATGAGAAGTTCTTCGAAGCGACGGTCAATGCGAGCGTTGAGAAAAACGGATACTTCACGCGGAGCTTCTGGATGCTGGAGCACTATGGGACGCATGTGGATGCGCCGGCGCACTTTCCGCCGGGGAAGACGACGGTGGACCAAATCCCGGTAAAACAATTGTTCGGGCCGGCGGTGGTGATCGATGTCCGCGCCGAGAGTGGCAAGAATGCGGATTATCAGCTTGGTGCCTCGCGCGTCGAAGAATGGGAGGAGCGGCATGGACGGATTCCCGAAGGCGCGATTGTGCTGCTGAGGACAGGGTGGGCGTCGCGCTGGCCGGATGCGCGGAAGTACCGGAATCAGGATGCCAAGGGGAAGATGCATTTTCCGGGGTTCTCGGCGGAGGCCGCGAAGCTACTGATCCAGCGAAAGGTGAGCGGGCTCGGGTGCGATACGCTGAGCATCGACCATGGCGCTTCGAGTGATTATCCGGTGCATCATCTGGCGTTGGGAGCTGGTTTGTATCAACTTGAAAATCTGGCCGACCTGAGCGAGTTGCCGGAAAGGGGCGCATTCTTGATCGTGGCGCCCATCAAGCTGGAGGGCGGCTCAGGTGGACCGGTGCGGGTGTTTGCCCTGCTGCCTTGATTTTGACCGAATTTTCGCAAATATTTCTAATGTCTTATGCGACTGACAAGGAAGGATTTCCGAAGGGGTGGGTCGATGAGAAAAATCTGGTTCCGCAGCATCGCATCGCTGGTCTTGTGCTTGATGGGCCTGGCAGGGTCGAGGGCGCGAGCGCAGGAGTTTCCGGTCCAAACGAAGATGCTGAAAAACGGGATGAAAGTGCTGGTGCAAAGCGACCACAGCATCCCGAACGTGGCTTTGTATATTTTCTACCGCATCGGGTCGCGCAACGAACATCCCGGGACTACCGGGCTCTCCCACTTTTTCGAGCACATGATGTTTAACGGGGCGAAGAAATACGGCCCCGGCGATCTGGATAAGGTGATGGAAGCGAATGGCGGTTCGAATAACGCGTACACGACGCGCGATACGACAGTTTATCAGGACTGGTTCCCGCGGTTGGCGCTGCCGCTGATTTTCGACATCGAGGCGGACCGGATCGCCAACCTGAGTTTTGATCCGCAGAAAATCCAATCGGAGCGCGGCGTGGTGGCATCCGAGCGGCGGCTGCGGACGGACAACGACAACGGCGGATTGCTGGACGAACAACTCTGGGCCACGGCGTTCACCGCGCACCCTTACCAGTGGCCGGTGGTGGGATGGATGAGTGACATCGAGCACTGGACGATGGAGGACCTGAAGCACCACTTCGAGATGGGCTATTCGCCGAGCAACGCGACAATGGTTGTCGTGGGCGACGTAACGCCGGAAGAAATTTTTCAGCTTTGCGGAAAATACATCGAACCGATCACGCCGCATGCGCCGCCTCCGCCAGTGACGACGGTCGAGCCGGAACAGCTCGGGGAACGGCGCCTGGTCGTGCACAAGCCGGCGGAACTGCCGCTCCTGCTGATGGCTTACCACGGGCCGAAAACAAACAGTCCGGATTTTTACGCGCTGAATATTTTGCGGACGGTGCTTTTCCAGGGGCAAAGCTCACGCATGTATAAGCAGTTAGTGGATAAGGAGCAGATCGCGCTGGAAGTTTCCGCCTTTGCTGAGTCGGCATTCGATCCGACAGCGGAGGAAATTTTCGTGCAGCCGAAGCAGGGAGTGGATCCGGCGGCTTGCGAGAAGATAGTTTACGAGGAGCTGGAGCGCGCCAAATCCACGGCGATCACGGACCAGGAGTTGGAGAAAGCAAAGAACATCCGGCTGGTGGAATTTTATCAGCAAATGCGGACAATCAGCGGACGAGCGAACACCATCGGAACCTACGAGGTGTTCTTCGGCGATTTCAACAAGCTGTTTGATGCCGCAAAGAACTACCGAGCGGTGACAAAGGAAGACGTGCAACGCGCGGCGAAAACGTACTTCGGCGCGAACAACCGTACAGTGGCGACATTGATTCCCGAGAATGAACAGAAGGCGAAGCAATGAGATTCCAAAAAAAGATCACAAATCTCCTCGGGCTTTCAGTTCTTGCCGTGTTCGCTTCAAGCGCGTCCCCGGCGCAATCGATTCGCATCCCGCCTCATGAAAAGATTGTGTTCAAGAATGGCTTGACGGTGCTTTTGCTCGAAAAGCATGGCGTGCCGATCGTGAGCTTCGACGCCATCGTGAAAGCAGGCGCGGCCGCAGATCCGGCGGGGCAGGAAGGGCTTGCATCCATGGCGGCTGGGCTGCTACGAAAGGGGACGAAAACGCGCACCGCGCAGCAATTCTCCGCGGACTTGGACTACATCGGAGGCTCATTCGGAGCGAACGCCGGCGGCGACTTTACCACGATTTCCGCGGAATTCCTGACAAAGGACTTGTCGCGCGGGCTTGAGCTTTTTTCCGACGCGGTGTTGCACCCGACATTTCCGCAGGGTGAAGCGGACAAACTGCTGGCGCAAAGCCTGGACGCCGTGAAGGGCGCGAAGGACGATCCGCAGCAAGTGCTGGGACTCTACTACAACGGATATTTGTACGGCGCGCGTCCTTATGGGTGGCCCGATGGCGGCGACGAAGTGTCTCTGAAACATATCAACCGGGACGCCATCTTGAAGTTTTACGAGACATACTACGCACCGGGAAACACCATCCTGGCCGTTGCTGGCGAATTCAACGCCGCAGAATTGCGCAAGAGACTGGAAGAAGTGCTCGGGGTATGGCCGGTGAAGACGATTCCAGCGGTTACGATTCCAGTGACGGCTCCAGTAAAGGGAAAGCGACTGCTGCTGATCGACAAACCGGACGCCACGCAGACGTACTTCGCGTTTGGGAATATCGGGACGACGGTGAACGATCCGGACCGCGTAGCAATCCGGGTGGTCAACACGGTATTCGGGGGAAGATTCACGTCGCTGTTGAATGAGGCGCTGCGGGTCGAGTCGGGACTCACGTATGGAGCGCAATCATCATTTGATTTGCGCAAAGCGCCGGGAACGTTTGGTATTTACAGTTTTACGCGGAATGAAACGACGGTGCAGGCGATCGATTTGGCGCTGCAGCTGCTGCAAAAACTACACAAGGAGGGCCTCACTCCGGAGCAATTGGCATCGGCGAAAAGTTACATCAAGGGGCAATTCCCGCCATCGATTGAGACCTCATCGCAACTGGCGCGCCGGATTGCGCAGAACGAATTTTACGGACTCGATGACAACGAAGTGAATCAACTAGAGGCGCACATTGATGCAGTGACGCCGGAGATCGCGAAGCAAGTCATTCAGAAACATTTTCCTGCGGACGATCTTGTGTTTGTGCTGATCGGGAAGGCGTCGGCGGTCACGCACGCCGTGCAGAAATATGCGGAGAAGCAGGACGCCCGGGCGGTCGCGGAGCCCGGCTTCTGGCCGCCGCCTACCGGGAAGAAATAGATCGACCGGCCCACATTCTAAAGAGTTTTGTTAGCGAGAGTTCCAGGGAGGGAGCATGCGTTTTCGGACGACGATCCTGATTAGTGTCTTGTTGGCTGCTGCAGGCTTGGCGCAAGCGGCGGAAGAAACTCCGCTGCCGGCGAACTCGCCGACAGTAAGCAAGACCCACGTCGTTTTTGCTTATGGCGGCTATCTCTGGAGCGTGCCGCGCGATGGCGGCGATGCCCGGCAGTTGACCACCGGCGGACACGAAGGCTTGCCGGTGTTCTCGCCTGATGGAAAATGGATCGCATTTACGACGATGTAGGACGGGAATGCGGACGTGTTCGTCATGCCGGCGGAAGAGGGCGGGCCGCGACGGCTGACTTGGCATCCTGCAGCGGATATCGCAGTGGGATGGACGCCGGACGGAAAGCGCATTTTGTTTCATTCGGCGCGCGAAGCCTACGCGGACTTCGATCGTCTGTACACCGTCGCCGCCGAGGGCGGACCGGCCGAGGTTTTGCCCGTGTGGCGTGCAGTGGCGCAGCATGCTGCGCCACTACAATTGCGATTGTGGTTGCTTCGTTTTTTCTGAACGGCTCGCCAGCAAATCGTAGAACCGGCCGAGTTCATTTTGCCTGGTGGAGAGAATTGGCTGCAGCGGTGTGTTATTTTGAAGCTTAGCTCTTTCCATGCCAGAACTTCCCGAAGTCGAAACGGTAGCGCGAGGATTGCGGCACGCGATTCTCGGGCGGCGAATCCTTTCCGTCACGCTGGGTAAGACAGATTTTATCGACGATCCTAACGCACTTGAGCAACATTTGCCGGGGCGCCAGATTGAAGCGGTCGAGCGTTACGGCAAATTCATGCTCCTGCGGCTGTCGGCGGTGGATCGAGAAACCAGCGTTGCCACTAATGGCGATGCGGCGCCGGCGTCGCTGCTCGTGCATCTGGGAATGACCGGCCAGATCGCGCCGAGTCCAGCGGGGCAGCCTCTGGAAAAACACACGCACGTTTGCTTGCTTCTGGATGACGGGCGCGAGCTGCGCTACACGGATGCGCGGCGTTTTGGGCGCATCGCTTACCTGACGAAAGAATTGCTTGCCGAAGAACTGACGGGATTCGGCGCCGACCCGCTCGAAGTGAGCAAGGAGGAGTTCGCGAACAGGATTTGCGGGCGGCACGCGCGGATCAAGGCGCTCCTGCTGGACCAGAGCGTGCTGCGCGGCGTCGGCAATATCTATGCGGATGAAAGCCTGTGGAAAGCGAAGATTCATCCAGCGCGGCTGGGAGCCAACCTGAGCAGGAAACAAACAGAGACGTTGCGTCACGTGCTGCAAAACATTTTGCGGAAAGCGATTGTGCTGCGCGGGTCCTCGATTTCCGATTTTCTTGACGCCGAAGGCAAGCCGGGAGAATATCAGCGGCACCATCGCGCGTACGGGCGCGAGGGGAAAAACTGTTATCGCTGCAAGACGCTGATCCGGCGCGCAATTGTTGCGGGACGAAGCAGCTATTTTTGTCCAAGGTGCCAGCCGTCGCCGCGCGGCTTTGCTGCATTGCTGCTACCCGGGAAAAACGGAAGAAAGAGTAAACCGAGAGACGCAAGGCACGCTGAGAAACCGCAGAGAAGAAATGGGAAATCACGGTGAGAGCTGAGAGTCGCCGAAAAATACCAAAACGAAGTGAGCGGCTCCGCACGTCTGTAAGAACAAGTCCAGAGGGTGGACCGCACGGCCATGACGGGAACCGCGTGGGATTGGCTGAGCGAGGATGATGAAAGTCTTTAGATGAAATCTTGGTGAAGACTTCGAGGGAGATCGAATGAACTCACGTCGAGTGGTAATTCTTGTGTTCGTTGCGGTGCTAGTCCTGGCCGGAGTACGGGCCGGGTCGGCGAAGCCTGCGCCGGATGATACCAATCCGTTCGCTGCGGCGGACGCGCAGATAGTAAGCGAGATTCACGATCACAGCCAGGCAATGGATAACCTGGAATACCTGTCGGACGAGATCGGGCCTCGGCTGACGGGTTCGCCGCAACTGAAGCAGGCGAATGATTGGACCGCGGCCAAGTTCCGCGAGTACGGCCTGACCAACGTGAAGCTGGAGCCCTGGACGATCGCGCACTCCTGGACGCGCGGGACGGCGCACGCGCGCATTGTTAGTCCAGCTGTGCATCCGCTGACGATTGCATCCGCGGGATGGTCGCCCGGCACCAACGGAGTGGTGCGCGGACCGGTCGTATACTTTGACGCGAAAACGAAAGAGGATTTCGAAAAGTTTCGCGGGAAGCTGAAGGGCGCGATCGTTATCTACCAGGAGCCCGAGAGTCTCTCTCCGCCCCGGCCGGAGAATTTGAATCGAGAATTGATTCGCCCGATGCAGGTGCCGCCACCCGTGAAGGGACAGCCGCCGGTGCCGTCGCCGTTTGCGGCGTTGCAGGAAGTGGCGCGCGCGCGAAACGAGTTTTTCAAGCAGGAAGGCGTCGCCGCGGTGCTGCGCGATTCGAACAAGCCGCATGGCCTGCTGAACATGACCGGCATCGGCGGGGAGAAGTTCGATATCGGCGTGATCCCGACGGCGTTCATTACCGGTGAAGGCTACCGGATGCTGTTCCGCATGCAGAAGCACGGGAAAGTGGAAGTCGAGATCGCGATGGCCAACTCGTTCGGCGACAAGCCCATGGATGTCTACAACACGGTCGCGGAAATTAGAGGAAGCGAGAAACCGGACGAGGTGGTGATCCTCGGCGCGCATCTGGATTCGTGGGACCTGGGGACCGGATCAACGGATAACGGCACGGGATCGATGGCGGTGCTCGAAGCGGCGAGAACGCTCGAGAAATTAAACTTGAAACCGAAGCGGACCATCCGGTTTGTGCTGTTCACCGGAGAAGAACAGGGGCTTGTCGGCTCCGCGAAGTATGCGGACGCCCACAAGGACGAGTTGGAGAAAATCTCCGCCGTGCTGGTTCACGATACGGGCACGGGCCGCGTGCTGACGCTGGGATTGCACGACAATTATCAGGACCGCGAAATTGTGGACCAGGTGCTTGCGCCGCTAAAGGAACTGAAGCTGCTTGAGCCCACCATGCGAAGGACCTTCGGAACGGACCACGCCTCGTTTGACGACGTCGGTGTGCCGGGGTTCTTTGTGGTTCAAGACGGTGCGGAATACAACCAGACGCATCACAGCCAGTCGGACACCTTCGACAAAGTGTGGAAAGACGACCTCAACCAAGGAGCGCAGGTGCTTGCGGCATGGGCGTATAACACGGCGCAACTGCCGGCCATGCTGCCGCGGCGCCCGCTGCCCTACCGGCCGTCCGCTGACGCGGCGAAGGCGGAGGCGCCGAAGTCCGATCCGATTTCAGAAATGGATACGAAAATTGTCGAACAGGTGAAAGCCAATCAGGGAGAGCTGAAGTCCAACTTAGAATACTTGGCCGACCTCATCGGCCCGCGTTTGACGGGCTCCCCGCAACTGGACAAAGCGAGTCACTGGACGATGGAGCGCTTAAAGGAAGCTGGACTCGCAAACGTGCACCTCGAACCGTGGACCATCGCCAATAGCTGGACGCGCGGACCCGCGAGCGGCCGCGTCACCGTCCCGGCGCAGCACCGCTTGACGCTCGTGACGGCAGGCTGGTCCGCAAGCACAAAGGGCATGGTGCACGGGCCGGTTATGGGGATCACCGCGGAGAAGGCGGAAGAGTTGCAGCAATACAAGGGCAAGTTAAAGGGCGCTATCGTGCTCGCCGGTCGCATCCGGGAAACGGTTTCTCCCGGCAATCCGCTGTCAACACCGTGGGCAGAAAATACGATTCCTGTCGCCCGGCCGAAATCGGACGAACAAAAGCCGTTCGACTTCGAGGCCTACCGCAACATGCGGCAGATGCAGACGAAATTCTTTGCCGAAGAAGGAGTAGCCGCCGTGCTGCTCGGCTCGGATAAATCCTACGGCTTGCTGAACATGAGCGTCAGCGGAAGGGAATACGTTTCCGGCGCGGTCCCCACCGCCTATACCACGCGAGAAGACTTCGCCTTGCTTTGGCGTCTGGTGGACGCGGGCGCGGTGGAAGCCGAAGTGAACATGGAAAGCAGTTTCAGCGGGAAACCCATCGAGGTCTACAACACGGTGGCGGAAATTCCGGGAAGCGAAAAGCCGGACGAGGTCGTAATCGTTGGAGGGCATCTCGATTCGTGGGATTTGGGAACGGGCGCGACGGACAATGGCACGGGATCGATGGCCGTGCTGGAAGCGGCGCGGGCACTGCAAAAGCTGGGCGTGAAGCCGAAGCGCACGATTCGGTTCGCGCTATTCACCGGCGAAGAGCAAGGCTTGAACGGTTCGAAAGCTTACGTGAAGGCCCATCAGAAAGAACTGGAGAAAATTTCCGGCGTACTGGTGCACGACAGCGGAACCGGAAAAGTTCTCACCATCGGCTTGATGGGAAACTACGCGGTGAGGGAGACCATCGACCGCGTGCTCAATTCGCTAGCGCGGGCGAAAGAAATCGGATTGGCGGAGCCTACGCTACGATCCGAAGGCGGAAGCGATCATGTGCCATTCGATCAGGCCGGCGTGCCCGGTTTCTGGTGCGTGCAGGACAATGTGGATTACGACAAGACGCACCATTCTGAGGCGGACACGCTGGACCGCGTGCGTTGGGATGACCTGACGGAAGGGGCGCAAGTACTGGCGGTTTTCGCCTACAACGTGGCGCAGCTTCCGGAAATGCTGCCGCGCAAACCGGCAAAGCAGGGAGGCGATTGAGCCGCGGGCATGCGCGCCGTGGTTCAGAGAGTCAGTCGAGCTAAGGTTACCGTCGAAGGGCGTGTGACGGGCGAGATTGGCGCCGGGCTGATGATTCTGCTCGGCGTGGGCCGCCAGGATACCGCGGCCGTCGCCGTGTCCATGGCGGAAAAATGCGCGAACCTGCGCGTCTTCGAAGACGATCAGGGTAAGATGAACCGGTCGCTGCTGGACGTGAAAGGCAGCGCGCTGGTGGTCTCGCAGTTCACGCTTTACGGCGATGCGCGCGGGCAGCGGCGGCCAAGCTTCATCTCTGCTGCGCCGCCGGAACAAGCCAAAGCTCTCTACGAAGATTTTTGCGAAGCGCTTCGCAAGCTTGGCGTGAGCGTCGCCACCGGTGTTTTCCAGGCGATGATGTCCGTGGAGCTGGTCAATGAAGGCCCGGTCACAATCCTCCTCGACTCCGAAAAAACCTTTTAGGCAGGGCGGCATTCAAGAGCACGCCTCGCGGTGGACCATGACGGCCGTATTGCGAGAACTGAAAACGCTGGCAGACCCGAAGGTGCGCGCGAAGTTGGCATACTTTGGCGTGCATGTGAGGAAGGCTTATGGAATCTCCGCGCCAGTTTTGCATCAATTTGCGAAACACATCGGCAAGGATCATCGGCTTGCCCAGCAACTTTGGACGACCGGCGTTCATGAAGCGCGAATCCTCGCAACACTGATTGGCGAATCGGAAAAAGTTAGCTCGGCGGAGATGGATCGCTGGGTGCGCGATTTCGACTCGTGGGACGTGGTCGATGCGGCGTGTTGTTACCTCTACGCGTATGCCAAGCCTGCCTGGAGCAAGGCAGCAGCGTGGAGCCGGCGCCGCGAAGAGTTCGTAAAGCGCGCCAGCTTTTCTCTGATTGCGTATCTTAGTTACAAAGATGAAGCGGCACCGGATGCCCGGTTCGTGCGATTCCTGTGCGTGATCGAGCGCGAAGCGCATGATGAGCGAAATTTTGTGAAGAAAGCGGTCAACTGGGCCCTGCGAAACATCGGGAAAAGAAATAAACGGCTCAACCGGGAAGCGATCCGCGCCGCGGAGAGAATCGGTCTGCAGGGTTCCCGCGCCGCCCGCTGGATTGCCGCGGACGCGCTGCGCGAATTGAAGAGTGCGGCCGTGCAAAAACGGCTTCAACGGAAGACCGCATGAACAAGACGGCAAAGGGCGGCTCGAACAAGGAGCTAAAGATCCGCCGGGCGAAGAGCGCCGATGCGCCCGAAATCGCCGTGCTTGCGGGTCAGCTCGGGTATCCCGCGACGGCCGTGCAGATGGGCAAGCGGTTGCTCGGAATCAAGCCCGCTTCGCAGCATGCGGTGTTCGTGGCGGATGCTCCGGAAGACGGACTGATCGGCTGGGTGCATGTGAGCAAGCAGCCACTGCTGGAGGTTGAGATCCGCGCGGAAGTGAACGGGCTGGTAGTCGCGGAAGGGCAGCGCAGCTTGGGAGCGGGCGCGAGATTGCTGGCAGCCGCGGAAGATTGGGCGCGCAAACATGGCTGCAAGAGCATGTCGGTGCGTTCCAATGTAATTCGCGAGCGCGCGCACAAGTTTTACGAGCGCCACGGCTACGAGCATTACAAAACGCAGAAATCGTTCCGCAAACCGCTGTAACCCGCCAATTCCCTAGGCTCGGTTACTTCTATGAATCACCGCATTCGTTCGAGTGGAAATATATATCGCATTGCGATATAGTTATCTGGTGGCAAAAGAAATCACCACGGCGGAGTACCAAGCCCTCGCGGAACTCCGTTACCTCATTCGGAAGTTTGTCCGCGAGGGGGACGCGGTGGCGCAGACGGCGGGCCTGGAGCCTCAGCAATATCTGCTCTTGCTGGCAGTCCGCGGCCTTCCCGAAGGCGAAGAAGCTACCATCCGGGTCTTGGCGGACCGGCTGGCGCTGAAACATCACAGCGCCGTGGAACTCATCGACCGGCTGGAGGCACACGGCTACGTGCGCCGGAGCCGCAACCGTGACGACCGCAGGCGCGTATTGGTATCCCTGCTGCCGCGCGGCGAAAAACTGCTCGAACAAGTCGCACGGCACCGCATCAGCGAATTGCGCGCGAGTGGTACAAGTCTGGTGAAGGCCATCAGTGCCTTGCTGGAAAACGGCCGCTCTTCACGGGGCGGGAAACAAGCGGGGAATTTTTCCAAGAGAGGAACGGGAACGAAGCGTGAGTAGCGTTCGGGAAACAGAGTCACCGGGCAATATCGGAAGCAACAAAAGCGCCGGCCAGCATGAAGAATTGGGGGACTTTTCGACGACCCTGCGAGTTCTTCCGATCTCAGCCCTGGCGATGGGGATCGGCGCGCTTTGCGCCTTTGTCGCGCTCGCGCTGCTACGCCTGATTGGATTGTTCACCAACTTATTTTACTTTGGCCGCTGGAACACCGCGATGATCTCTCCGGCGGGCAACCATCTCGGTGGCTATAGCGTTCTCGTCCCCATCGCCGGTGCCCTGATCATCGGGGTTATGGCGCGATACGGTTCGGAGCGCATTCGAGGTCACGGCATACCGGAAGCCATCGAGGCGATTCTGATCAATGGCAGCCGCGTGGAGCCAAAAGTTGCGCTTCTCAAACCGCTCTCTTCGGCAATCTCTATTGGTTCGGGCGGGCCGTTCGGCGCAGAAGGCCCGATTATCATGACGGGCGGTGCGATTGGATCGATGATCGCCCAGCTGTTTCACCTGACCAGCGCGGAGCGCAAGACGCTGTTGGTAGCGGGAGCAGCGGCGGGAATGTCCGCGACATTTGCCTCGCCCCTCGCAGCCGTCTTGCTTGCCGTGGAGTTGTTGCTCTTTGAATGGAAGCCGCGAAGTTTGATTCCTGTTGCGCTGGCTAGCGCCGTGGCCGCAGTGGCGCGCCGGTACATTCTGGGTTTTGGGCCGTTGTTCCCCGTGCCTGCGCACCCCCTGTTCATCGGACCCAAAGGATTGCTTGGTTGCGCGTTAGTCGGTCTCTTAGCGGGTGTGCTTTCGGCGCTGCTTACGCTTTCGGTGTACGCGGCTGAGGATGCCTTTCAAAAATTGCCGATTCACTGGATGTGGTGGCCGGCGATTGGCGGACTGGCGATCGGTTTGGGAGGCTTGATCTTTCCGCAGGCGCTGGGCGTCGGGTACGACACCATCGGCGCGCTGCTCCAGGGAAGCGTAACGACGAAGGTGATCCTGGGCGTGCTCCTGGTCAAATGGTTCATCTGGGCAGTGTCTCTTGGTTCGGGCACATCGGGCGGCGTGCTGGCGCCGTTGCTGATGATGGGTGGCGCGCTCGGTGGCCTCGAAGCTATGTTTCTGCCCAACGAAGGCGCAGGCTTCTGGCCACTGGTCAGCATGGGCGCGATTCTCGGCGGTACGATGCGCTCTCCGTTTACGAGCATCGTCTTTGCGTTTGAGCTGACGCACGATGCCAACGTGTTTTTGCCCCTCCTCGTGGGAAGCGTGATCGCGCACGCGTTCACCGTGTTGACGCTCAAGCGGTCGATCTTGACGGAAAAGGTCGCAAGGCGCGGCTATCATTTGAGCCGTGAATACGCCGTCGATCCTCTCGAAATCTTGTTTGTGCGCGAAGTCATGCGTACGAATATCGTGGTGCTGCCGGCGGCGGGCGCGCTTCGGGAATTCCAGCACTCCCTCCGCGCCCATCGCGGTCAAAGCCAGCGGCTGCTCCCAGTCGTAAACGCCGAAGGCCGGTTTGTTGGCGTGCTGACGCGGAGTGATATTCTCCAGCGCATAGAGCAAGAGGGCGAAGCCGCGCTGCACCGCACGCTCGACGAGCTGGTGCGCCACGAGACCGTCGAGGCGTCCCCGAATGAGCCGTTGCGGATGGTTGTATATCGCATGGCGGAGAGGGGAATTACGCGAATGCCGGTGGTCGAACCCGCAACCAGAAAATTCCTTGGACTTGTCTCGCTGGCGGATTTGCTGAAGGCCCGGGCACGGCACCTCGAAGAAGAGCGCCGGCGCGAGCAGGTCCTGAGTTTGAGGTTCTTCTTCCCCGGGGGCGAAGTGAAGGACGAGACGAGAACGCCCGCGGCGCCGTAAGCAACTCATGAAGTCATCGTGTGATCCCAGACAGAACAGGAACCCCAGAGATGAAAAGTGCCGGTGAGCGAGCCGGAAAAACATGGTTGGAGGCATCCTCGCAGCAGTGGAAGGCGTTCTTGCGCGACCGGGAGGAGCAGGTTTTCCTGGTTTTGACGCTGCTGATCGGCGCCATTGTGGGCATGGTAGTTGTCGCCTTCATTCTCTTGACGGAGCGATCCGGGGCCAGGCTCTATCCCGCTGGCGGAGCGGCATGGCGAAGGCTGCTTGTTCCCGTAGCGGGCTCAGCCCTCATGGGGTATTTGCTCTATCGCCTTTTTCCCGATGCTCGGGGAAGTGGAGTTCCACAAACGAAGGCCGCACTGTACGCTCGGGGCGGACGGATTTCACTTGGCACGGTGGTGGGAAAATTCTTCTGCACTTCGGCGACACTTGCCGGCGGCATTCCGCTCGGCCGCGAAGGTCCGGCGGTTCAAGTCGGGGCCGGGATCGCTTCAGTGCTTGGCAGAAGACTCGGGTTGCGCCCGGAGAAGGTAAAGGCGCTCGTGCCCGCCGGGGCGGCAGCCGCAGTCGCAGCGGCATTCAATACGCCGCTCGCAGCCGTGCTGTTCTCGCTCGAGGAAGTGGTCGGAGATTTACACGCGCCGGTGCTTGGCTCGGTGGTGCTGGCCTCGGCAACCTCCTGGGCGATGCTGCGATTGCTGCTTGGGAATGATCCGCTGTTCCAGGTGCCGCAGTATCAATTGGTGCATCCGGGGGAGTTCGGAATTTATGCGCTGCTCGGAGTTGCCGGCGGCTTCGTCTCCGTGGCGTTTACCAAGCTCCTGCTTTGGATGCGGGCACGTTTTCTGCGATTCCCGAGAAAGACCGTGTGGTTCCAACCCGTGGCGGGCGGACTGACGGTGGGAGTGATGGGCTGGTTCGTGCCTCAGCTCCTGGGCGTTGGATACAAACACGTGGGTGAAGCTCTCAATGGCAACATGGCATTGAAGTTGATGATCCTGTTGCTTGTACTGAAGTTCTTCGCGGTGGTCGCCAGCTACGCCTCCGGTAACGCTGGTGGAATCTTCGGACCAAGCTTGTTTCTGGGAGCCATGCTTGGTGGGATTGTCGGAAACGTAGCCAATCACTTTTTGCCAAATTACGTCGGCACGCCCGGGGCTTACGCACTCGTTGGGATGGGCACGGCCTTTGCGGGGATCGTGCGCGCGCCTATGACCTCCGTGGTGATGATCTTTGAAATTACGAGAGACTATGCAGTGATCGTGCCGCTGATGATTTCCAATCTCGTGAGTTTTTTCATTTCCTCGCGATTCCAAAAGCAGCCCATCTACGAGGTTCTGGCGCAGCAGGATGGCATCCACCTGCCGACGGCGGAGACCCGCCAACAGGGAGTGCAGCGCCAGGTGGTTCACGCCATGCGCGATGCCACGGAAGTATTGAACGCGGAGATGACCGTTCAAGAAGCCCTGGAGAAATCGCGGTCCAGCAAACTTCGCGCGTGGCCCGTTTGCGAGGAACGCGGCGTGATCGGGGTCATCAGCGTGCAAGAACTGAAACGTCTCAACAACGATGGTCTTGGTAGTAGTCGTCTGCGTGAATTCGCAGTCGCCGACAATTTTCCACACGTCCATTCAGACCACCCGCTTCACCTGGCCCTGGATCGCATGGGCGCGAGTCAGTTGGAGCTCTTGCCGGTAGTAAGCCGCGCCAACGTGCATCACCTAGAAAGCGTCGTAATGTTGCCGGACGTCTTGGCGCTTTATGGCGTGGGGCCGAAGGAATCCAAGAGCCTGTAGGTTCCATCTGGAATGGAATCCAGACCTCCCAAGTAGGCAACGACTAGCGAGGCCATCAGCACGATCCAATATCTTTGATTCTCAGTCATTCTAACAGTGCAATTTCCTCAAGCGACCATACCTGATCTGCAAGGCCAGCAGCCATTGCCGGAGTAACCCTCAACGTTTTGTGAATCCTTGCGAAATTGTAGTACAGGAAATGAATGGATAACATTGCTGCGTGATTCTCGACTTTCTTGGAGAAGGCGTTAATCAGCCTAGTGAATCGGCGCATACCCATTCGCGTGGTCAGATTCTGGCGCTCGGCAAAGCTTGTGCTGACGTGCTTTGGGTCAGGGTTGCCGCTAACTACTTTCATGTCACAGCCGATGCGCTGTGCCGGGGAGTAGCGGGTGTCGTTTTCCTCCGCCGCGCCGTAAATCTTCTGCAATTGAGCGTAGTCCACATCGGCTCCGAAAGCATCCTCTACCGCGTCCATGTAGACCCTATGACCATCTGTAGTGATCTGAACGCGGCCATGTACGCGCTTCGCGCAATCGTTCATAAACTCTCGCGCCCACCAGCCATCTCGCCCACCCACTAAGTAACTGAGGCACAGCTTGGAATCTGCATCGATTGCCACCCATGTCCAAATATCTCCCCATCCAGCGACTCTCCGTTCCGGTCTAACGTTTTTGGCCTTCGCGCCAACAAAGCTCCAGATTTCATCACATTGTAGACGACGCACTCGAACGGTACGAATGTTCTTATGATGGTATTCGGCACATGCCTCGCCCAGATCAACGATAAGCTTGGTCACCGTGTTTATGGAGACATCTGCTAGGCGGCTTGTTGCTCTAAGGCCATTACCCTCAACAAGCATTCCCAAAATTGCAGCGCGTTTCTCTATTGGCAGGCGGTTCATGATGGACCAAAGATAGCAGGCCTAAGCTCATTTGTCAAGCATATAATTCATATTAACTGCTATCGCTAAGTAGCTATTGACACTGAGCTTTCAATAGGTTACATTCACGCACGGCGGATAATGCAGCATGGACGTCGAGTTTCGGGACAAGACACTCGCACTCATAGAGACGGACCGTGCGGCCGAGACGCGGTTGCCAATATCGGTAATCAACTCGCTGAGACAGAAATTGGTCGTAATTCGGGCAGCACCGGACGAGAGAACATTGAGGAATTGGAAGAGTCTTCATTACGAAAAGATGGGCGGCGACGAGCGGTCCATCCGAATCAACAAACAATTTCGTTTAATTTTCACACTCAACACGGAATGCAAGCCGAACAAAATGACCATTTTGAGGGTGTGGAATCATGATTAGCGAGGTGGAGAACATGGCGACAGCAAGCGCAAGTTGGATCAAGCATCCCGGTAGTTACATCAAGGAAGAAATGGAAGAGCGGGACTGGAGCCAGCGCGATCTGGCTTTCATTCTCGGCTGTTCAGAACAGGCGATCAACCCTATTTTGAATGGAAAGCGTGGAATCAGTCCTGAGATGGCAAAAGCTCTTGGAGAGGCGTTCGATGTCCCCGCAGAGTTTTTTGCAAATCTTCAACAAGCCTATGATTTGGCACAGGCTCGTAAACCGGACCCCAGCGTTGCAGCAAGACGCCAAATGCAAACAGCGTACCCCATGCGCGAAATGATTAAGCGTGGATGGCTTGAGCAAACCGATACCCCAATGCTTGCGACGCAACTCACGAGGTTCTTCGAGGTCCCCGACCAAAACGCAATTCCGTATTTTGCGCATGCCGCGAAGAAATCGAGCTATGAAGAGCGGGAGATTCCACCGTCCCAATTGGCATGGCTTTACCGGGTGCGCCAAATCGCAAAGTCAATCAGCGTGCCGAAGTATTCCGAAAAAGCCTTGCGTCAGGCGATTAGGGACGATTTTCCAGCGTTACTGCACGCGCCTGACGAAGTTAGGCAGGTGCCAAAAATCCTTATGGAATGCGGAATACGGCTTGTTCTTGTTGAAAGACTTCCGAACGCAAAAATCGACGGCGTGTGTTTCTGGCTCGAGGACTCGCCCGTTATCGGCATGTCTGTCCAGCATGACAGAATCGATAGTTTTTGGTTCGTAGTTCGACATGAAATCGAGCACGTTCTAAATGGACAGGGGCAAGAAGAAGAGATTATTGATGGCGATCTAGAAACTGTCAACACTTCGATGTCCGAGGAGGAGCGCATTGCAAACGATGCCGCTTCCAACTTTTGCGTCCCGAAAGACAGGCTGGACTCTTTCATCCTGCGGAAAAAGCCCTTCTACTACGAAAAGGATGTTGTAGCTTTTGCGCGTGTATTGGAGAGGCACCCCGGCATCGTCATTGGACAAATTCGGAGACGGCTAAACAGATACGACTATCTGACCCGGTACTTAGTGAAAATTAGGCAGTACTTACTGCCGGGTTCAATTGCGGATGGATGGGGACAGATGGTTCAAGTCTCGTTGTGAGCTGGAGGGAATGCAATGGTCAGCAGAAAAGAAAGACTGCAAAGGATTTGGCACCAATACGATTCTAGACGTGACCATAAACCATCCAGCATGAAGCAGGCGGCTGCATGGGCTGTCGCAGACGGATTGCTCCAGTTGTCAGAGGTTGACCCCATCGACATTCTGGCAGACCAGATGGCCCAAGCAGTTCGGGAAGAGTACAAAACCGACTCGGAAGGACGGCGCTATCGGTGTAAACCATGCCGTCCGAGCCACAAAGAGTGGGGTGCAGTACACGATTTGGGGTGTCGTGGGGTACGCGCCTCATGACCACATGGAAAAAGCATTTGCTCAGCGCCGCAGGGTTGATCGTAGGGGAGAACTTTCAGCTCAAGATAGATATTGACGTGTACAACAAAATGAAACGGAAAGCATCCGGCCAGTGACATACTCCCCTCCCTGAAGGGAGGAGCTTCTCAAGCTACGCATGGCATTACCTCACCTACGTTGGCGCTTGAAGGCACCGTCCGTGCCCGTTCGAGGATTACTTGAGCCGAGACGTGATCACGTGACGCCGTCAATCCGCAGGCGGTACAGACATGCACTCTGTCCGACAACCGCTTCGGAACTTTTGCTCCACATACACACGTCTGACTGGTACCGCGAGGATCCACAGCGCATAGCTTGCGACCGGCACTCTCAGCCTTGTACGCAAGGATCTGCAGGAATCTGCCCCAACCCGCATCCTGGACAGACTTAGCAAGCATGCCGCCGGCAAGTCCTTTTACGGTTAAATCCTCTACGGCGATGACTCCATACCTCTGCACAAGTTTCAATGCTTCCTTGTGCTGAAAATCTTTTCGCTGATTCGCGACATGCGCGTGAATCTTTTGCAACACGGCGACTGCTTTGCGGCGACGCTCGGATCCTTTTTTGCGTCGAGCAACACGACGCTGTGCTCTGCGTAGTTTTGCTTGCGCTTTTCGATACCACCTAGGATTCTTAATCGGAGTTCCGTCTGAAAGAACTGCGAAGGAATCCAAGCCGACATCCACTCCTATTTCCTCTGTCGATGGTGGAAACACTTGAGGTGCTACTGTGCAGGAAAAGCACGCATACCACGATCCACAAATCTGTTTGAGGAACAGCGTCCCGTGCTTCGCGGGCAGCCTACGGTGCGTCTTAATCTTGATGTTGCCAACCTTGGAGATCGCCACATGGCGGCCTTGCACCTGGAAGGCTGTGGGCGTGAATACCAGACTGCTAAAACGGTTGCGCCCTTTGAATCTCGGGAACCCGGGTGACTCGTTTTTCTTGACGCGACGAAAGAAGTTCTGAAATGAGCGGTTCAGACGAATCAGTACCGCCTGCAAGGTATGCGCGTGAACACTCTTGAACTCCGGGCGCACTTCCTTGATGGCGGGCAGCTGGGCTTGCTGCTCTAACCAAGTAACACCCTTCCGCGTGGTCTTATACGACGCAATCCGTTCCTGCAAAGCGGCATTGTACAACTCCCGGCACAGGTCTAACTGCGCGGATAGAGTCTCCCGCTGCTTGCGGTTGGGATAGAGTCGATACTTAAATGTTCTTTGCATTCTTTTTTAACCACGCATCCACGGCTGCTCGGATGCACCACCCAACAGAGAGATGACGCTCCTTAGCAAACTTCTCTAAGCCGTGGAGTTGCTCAGCTCTCAG
>WNGI01001022.1_pt1 | contig 22542 bp, 22 predicted proteins | sample 5400621 | NCBI WGS metagenome assembly WNGI01 (sample SAMN13153374, study PRJNA577476) | soil metagenome | isolation source: 20 cm soil or saprolite under Garry oak tree replicate 1 | place: USA:California | collected 2016-06-15
CGGGGCTTCAACCACCTCTCGTTCCTCGGGCTGCAGCGTGCACAGTCGGAGCTCGGCATCGCGCAGCGCGTCTACCAGGCGAAGTCGACGCAGGAGTACGTCCCGAACCTGTCGACGTTCGCGCGTCAGGGCTACGACCTGACGATCGGCGTCGGCTTCACGGAGGCGACGGCAATTGACACCGTGGCCACGAACTTTCCGCAATCGAAGTTCGCGATCGTCGACGTCGACCAGACCGAGGAGCCGCACAAGCCCGCGAACCTGCTCGGCCTCCTCTTCAAGGAACAGGAGACGGGTTATCTCGTCGGCTATCTCGCCGGCCTCGAAGAGAAGCGTCGTCCCGGCAAGGACGTCATCGGTTCGGTCGGCGGCCAGAAGCAACCGCCCGTCGATCGCTTCATCGCGGGGTACCAGGCCGGCGCCAAGGCCGCCGATCCCGGGATCACCGTGCTGAACAACTACTCGGAGGACTTCTCCGATCAGGCGAAGTGCAAGCAGATCGCTCTGAACCAGATCGAGCAAGGCGCCGGTGCGATCTTCCAGGTCGCCGGTGGCTGCGGGCTGGGTGCGCTCGACGCGGCCAAGGAGAAGGGCGTGTGGGGGATAGGGGTCGACGCCGATCAGGCGTTCCTCGGCCCGCACATTCTCACGAGCGCCGTCAAGCGAGTGGACACCGCAGTGTTCGACGCGATCAAGCTAGTCGTCGACGGCAAGTTCAAGGGCGGGAACATCACGTTCGGCCTCAAGGACAACGGCGTCGGCATCGGCAAGATCAGCCCGAAGGTGCCGAAGTCCGAAGTCGCGAAGGTAATGCAGGTCCGCGCCGACATCATCGCCGGCAAGATCAAAAACATTCCGACTGAGGTGAAGTAGCTAGCGATTAAACGCGACGCGGCGTGACGCGAGGAGGAGCGCCAACGGCAGGAAGCCCGCGAGTCCAACGATCAACAGAGCGAGACCCACAGTGTCGGCGTCGACGCCCGAGTCGTCGATGGTGACCAGCCGCAGCAACGGTGGTGGAGGCGTGACGTTTGAACGCGCGGCGGCGGCTGCCATCAAGGCTGCTGCATCGGCGCGCCGCTGCTCCATAACTAACACGGTTTGCGGCACCGTCGCGACCACGAGCCGTTCAGAGCGGGAGGGCGAGGAGACGATCATCAGCAGCGCGCCGGCGATCGCTGCGAGCGCGAACGCCGCGAGAGCAGCGACGACGCCGGCGCGAAGGCCTCGACGGGGAGGCGGGACGACACCGCGCTCGAGCGCCCAGCGGCGCGCAAAGGCGTGCGCGTCCGCCGCGTCAGTTCCGAGGGCCTCGTCCAACGACGGCGCTTCGTCGAGGTCTGCCTCGAGCTCCGCTGCCATCTCATCGGCGATGGGGCTGGAGACGCCGAGGCGCCTCCATTCGCGGCGGCATTCGGCAACGTACTCGTTCACTGGGTCACCTCCGGTTGAAGAACCGAGTCGAGTGCATCACGGGTCGCTTGCCACTCGCTGATTCCTGCGGCAAATGCTCGGCTGCCGGCGGCAGATGGGCGGTAGTACTTACGCGGCGGTCCCCCATTGCTCGCGGCGCGATACGTCTCGACCAGGCCCTCTCGCTCCAGACGGGCGAGCAGCGGATAGATCGAGCCCTCGCCCACGATCGTCAGGCCCCGCTCGCGGAGCCTTTTCGTCAACTCGTAGCCGTAGACAGGCCCCTCCGCCATGATCGCGAGGGCGCAGAGGTCAAGGACGCCGCGCAGCAGCTGTGTCCGGCGACCCACGTCCACTGCCATGCGACGCATGGTAGCAGTAACTTGCGGCGCAAGCTACCCACTGCGATCTGGCCTGTGGTGACTAAGGGAACAGCGACTGCTGCGGACGGAGATCCAACGGGCCTCCGTCGTGGCACTGCGGAGACCGGTACTCCGTCGGTTCGTTCGGATAGCCGCGCTTGAACAACCAGGCCTGGAGCTGCTTCGCCGGCTGCGTCGGGACGCCGAGCCGCTCTGCCACGAACGCTGTGTTCTGCAGTGCGTAACACTCGGTCACGCCTTCGTCCTGGAACCCGCGCAGGTGGAACGACTCGTGGGCAAGGGTGTGCGCGGCCCAGCCGGCGTTGAACTCCTTGAAGCCGCAGTCGTCTCGCTCGATGCACGTGAAGTCGACGCTGCCGAGATGCCGCAAGGCCTTGCACGTCTGCGGGGAGAGATCCGTGTGATTCGCGGGGCGACCCGTGTCGTCGAACTGCACGCGTCCCGCCTCGCCGCGCACGTCGACCAGGCTCGCGAGCAGACTCGGGCAGCGGACAGCGACAGTCCGGCCGGCGAGGTCACTTGCGATCGCGGCCAGCTGGTCCTGCTCGCGCACCCGTTCTTCGTGGCGTGCGAAGCCGAGCGCAGCGAGACCGCCGGCGACAACGAGGAGTACAGCAATGACCCGCACCGGCAAAGGATCGGCACGCGGCCGGACGGCCTTGAAAAAAGCGGGCTAGCCCCCTGCGACCGCGCCGACGATCCGGACTTCCGACTCATCGGTGAGCGGCTCGTCGAGCAGACGGCCGCCGCGGGCGTCGACGCTGTCGACGTAGACGTTGACCAGGCGCCGGAGCTCGCCGGCCTCGTCGAACAGGAGATTCGCGACCGGGAGCTGACGCAAGGCCTCCCCGACGGTTGCGGCTTGCAGCTCGAAGCGCTTCTGCCCGCCGGCTTCCGCGGCAAGCGTTCCCGGCAGGAGCACGACCGCCACCTCAGACGTGCGCGGCTTCGACCGAGAGGATCGGCGGCAGGTCCCGCACTGCCTCGACCCACTCGTCGCCGCCGGGGGGAGCGGTCCACACGGAGCCGCTCTGCGTCCCGAAGTACAGCCCGCCATCGTCGTACGCGAATCCCTCCCGTAGCACCGCCGACCAGGCGCGTTCGGGGAGCCCATTCGCGGCGAGCTGCCAGGAAGCCCCGCCGTCGCCGGTCCGGTAGACGCCGAGCCGGCCGTCAGGGGTGAAATGTTGTTCGCCCGAGACCTCCGGGATCACGTAGGCGATGTCCGGGTCCGCGGCGTCGAGCGCCAGCCCGAAACCGAAGTCTGACGGCAACCCGTTTGCGTCGAGTCGCTCCCAGCTGTCCCCTCGGTTGTCGGAGCGATAGACACCGCAGTGGTTCTGTTGCCACAGTCGATCCGGTCGAGCGGGATGCACGAGCAGCTTGTGCACGCACTGGCCGACCTCGGGGTACTTCTCCGGGTGAAAGTCGGCCGCCACGTCCTTGTTGATCGGCGTCCAGGTGTCGCCGCCGTCGTCGCTGCGGAATGCACCGGCCGCTGAGATGGCGATGTACAGAGTGTCGTCCACGACCTGGATCGAGTGGCAGCACATGCCGCCTGCGCCCGGCTGCCACTTCTCGCGCGTGGGATGCTCGAGCAGGCCACGGTTCACTTCCCAGGTGTTGCCGCCGTCGCCAGACCAAAACAACACACCTGGGTCGCCACCGAGCCACAGTTCCGAGTCCTTGCCCGGCTCGACGTGCCAGGTCGCGTTGAGCTTGAGGCCCGATTCCTCCGGAAGGCCGATCTCCTCAGCGCGCTCCCAGCTCCGGCCGAGATCGGTCGAGCGGTGCACCGTCCCGCCGTAGATAAAGCTGTTCGTCGCGGCGTACAGGACGCCGTCGCGTGGATCCACGATCGCGTGATACACCGGCCAGCCCGGCAGCAGCGGGCCCTCCAGCTCCCAGTCCTTGCGATCGTCGTCGCTGCGGAGCAGGAACAACCCTTTCCTCGTGCCGACGGGTAGGAGCACGGCCATCGGGGGAAGACGCTAGCGGGTGGCGTCGTTGTGAGTCAAAACAACCGGAGGTGAGGGATGGCCAAGCTCGAGGAGAAGCCCCGCAAGTTCCTGGACGACAGTCCGTACGTCGGGGTCGTGACCACACTGCGGGAGGACGGATCGCCGCACTCCACGATCGTCTGGGTCGACGTCGAGGGCGACAAGGTCTCGTTCAACACGGCCCTGGGCCGAGCGAAGCCGAAGCATCTGGAGCACGATCCACGTGCCTCGCTGCTGATGGTAGATCCGAATGACGCCTTCAAGTGGGTGGCCGTCAGCGGCCCCGTCGAAATGACGCAAGACGGTGCCGACGCCCAGATCGACAAGCTTGCGAAGAAGTACCTCGGCAAGGACGAATATCCGTGGCGCAACCCGGAGGAAACCCGCGTCAAGGTCCTGATTCAGCCCGAGAAGGTCGATGCCACGGGCTTCGACGAATAGAGGTGCTCCGTAAGATCGATTTGTGAGCGTCGATCGGCCCGGCCAGGTAGCGGCCGTCACGAAACGGCTTCGAGCAGAGAAGACCGTCCCAGGTCTACTCGGCGCGACTGCGCGGGCCTACGTCGAGTTGCTCGACGCGCCTGCCTGCACGATCTCCCGCGTGATCGGCGACTTGCTCGTTGATCTGATGCAGCATCAGAAGGACGGGGGGCCGCCGGATCGCCTCGGGCACGGATATCTCATCTCGGACTATCCACTGACGCGCGCGGTGATCGAGGAGCGTCAACCACGAACGGTGGACCAGAACGATCCCGGGGCCGACCCGAACGAGGTGAAGCTCCTCCGGGAGCTCGGGTATGACGCCTTGCTGATGGTCGCGATCGAGGCCGAGGATGGAGCGTGGGGGCTCGTCGAGGTCTACGGGGAGAAGGGACGCCGCTTCGAAGACGAGGAAATCGGGTTGGCGCAGGGTCTCGCAGACGAGGTGGGCGAGATGTTGAAGCGGCTCGAGCGGCCGACTGCGTAGCTTCGTCGTGGGCTTGACGATCTGCGACGTGGGACCGCGCGACGGTCTGCAGAACGAGCCGGAGACGCTCGCCCCGCACGTCCGGGCGGAATTCGTCAACAGGCTCGCCGACGCAGGACTGCCGCGCATTGAGGCCGCGAGCTTCGTCCGTGCGGACGCGGTGCCGCAGATGGCGGGCGCCGAAGAGGTCGTTGCGGCGATCGAGCGTCGGGCTGGGACCGAGTACTCGGGCCTGGCACTGAACGAGAAGGGCTACGACCGGCTGGTCGCAGCCGGTCTCGACCGAGTCAACTTCACGCTCGCCGCGACAGACAGCTTCAGTAGGCGGAACGCGAATCAATCCGTCGAGGAGGCGGTGGCTGCCGCGGGAGTCGTGATCGATCATGCCGAGTTGCCGGTGACGTTGACGATCAGCGTTGCCTTCGGCTGTCCGTTCGAGGGTCGCGTCGACCCAGGCGTGGTCGCGGAGCTGGCCGCGCGCTTTCCCTCCGCTGAAGTGGTGCTGGCGGACACCATCGGCGTCGCCACGCCGCGGCAGGTGCGCGCTCTCGTCGAGCGCACGCAAGCAGCCGGAGTGCACCTGCACAACACGCGCAACACCGGTTATGCGAATGCAGTCGCCGCGCTCGAGGCCGGCGCGACGTTGTTCGACGCCTCTTGTGGCGGCCTCGGCGGCTGTCCCTTCGCGCCGCGCGCGACCGGGAACATCGCGACCGAGGATCTCGTCTACCTCCTTGAAGGCGACGGGATCGAAACCGGGGTGAATCTCGATGCGCTCATCGAGACCTCTGTCTGGCTCGAGGGTTTGCTCGGACGGCGCCTCGAGGGCCAGGTCTACCGCGCGGGCACGTGGGCCGGCGGTAGGTAGTGCTGCTCGGCTTGCTCCAGGGCTTGATCGACCTGCTGACCGGATCGCTGTGGACGTACCCGTTGTTGCTCGGGATCTGCGCGGGCGATGCGCTCATTCCCGCGTTTCCCAGCGAGACGGCGGTGATCGTCTGCGGCATCCAGGCGGCGCGGGGTCAGCTGTCGTTGGAGTGGGTGATCGCCTGCGCCGCCATCGGCGCTTTCAGTGGGGACAATGCCTCTTACGCGGTGGGCCGCTGGCTCGGCACGCCGGCGGTGAAGCGGTTCTTCAGCGGGGAGGTCGCGCAGCGCAGGCTCGACTGGGCGCGCAACTTCCTCAAGGAACGCGGCAGCTATGTCCTGATCGTCGCGCGCTTCATCCCGGGCGGGCGGACCGCGACGACCTTTACAGCCGGGCTGGTGCACCTTCGCTGGCTGACACGCTTCGCGCCGTACATCTTCGCGGCGGCGATCCTGTGGTCGCTGTATGGAGCGCTGCTCGGTTATCTCGGCGGGCGCATCTTCAGGGACAAGCCGATCTACGCCGTGCTGGTCGCCTTCGGGATCGCAGCGCTGATCACCGTTGGAGTGGAGGCCTGGCGCCGCCTTCGCAGGTAGATACGGTGCTTAGGTGAACCGTCTCGCGCAGGAAACGAGCCCTTACCTCCTTCAGCACGCTGACAACCCCGTGGACTGGTATCCCTGGGGAGAAGAGGCACTCGCGCGCGCGAGAGACGAGGACAAGCCGATCCTGCTCTCGGTCGGTTACGCGGCCTGCCACTGGTGCCACGTGATGGCGCACGAGTCCTTCGAGGACGAAGCGACGGCAGTGTTGATGAACGAGCACTTCGTCCCGGTCAAGGTCGACCGCGAGGAACGGCCGGACGTCGACTCCGTCTACATGGATGCGGTCGTCTCGCTGACCGGCCACGGTGGCTGGCCGATGACGGTCTTTCTCACGCCCACGGGCGAACCGTTTTTCGGCGGCACGTACTACCCGCCGGAGCCGCGACACGGCCTGCCCAGCTTCAAGCAGTTGCTGCAGGCGATCGCGGCGGCGTGGCGCGAGCGGCGCACGGATATCGAGCGTGATGCGGGCGCGATCACCGAGCAGCTTCGCCGGACGGCCGAGCCCTCGCGCGAGCCTCTCACCTCCTCGCTGCTATCGGAGGCGGTCCGTGGGCTACGCCGGCAGTTCGACCCGGAGTGGGGCGGTTTCGGACCTGCGCCGAAGTTTCCGCCGGCGTCGACGATCGAGTTCTTGTTGCGACGCGGAGAGCTGGAGCCTGCTACGAAAACGCTGGATGCAATGGCCCTCGGCGGGATGTACGACCTCGTCGGCGGCGGCTTTCACCGCTACTCCGTCGACCGCGAGTGGCTCGTGCCGCACTTCGAGAAGATGCTGTACGACAACGCGCTACTCGTGCCCGCGTATCTCCACGGCTGGCTCGTGACCGGGAAGGAGCGCTACCGCGAGATCGCCGAGGAGACGCTCGACTACATGCTGCGCGAGCTGCGGTTGCCGGAAGGGGGCTTCGCCTCGGCGCAGGACGCGGACACAGACGGCGTCGAAGGACTCACGTACACCTGGACGGAAGCCGACGACGTTCCGCGCGAGCTCCTCCAACCGTTCGAAGGCGGTCGCTTCATCATTCGCGGCGACCTCGATCGCGAGACCCGGGCGCGGCTCTTCGAGGAGCGTGAGCTGAGGCAGAAGCCGCTCCGTGACGACAAGGCGATCGCGTCGTGGAACGGCCTTGCGTTGGCAGCGCTCGCGGAGTCGGGCCGCCGCTTCGAAAGAGCCGACTATCTCGAAGCTGCGCGTGCTCTCGCCGAGTTCCTCCTCGGTCCGCTCTCCACGCCAGAAGGGCGCCTGTTCCGCAGCTGGCGCGCCGGCCGGGCCAACCACGCAGGCGTGCTCGAGGACTACGCCGATGTGGCCAACGGCTTCTACGAGCTACACGTCGCAACGGGCGAGCTGCGCTGGCTCGAGGAATCGCGCCGGCTCGCACTGCTCGCCGTCGCGCTCTTCGGCGACGGCGAGCGCGGCGGCTTCTTTCTCACGCCAAACGACGGCGAGCAGCTCGTCAGTCGCAAGAAGGACTTCGACGACAATCCGACGCCGTCGGGGAACTCGATGCTTGCGTACGTGCTGCTGCGCCTGGAGCGGCTCTGGGGCGAGCCAGAGCTGGAGCGCCAGGCTGTCGGCGTCTTCCGCTTCGTCGCGCGCCTCCTGCCGCAAGCCCCGTCGGCGTTCGGCCATGCCCTCAACGCCCTCGACTTTCATTTCTCGCCCCCGCGGGAGTTGGCGGTGATCGGCGGTCCCGACACCGAGGTCGCGCGCGCTGCCCTTGCGCCCTTCGATCCGAATGCTGTGGTCGCCTTCGGCCCGAGCGAGGACGTCCCGCTTCTGCGGGGCAAGGACCTCGTCGACGGGCGACCCGCGGTCTACGTCTGTGAGAACTTCGCCTGTCAGGCGCCGATCACGCAGCCCGCTGATCTTGTCAGCCCGGCCAGAGGGGCATAGGCTCAACAGCAAACCAGCGACCTGCGAAAGGGGCAGCTATGCGGATCCAGTCCTCCGTCACCGCCATCTCGTGGATTCCATCGGAGGCGGTCGAAGGACTGCCGAAGCTGCCGTTCACGATGGGTGTCGCCCACTACGACTACCCACCGCCCGACCGCATCCATCACATCGAAAACATGCACCGCGCGGATCTCTTCCGAGAGGCCAACGAATTGCAGGCGTGGATCGACGTCGAGGACGGCAAGATCGTGGACTACGGGCACACCGGCCGTGGCCGAATCGGGCTGACCAGGCTCAAGTTGGGGCCGAAGGAGATCGCCGTTCCGGCCGTCGCCATGCCGACGCTGCAGAACGTCGAGGTCGGCGACGGGTGGGTGCGCTTCACGCAAACGGCGGGTGGTCGCACCGGGATGCCGGCGCCGAGAACCGTGCGCGGCAAGCCTTACTTCCAGATCAACTCGGCGATCGCCTGGACGACCCTCGCGCTGACGATCCGCGCCGACGGCACGTCAGAGCACGAGCTCGCCGGCGCCAGCACATTTCCTCGCCATTGGATCTACGACAAGGACGCAGAGCTCGTCCAGAAGAGTGGAGCGATCGACTTCGACAAGTGGTACCGCGAGGCGCACGAGCAGAACACGCCCTGGGGGAACGAGGACTCCCCTGCTGTCGTCACTGCAGTCGAGAGCGCGCTCGAGCGCGAGCTTTCGCTGGAGATCATGGGTGGCGACGGCAAAGCCCATCCGCAATCCCTTTCCCCGGACGACATCCTCATCGAACAGGGAGACTCGAGTGACGGTCCCCCTCTCGTGTACCTCGTGCTCGACGGGGTGCTCGAGGTCGTCATCGACGGTGAGGTGGTGGGAGAGCTCGGCCCGGGAGCGATCGTCGGGGAACGGGCCCAGCTCGAGGGCGGGACTCGCACGGCGACGCTGCGCGCGAAGACGGCGGGCAAGGTCGTCGGCATTCCCGGCGAGGAGCTGAACCGGGAGGCGCTCGAGCAGGTCGCGGCAGGACACAGACGCGAGGACGCCTGAGCCGCGGGAACGAGGAGGCGCAGCCGCGACTGTGACTTCCTAGCAGGTCGACAACCGCGGAGGCGCGCCCCCTCGGAAAAGCAGACCCACGGTGCAGGGAAAACCCTGCAGTGACTTTCGTCAGGTGATCTCGCGGACGTGGGCGTCCGGGATCGCTGCGATCAGCGCCTCGGTGGCCACGGGGAAGACAGCGTGGGGCGTGCCGCCGGCACACCAGACCGTCTCGAAACGTCGTAGGGAGGCATCGACGACCGTTCGCACGGGCCGGTAGTGGCCGAGTGGCGGCACCCCGCCGATCGCGTAGCCCGTCGCCTCGCGCACCTCGTCTCCCTTGGCTTGCCGCGCTCCGGCGCCGAGCTTTTCCGTGTCCACGCGCCGGTCGCCGGCGCACAGACAGAGGAGCGGTGACTCCTGATCGACGAACACGAGGGATTTGACGATCTGACCGACCTCGACGCCGACTGCGTCCGCCGCTTCCTGGGCTGTTCGGGTGGAGTCGGCGAGCTCCCGAACCTCGGCGTCGAGGCCGAGCTCTCGGAGGCGCGTCTGGAAGCGCTCTGCCGTGGGATGCATGCACCGCAATCTAAGGCGCCGATCTCGGCGGCGCTGCATAGAGAAGGTGACGGCTTGTGGGTGTCAGACACCCATGCCTGAGTGTCACCGAGTCGTAACGAAACTCAGCGATCCCGCCAGTGGAGCGGAGCCCTGGGAGCCACAACTCAGCAGGCTGGTGTCGGACACCGTGCCTGGGGTGTTACGGAGGGGCGTAACGCCGGTCGATTTACTTTGGAAGCCTCCCGGCACTTCGCCGTAGGGTACGGAGGGCCCTTGCCTCTCCTCGAAGTCGACAACGTCTCCAAGCGTTTCGGCGGCATCGTCGCGCTCGATGCCATCTCGTTCACCGCCGAGGCGGGGGAGATCGTCGGGCTGATCGGCCCGAACGGCGCCGGCAAGACGACGGCGTTCAACGTGATCACCCGTCTCAACACGCCGGACGAAGGCGACATTCGCCTCGACGGCGAGAGCCTGCTCGACACGGCTCCGAGCGCAATCGTTCGTCGAGGAATCGCGCGTACGTTCCAGAACGTCGAGCTCTTCCGGGGCCTGTCGGTGCTCGACAACGTCCGCGTGGGTGCCCACGCCCGGCAGGGCGAGCAGCGACCGGAAGACGTGCTGTTCTACGTGAACCTGCACTCGGTTCGCTACCGACCCGCCTCGGAGCTCCCCTACGGGACTCAGAAGCGGGTCGAGCTCGCGCGTGCGCTCGCCTCAGGCCCGCAGCTCCTTCTGCTCGACGAGCCCGCCGGCGGGCTCAGTCACGAGGAGGTCGAGCAGCTCGGCGTCTTCCTCAAGCAGTTGCGGGCCGACTTCGAGCTGACGATTCTGCTCGTAGAGCACCACATGGGGCTCGTGATGAGCGTCGCCAACCGTGTGCACGTGCTCGACTTCGGCGAGAAGATCGCCGAAGGCACTCCGAGAGAGGTGCAGGCGAACCCGGCTGTCATCGAGGCCTACCTCGGTGCACCAAAATGAGCGTGCTCGAGCTCCATAACGTCGAGGCGCGCTACGGACCGGTCAAGGTGCTGCACGGCGTGTCGCTTGATGTCGGCGACGGCGAGCTGGTCGCAGTTCTCGGCGCGAACGGTGCCGGGAAGACGACGACGTTGCGTGCCATCTCCGGCACCGTGCGCCGCAGCGGCGACGTCGTGTTCGGCGGCAAGAAACTTCCACGCCGTCCGGATGCGACGGCGCGCGCGGGGATTGCACACGTTCCCGAGGGTCGCGGCACCTTCAGCGAGCTCTCGGTGTGGGAGAACCTGAGGCTCGGCGCATATGCGCGACGCGCAAACGTCAAGCAGGAAGCGCAGCGTGTCTACAAGTTCTTCCCACGACTCGAAGACCGCCGCGATCAGCAGGCCGGCACGCTCTCGGGCGGCGAGCAGCAGATGCTCGCGCTCGGACGCGCGATGATGGCCAGACCGAAGCTGCTCTTGCTCGACGAGCCCTCGCTCGGCCTCGCTCCGATCGTGGTCAACGAGATCTTCGAAGCCCTGGCGCGCATGAAGACCGACGAAGGCATGGCCGTGCTCGTCGTCGAGCAGAACGCAAGCCTTGCATTGGCCCACGCCGCACGAGCGTACGTATTGGAGGTCGGCAACGTCGTCGTCGAGGGCACGAGCGACGAGCTGCGTGCGAACGAATCCGTCCGCAAGTCGTATCTCGGCTATTAGTGGCTCTCCCGGCGACATTCACCGGCGCCCGGCCCGCGATCACGCGGCGCGCTGCCGCGTCCTCAGTCGCGCCCGGGCAGTCCAGCCCGGGCACTCCCTGCGTCCTTGCATCGCTTGGTGCTCGCGACCCGGGCATCCGGCAATGCCACCGGGAGAACCACTGATGCTCTACTCCTTCACCTGGACGGAGTTCGCGCAACAGCTGGCCGCAGGCATCCGCGAGGGCGCGATCTACGCCGGCCTCGCGCTCGCACTCGTGATCATCTACCGCTCCACGCGCGTCATCAACTTCGCGCAGGGTGAAATGGCGACGTTCACGACGTTCATCGCCTGGTCGTTGATGAATCACGGCCTCTCGTTCTGGACGGCCTTTCCCATCGTGCTCGCGATTGCGTTCGCCGGCGGTGTTGCGATCGAGCGTGTCGTGATCCGCCCGGTCGAGGATGCGTCCGTTCTGACCATCGTGATCATCACCTTGGGTCTCGCTCTGCTGCTCAACGGTCTGATGAGCGTGGTCTGGGGCGGCGCCAACAGGCAGTTCAACGGGCCGTTCTCGACGCGGACAATCGACGTCGGGGGTGTGCCGATCAGCGTGCAGGACATCGGAATTGTCGCGGTGTCCGTCGGGCTCGTCGTCCTGCTGGCGTTGTTCTTCCGCTTCACGAAGCTCGGGCTGGCGCTGCGTGCGGCCGCCGTGAACCCGGAGTCGTCGCGGCTCGTCGGCATCCGCGTGGGGTGGATGTTCGCACTCGGCTGGGGAATCGCCGCGGTGCTCGGTGCGGTCGCCGGAATGATGATCGCCCCTGTCGTCTTCCTCGACCCGAACATGATGCAGACGATCCTGCTGTACGCGTTCGCCGCCGCTGTGCTCGGAGGGCTCGACAGCGCGATCGGCGCAGTCATCGGCGGGATCCTGCTCGGCGTCACGATCACGATGCTCGGCCGTTACGTCGGCTTCATCGGTTCGACCTTGAAGCTGCCGGCGGCGCTGTTGCTGATCCTCGTCCTGCTGCTCGTGCGTCCGGGCGGCCTCTTCGGCCGGGTGGCGGTGAGACGCGTATGAGAGCCAAGCTCTGGCTCGAGCTCGCGGGCTTCGCATTGCTCGCTCTGGTCGTTGCCGCCCTGCCGCGTTTCGTCAGTGACTTCCGGGCCCGCGAGCTCGCGATCGTCGGGATGTACTTCATCGCGCTGCTCGGCCTGTCGATCCTCACCGGATACAGCGGGCAGATCTCGCTCGGCCACGGAGCCTTCATGGCGATCGGCGGCTACACAACCGCGGTGCTCAGCGTGAACGGGATCTACGGCCACCAGATCCGCGATCTCTGGACCATTCCCATCGCAGGAGTGATTGCGGGCATCGCCGGACTGCTCGTCGGCGTTCCAGCGCTGCGGCTCTCCGGGCTCTATCTCGCACTGATCACCTTCGGGATCGCGGTGTCGTTTCCACAGTTGCCGAAGAAGTTCGACCACCTCCTCGGCGGCACGACGGGCAAGATCCTCAACCTCGCCGAGCCGCCGTTCGGGCTGCACACCACGACGAACAACTGGATCTACTACCTCACCTGGGGCATCGCACTCGTGCTGCTGCTGGCTGCCTGGTTGCTCGTCCGCGGAAAGGCCGGGCGCGCGCTACAAGCAATTCGCGACAGCGAGGTGGCCGCCGCATCGTCGGGAATCAGCCTCGCGAGATACAAGACACTCGCCTTCGGAATCTCCGCGTTCTACGCAGGAGTCGCGGGGTCGCTCTATGCGATCGCCAACGCGTACGTCAACCCTGACGTCTTCCCGATCATCCTCTCCGTCTACCTCGTCGTCGGACTGGCGGTGGGCGGGCTCGACTCCCTGGTTGGTCTCATCGCAGGCGCCGGGCTCATCTACTTTCTGCAGAACCACGCCGACACCGTGGCCCGCTGGATCAACCACGTGCCGGCGTTCAACCTCGATCCAAAGCAGCCCGGTATCCCGAGCATGGTTTTTGGTGTCGTGCTGATCGTCGTCATGCTGCTGCTGCCGACGGGCGCAGGTGGATTGGTGCGACGCGTATTCGGGCCGCTGACAAGTCGGCTATACACTCGGTCCTAGGTGCGAGTGGGCGCGAGAGTCATCTTTGTATGCGCGGTCGTCGCCTCGTTGGCCGTGACATCAGCCGGAGCGCGTCCGGTCGCGACTCCGGGCGTGTCGGCGAACGAGATCAAGCTCGGCTCGAGCGTTCCGCTGAGCGGGGAGGCGGCGATCGCCGGCAACGTTGCGCGCGGAATCGAGGCGTACTTCAAGTACGTCGACGATACACAGGGCGGCGTGTTCGGCCGCAAGATCACGTTCACCTACCTCGACGACGGCTACGACCCCGGGCGTGCGGTGAACAACACCATCCGGCTCATTCAGCAGGAACAGGTGCTCGCCGTGTTCAGCTCGCTCGGGACGAGTAACAACCTCGCGGTGCGCAAGCTGTTGAACGACTCGAAGGTCCCGCAGCTCTACGTCTCCTCGGGCGCGACTACTTTCGGGCGCGACTACAAGAAGTATCCGTGGACGATCGGCTACATCCCACCGTACTCCGAAGAGGGTGAGCTCTACGGGCGCTACGTCGTCAAGAACATCAAAAAGGCAAAGATCGCTGTCATCTATCAGAACGACGACTACGGGCGGGATCTGCTCGCCGGGTTGAAGCGCGGGCTGGGCTCGAAGACGAAGTCGATCGTCGCGAGCGTCGGTTACGACCCGACCTCGGCGGATGTTCAGCCGCAGGTGACGCAGCTCAAGGCCGCGAAGGCCAACGTCCTGATGGTCTTCGCATTCGGGAAGTTCTCGCTGCAGGCCTTCAACGCGGTGTCGCGGCTCGGGTGGAAGCCCCAGATCTTCGTCAACGACGTCTCGTCTGCGTCCGCTCTGATGGCGATCGTGCCGCAGAAGGCTGCGAATGGATCGATCTCGATCGTGTTCGGCAAGGACCCTGCATCGCCGGTCTGGCGTAACGACAAGGGCATCAAGCTCTTCCAGTCGATTCTCAAGAAGTACGGGTCGAGCATCAACTCACGCGACCTGCAGGATGGCTACTTCACCGCAGGGATGGCAACGGCCTACACGATGGTCAACACGCTCAAGAAGGCGGGCAAGAACCTGACTCGGCAGAGCGTGATGAACGCGGCCACGCACCTGAACGAGAAGGGCAACCCCTTCGTGCTGCCGGGCATCGTCATCCACACGACACCGTCGAGCCGCTTCCCGCTCACGCAGGTCCGGCTGCAGCGCTGGTCGAACAACAGCTGGCATCCGTTCGGCAAGCTGATCTCAGCCAAGCCCTAGGTCCGAGGCCTGATGCGAAATTCGGCCGGGCCGGATGACGCACCAGACGCGGCGCCGGATCAGCACGTTCGCCCGCGGCACGTAGCGCCGCTACGCACCGCGAACGACCGCATTGCCCGGCTTGGTCTGGAGCGCCCTCCGACGACGGCCGAATTTCACACCAGCCCTCTAGCTACAAGGCTCAGGCTGAGTGCCGACCATCGCTTCGAGGGCGCGGGTGGCGGTGACGGCAAAGCGGAGTGCCACGATCCCCGTGCGGCGCACGGTCAGTTCCGTCATGCCGTCGGGAGCCCGCGTGAGGCAGCCCGCCCGCGTGTGCCAGTAGGGCGCGTATGTGACGTTGAGCCGGTATTTGCCCTGGGCCGGGACGGCGAGCGTGATCGACGTGTACCCGAGTGCTAGGACGTGGGCCGGCGCAGTGATCAATGGCCGTGGGGAGGAAACCTCGAAGATCGTCGTCGTCGCAGTCCGATACACCGCCGTCAGTCCCGAGCGGCCACTTCTGAGCAGCCGCGCCTCTGCGCGCGAGCTGTAGTCGGGACGCGCCGAAGTGAGGACGACGTAGCGGACGCTGACCCGGCGTAGCCAGGCGACGTAGGCCTTGGCTCCGAATTCCCCGTAGAGCACGCGATTCTGTGGGAAGTCCTCCTGGCGGAACCAGCCTCGCGCAAGCGGAATTCGCGCCCGGGCGAGGAAATCCGCCGGCCAGTGTCCAGCTGTGTCGACCGCCTCGACTCGGTACGAAGGACGAAGGTGGCGCTTCAGGTACGTGATCGTCGGCGACCAGTACTCGGCGTGCGCCGCCGGGTCGTTCACGCCGTGGACGAAGCTGGCTGCGAGCGGCGTCAGATTCCAGGAGACCGCGAGCGCCAACGCGACTGCGCAGAGGAAGCGCGGCTGCCAGCGTCGGAGCGAGAGTGTCAGAATCGCGAGCGGCGCCGCAACGAAACGCAGGCGCGCGATGTTCTCTCCGACCGGCGACGAGACTGTGAAGGCGGCCGTGCAGGCTACGAGGTACACAACGTAGGTCCAGCGAAGCAGTCGCGCGCCGGCGACTCTCCAGGTCAGAGCCATTCCGATGAGACAGAACGCGCCCGCAGCGAGAAACTCCTCGGGGGAGAACGGATAGGTGCCGCGTCCCGGGAACATGCGCCGCATCAGGAACTCGAGTACTCCGACCGAGGCGATCGCTGCCGCGGGCGCAACGAACCGACGAGGCTCGCCCCGGCCTGCGAGCGCCACCGCGGCCAACAGCACCACGAGCAACAGGAAGGCCAGCGGGCTGGCCGCGAGGGTCAGGAAGGTCAAGCACGCGAACACCCACCGGCGGTCGTGTTGCAGCGACCAGAGGGAGAGCAGCGCGAGCGCCATCCCGAGCATGAACGGATACGCGGCGGAGACGACGAGCAAAGCCCAGACGAGCGCAAACGCCCGGATCGTCCACCGGCTGTGCAGCTCCCACTCATGGCGCACGACTGCGGCGAAACCGACCACCGCCACCGTCACGGTGAGGACGGCGAGCAGCTTGATGCCGATTGCAGCGGCCAGGGGGTAGTACAGGACGCTGTAGTTCACGAAGCTGTAGCGGCCCGCGTACCAGAAGTTGTTCCAGAGCACGAAGCCGTGCTCGATAAACAGGGTGCGCTGGTAGGCGTGAGCCGCCAGGTCGGTCCCCGGTGGACCGAGCCAGACGAGCAGAGCGGCGAGCACCCCTGCACAGCCGGCGGGGATCAGCAGGTCCGCGCGGCCCTGCGTACGAACGGTGGCCGTCGTCACTAGCGCATGTTCCCGGTGTGGCCGAGGGAATAGCGGCCCGGTTGCGGCCACACGGAGAGGCCGTGAGGGCTTGCGCCGACCGGGACCCGGGCGATCAGCCGGCCCGTCCGTGTATTGATCGCATAAACCACGGAGTTGTAGCGTCCGGACAGCCACAGTACGCGGCCGTCCGCCGACACGTCGCCCATGTCCGGACTGCCTCCCCCGGGAATGCGCCACTTGTGGATGACCTTGCGCGTGCGAAAGGAAATCACCGACACGCTGCCCTCGTTGCGGTTGGCGACGTAGAGCACCTTGCCGTTCCGTCCGACGACGAGCCCGTGGGCGCCCGCTCCGGTATGGATGAAGCCGATCACCTTGAAACGGGCCGGATCGATCTCCCACACGCCGCCCGCTGCGAGGTCGGCGACATAGAACACCTTCGCGTCGGGTGAGGAGCGGACGTCTTGCGGCACCGAGAACCTGCGCGGAAGCGCCCGGACGCTGATGACCTTGAACCGCCGGACGTCGACCTTCAGGAGTTGGCCGGAGAACTCGCAGCTCGCAATCACATACCGGCCGTTCGGGGAGAAGTCCATATGGTTGACGCCCGCGCAGGGAACTGTCAACGCGCGCACGAGGTGAAAGGTATGCGCGTTACGGAAGTCCAGGCGATGCAGTCGCTCCGCGACAACGATCGCGTAGCGCCCGTCGACTGTGAAGTACAGGTTGTAGGGGTCGTCGACGGGAATCGTCTGTCCGGGCCGGCCGGTGAGCGGATCGATCGGCGTCAGTGTGTTGCCGACGTCGTCGTTGACGTAGAGCGCCTTCAGGTCGTGTGAAGGCGTCACGTGCTGCGGCAACGCGCCAACGGGAAAGTGCTCGACGATCTTGTAGGTGTGCGGGTCGATGACGTCGACAGAGTCACCGGCGCTGTTGGGGACATAGACCCGCGCGGGATCCCTTCGCGCGACCGCGCTGATCATCCCGACGTGGTCGTATGCGTACAGGTCGAGCGGGCCGGCACGAGCAAGCCGGCGCGGGACGATCTCCGGCTTTTGGTAGCTGTCGATCGGCTCCGGGCTCGCCAGGGCCGGCGGATCGTCGCCCTCATGCCTGTTCCAGACGATGACCCCGACCTCCGCGGCAATGAGGGCGATACCGAGCAAAAAAGCGACGCGGACTCGGCGGGCTCGCCTTTTTCGTCGGGTTCTCACCGGCCGCCATGATGGCATGGCCTCCCGCCGGAGCCGCGCATTCTTAACGTTGCTCTCATTTGCTGCCGATAGCGTGGGTGACGTGATCAGCGAGAACACAGGAACCCGTTTCTTCGATGAGTTCGCGCTCGGTCAGCTCGGCTCCATGCGCCGCAGCTACGCCGTCGGGGCCGGCCTTCTCCTGACCGCCGGCATCGCGATCGGCATGACGCGAATGGGGCGCGGGACGTTCAGCAGTGCCGTCGCCGACCTCGCCCGCGCTCAGCCCGGCTGGATCGTCGTCGCAGCGTCCTCGTTCGCGATCGGCCTCCTCGCCTCCGCGGCTGGGTGGCGCGTAGGGCTCCGAGCGTGCGGCGGCAGCACCGGGTTCACTCAGATTTCAGCCCGCTACGCGATCGGCTCGCTCGTAAACTCGCTCGCGCCCGCGCACCTCGGCGGCGCGGTCCGGCTCGGACTGCTCTCGCGAACCCTTCCCGGAGAAGACCGGCTCTGGCGCGCCGGCGGCATCGCCGCGTCGGTGGCAGCTGCACGCACGCTCGCTCTCGCTGCGCTGATCGTCCCGGCGGCATTGGTCGGCAGGGTCCCGCTCTGGCCGGTACCCCTGCTTGTTCTGGGCGTCGTCATCGTGATTGTCGTCGGCACGCGCTTCAGCGCGAGGACCGCAGGCCGAGTCGCCAGTCTCCTTCAGATCTTCCGCTCCATCGCACGCTCTCCACGCGAGGGCGCGGTCATGTTCGGCTGGGTTGCGTGCTCGTGCGCCGCCCGGGTCGCGGGCGCAGTCGCGATCGCGATGGCGCTCGGCGTTGCGCATCCCATCTGGGTGGCCGTTGTCCTGTTGGCCGCGATGGCGCTCGCCGGTGTGCTCCCTCTGACCCCCGGTAACTTCGGGGCCGGTGCGGGAGCGGCCACGCTCGCCTTGCATGGCACGGGCGTCGGTCTCGGTGCCGCGCTGGCGCTCGGCTTCGCCTTTCAGGCGGTCGAGACGTTTGTGGGAATGACCCTTGGCCTCGGCGGGGCGGCTGTTCTCGCCGCTCCGGGAACCCGGACACGTCGCTGGTCGATGGCCGCGATCGCAACTGCGGCCGTGGTGGTCGCGACGGCGGTCGGCTTCGCATCGATCGATTTCTGAGCTTCACACCAGGCCTCGAACTAAGGCCGGGATCTAAGCTCCACTGATGGAGCTTCTCGCCCGGCCGCTCGACGAGCTCTGTGCGGAGGCGCGGGCGCTCCGTGACGAAGGCCACGGTCATCTCGTCACCTACTCGCCGAAGGTCTTCATCCCGCTGACGAAGCTCTGCCGTGACGTGTGTCACTACTGCACGTTCGCGCACCCGCCCCGGCGCGGAGAGCGCGCCTACATGATGATCGACGAAGTTCTCGCCGTCGCGCGTGCAGGCGCCGCCGCGGGGTGCCGCGAAGCGCTGTTCACCCTCGGCGACAAGCCCGAGCGCCGCTACCGGGTCGCACGCGAGGAACTCGAAGCACTCGGATGTGAGACGACACTCGACTACCTGGCGCGCGCCGCGGAGGCGGTCCTCGGTGAGACCGGGCTCCTACCACATCTCAACCCGGGCGTGCTGACGAGAGAAGACGCGGCACAGCTGCGGCCGGTGAGCGCATCAATGGGCCTGATGCTCGAGACGACCTCCGACCGGCTGTCCGCTCGCGGCGGCCCGCACTTCGGCTCTCCCGACAAGGTTCCCGCTCGCCGGCTGGAGACGCTTGCGTCCGCGGGTGAGGAGCGCATTCCCTTCACGACGGGTCTCCTGATCGGAATCGGCGAGTCGCGCACGGAGCGGATCGAGGCGCTGCTCGCCATTCGCACGCTCGCCGAGCGCTACGGGCACGTGCAGGAGGTGATCATCCAGAACTTCCGGGCGAAGCCCGGGACGCGGATGGCCGAGGCACCGGAACCCGCGCTCGAGGAGCTGCTCTGGACGATCGCCGTCGCGCGAATCCTGCTCGGTCCCGGCGCGCATCTCCAGGCACCCCCGAATCTGTCCTACGACGAGTTCCCGCGCTTGCTCGACGCCGGGATCGACGACTGGGGCGGCGTTTCGCCCGTGACGATCGACCACGTGAACCCCGAAGCGCCCTGGCCCGAGCTCGAACGGCTACGCGGCGCGACGGAGAGCCGCGGCCTCGAGCTCGCACCGCGCCTTCCTGTCTACCCGGAGTGGATCTCCGGAGAATGGATCGATCCAGGCGTCATGCCGGCGGTGCTGCGCGCGTCCGACTCGCTGGGGCTGGCGCGCGAGGACGGCTGGTCTCCCGGCGAGGACGTGTCGATCCCGTTCGTCCCACGTGACGCGCTGCCGATCGACACACGCGCCGAGCTGGGGGAGGAGGAGATCGTGCGCCTCTTTCGCGCGCGTGGCCACGAACGCGACCGCGTGCTTGCGGCAGCGGACGGGCTCAGGCGCGAGGTGTGCGGTGACGACGTGAGCTATGTCGTCACGCGCAACATCCAGTACACGAACGTCTGTTACTTCCGTTGCGGCTTCTGTGCGTTCTCGAAAGGAAAGCTCGCCGCGAATCTGCGCGGGGCGCCGTACCTCGTGCCGCACGACGAGATCGTGCGGCGCTGCGAAGAAGCCTGGGAGCGCGGCGCGACCGAGGTATGCCTTCAGGGTGGCATTCATCCCGCGTTCACCGGCGACTACTACCTCTCCGTCGTCCGGACGATCAAGGAAGCGGTTCCCGACCTCCATGTGCACGCGTTCTCGGCGCTCGAGGTCTGGCAAGGGGCGGCGACGCTCGGAATGCCGCTCGAGGATTACCTCACGGAGTTGCGGGACGCCGGGCTCAGCTCGCTCCCTGGCACTGCAGCAGAGATCCTCGACGACGAGGTGCGGCAGGTCATCTGCCCGGACAAGGTCACAACCGCGCAGTGGCTCGAGGTGCACGACGTGGCGCACCGTGTAGGTCTTCGCTCGAACGTGACGATGATGTTCGGACACGTCGAGAGCCCGCGCAACTGGGCGCGTCACCTGGTGCACGCACGCGAGCAGCAACGTTCGAGTGGCGGCTTCACCGAGTTCGTGCCGCTGCCGTTCGTGCACATGGAAGCCCCGATGTGGCTGCGCGGGCAGGCACGCTCGGGCACGACGTTCGGCGAGACGCTGCTGGTCCACGCGGTGGCGCGGCTCGCGCTGCATCCGTGGATCACCAACATCCAAGTCTCGTGGGTCAAGCTCGGTGCGCAAGGAGCTGCGGCCGCGTTGCGCGCCGGTGTGAACGATCTCGGCGGCACGCTCATGAACGAGTCGATCTCGCGGTCGGCCGGCGCCGAGCACGGTCAAGAGTTCGCGCCAGAGGCGATGGAAGAGCTGATCCGTTCGGTGGGCCGCATCCCGCGGCAGCGCACGACCCTCTATGGCGACGCGCCCGCAGAGCGGCGGCTTGCGTCATTCGGCGCCGCTCCTCTGGCCGAGCCGTGGAATCCCCCGGTGAAGGACGCGCGCCTCGCCGCGCCGCCCCGGCTCGTGCGGCCCGGCTTCGCTACTTAGGCTCAAGTGCCAACAGGTCGTCGAGCGTCTCGCGCCTGCGGATCAGTTCGGCGCGTCCGTCGGCCACGAGCACGGCCGCCGGGCGGGGCACTCCGTTGTAGTTCGACGCCATCGCGAGCGTGTAGGCGCCCGTCGCCGGCACCGCGAGTAGGTCATCTCGCCGGGGTTCCGGCAGCTCGACGTTGTCGATGAGCACGTCGCCGGATTCACAGTGCTTGCCCGCAATGCGGTAGGTACCCGAGGCCGGCTCGGCGGCGCGGTTTGCGAGCAGCGCCTCGTAGCGCGAACCGTAGAGCTGCGGGCGCGGGTTGTCAGACATGCCGCCGTCCACCGCCGCGTAGATGATGCCCGTCGTCCGCTTGACGACTCCGACGCGGTAGAGCGTGAATCCCGCCGTTCCGACGAGCGATCGCCCCGGCTCGAAAATCAGGCGGGCCGGCTGCGTCCAGTGTTGGCGCAAGCGGATGAGCAGCTCACGTGCGAACTCCTCGGGTTCCGGCACCGTCTCGTCCAACGAGTGCCGGATCGCAAGCCCGCCGCCGAGGTCGAACACGCTCGGTGTCCAACCGAGCTCCGTCTGGCAACGCAGCGCGACGTCGACCAACCGTTCCACGGCGAGCAGGCTCTCGGCGCTGCGCGTGAGCTGCGAGCCGATGTGGACGTGCAGTCCTGCGACGTCGAGCCCGTCGGACAGCGCGTTGCGCACTGCGACGACAGCGTCATCGGCGACGAGCCCGAACTTTGATTCCGCGTGCGCGGTCTGGATCGCACGATGTGTATCCGCCTCGATGCCGGGAGTGACACGGATCAGAACTGTCTCGACGTCGGCCGCCCGCGCGCGGGTAACTTCGTCGAGCGCGTCGAGGACGACCAGCGCGCCCGCAGCTGCCGCAGCGCGAAGCTCGTCGTCCGACTTGTTGTTGCCGTGGAAGACGATGCGGTCGCCGGGCACGGCTGCGCGCAGCGCGAATTCCAGCTCGCCGAGTGTCGAGACATCGGCCCCGAGCCCTTCGGCGGCGAGCAGACGCAACAGGGCGACGTTGGGAAATGACTTCGTCCCGTAGACGACGAGCGCCTCGGGGTCCACGCGCGTGTATGCGCGCGCACGCGCGAGGACCGTGTCCCGGCAGTAGACGACGAGCGGAGTGCCGTACTCATCGGCTAGTGCCGACGTGCGGACGCCGCCCACAACCAGCTCGCCGTCCTCGACGGTCGCCGTGTCGGGGAAGAGCTCGATCAGCTGATTCTGCGCGTCAGTCGCCCCACCAGTCCTGAACCATTTCGGCGTCGCCGGGGCCCGTGTTGGGGGCTCCCACGATCAGGAACTCCGCGCCCTCGTCGCCGGCCTCCA
>WNGI01001084.1_pt1 | contig 22539 bp, 21 predicted proteins | sample 5400621 | NCBI WGS metagenome assembly WNGI01 (sample SAMN13153374, study PRJNA577476) | soil metagenome | isolation source: 20 cm soil or saprolite under Garry oak tree replicate 1 | place: USA:California | collected 2016-06-15
TCTCCGGGTCGCGCGCCACTCATCGTGGCGTCCAATCGTGGACCGCTGTCGATCGTGGCCGTGGACGACGGCGACGACGAGGTGCGCCGCGGCGGTGGCGGGCTGGTCAGCAGCATGCAGGCGGCCCTGTCGGCGGTGCCGGACGCCGTGTGGATCTGCGCGGCCCTCAACGACCGCGAGCGCGCCATGGCTCGCCGCGCCGCCTCGGGCCGCCTCTCCGAGGTGGCGGCGGTGGCCGACGCGCTCGCCGGCGATTTCGACATCCGCATGCTGCCGATCGACGCGATCACGTTCCGCCAGGCCTACAACGGCATCTCGAACTCGACGCTGTGGTTCCTGCTGCACATGCTCTACGAACCCGCTCGTACGCCGATCTTCGATCAGCCCTGGCGGCGGCAGTGGGCCGGCTACGTCCGGTACAACCACGCGTTCGCCGAGGCGATCGCCGCCGAAGCGGCGCACGGCGCGACGGTGATGGTGCAGGACTACCACCTGCTGCTCGTGCCGCGAATGCTGCGTGCAATGCGTCCGGACGCGCGCATCGGGCACTTCACCCACACGCCGTGGGTGCCGCCGGACTACTTCCGGATGCTGCCCGACGACGTCGCCTCCGACATCCTCGACGGCCTGCTCGGCGCCGACCTGCTGGGCTTCCACACGACGCGGTGGGCCGGTCAGTTCGCGCAGTGCTGCCAGGAGCTGCTCGGCGACCGCGCCCAGCCCCGCCTCGACGTCTTCCCGCTCTCGACGGACGCCGACGAGATGAGCGAGCGGGCCGGCCAGCGCGACGTGAACCGTGCCGTGCGCGGGCTGCGCGACGCCGTCGGCGACTGCAAGGTGATCGGACGCGTCGACCGGACCGAACTGTCCAAGAACGTGCTGCGCGGACTGCTCGCGTACCGCGAACTGCTCCGCACCCACCCCGAGTGGCAGGGCCGGGTCGTGCACGTCGTCAACAACTACCCGTCGCGCGAGGATCTGCCGGAGTACCGCGAGTACACGGCGACCGTCGAGCGGCTCGGCCGCGACATCGACGACGAGTTCGGCACCGATGACTGGACGCCGCTCGTGCTCGAGATCAGCGACGACTACCCCGGATCGCTGGCTGTGCTGCGGATGTCTGACGTCGTGTTCGTCAACTCCGTGCGCGACGGGATGAATCTCGTCGTGCTCGAGGGCATCGTGCTGTCCGAGCGAGAGCCGGCGGTGGTGCTGTCGCGTGACGCCGGAGCGGCCGAGACGCTCGGCGACGACGCCATCCTGGTCAACCCGTTCGACGTGTCGCAGACGGCGCGGGCACTGCACGACGCGCTCGCCATGCCCGACGCCGAGCGGCAGGAGCGGTGGCGGCGGCTGCGCAAGGCCGCGGTCGGCCTGCCGCCGGTGCCGTGGTTCCGGGCCCAGCTCGACGCCCTGGACGCGCTCAGCCGCTGAGCAGACCGCCGAGCAGGTCGGCCACGCCCGCTGGCCCGGCGACCCGGATATCGGCCGCCTCGGCGACATGCGGCACCTCGGCCGCCTCGGCGGCCACGCTCCACGCGGGCAGGCCGCGCTGCCGGAGCGTCACGACCGCCTCGAAGGCCGGCAGGTCGCCGACGTCGTCGCCGACGAACAGCACAGCCGCCGGCGCCACCTCGTCGACGAGCCGGAGCAGCGCCGCGCCCTTGTCGTAACCGGTCAGCCGGAGCTCGATGACGCCGCGCCCGGGATGCACGTCCAGGCCGAGCTCGGCGCCGAGGGCCGCGACGGCGTCACGCAACGGGTCCAGCGCGCGCTCGGGTTCGGCGGCCAGCCGGCCGTGCAGCACGAGGGACAGCCGCTTGTCCTCGATCCACACCGACGGATCCTCGGCGTGACGGGCGACGAGGCGCGGCAGCTCTTCGCGCAACCGGTGCAGGGACTCGGGCTCAGGTGGCGTGTGTAGTGCGCCGTCCTGCCACTGCTCGGCGCCGTAGAGACCCTCGACGATCAGCCGCGGGATCGCGTCCAGGCCGCCGAGGCCGATCACGGTGCGTGCGTCACGTCCGGTGATGACGGCGACTTGGGCGCCCGCGCGGGCGAGTGCTGCCAGCGAATCCACCGCGCCCGGCACGGGCCGGGAGTCGGCCGGATGGGGAACGATCGGCGCGATCGTCCCGTCGAAGTCGAGGGCGATCAGCGCGCCGGGCAGATTCGTCCGAAGTGTTTCGACCATGGCGTCGGTCGTCGCGGTGTCCACTTGGCACATTGTGCCCCGACCGTTTCGCCGCCCCGGCAGAAGATGCGACGATGGGATGGTCATGACACGGACTATCGACGCTCCGCGCAACCGGCGAGCGCTCTCGAGCGACTGATCTACGTGACATCTCATCACTCGAGCGCGCGCCACCGCCTGGGCCGGTTCATCGTCACATTGCTCGTGCTGTGTGGCGCGACCGCGGGCCTGGTTGCCCTGTCGCACGCACACGGCGTCCGGCCGCGGCTGGCCCCGGCGTCGCCGGTGCCCGCGGCGAAGCCGGCCGACGACATCGAAGCGGCGCCGCCGCTGGCCGGCACGACGACGACGCCTCCGGCAACCCATGCGGCGACCGCGAAGCCGAGCATCTGCCGGTCGAACGACGCCGGCCAGCACGTGTTCGTGAGCATCAGCCGGCAACACGTCTGGATGTGCACCGGCTCGCAGCAGGTCTACGCAACTGCGGCGACGACCGGAGCCTCGGCGAACGGCGACGCCACGCCGACCGGCACCTGGCACGTGCTCGCCAAGGAGACCGACCGCTGGCTCACTCCGTTGGACGGCGGCTCGTACCACGTCGCGTACTGGGTGCCCTACGACGGCCCGTACGGGTTCCACGACGCGAGCTGGCAGAAATTCGCGTACGGCAGCCCGATGTACCGCACCGACGGATCGCACGGCTGCGTCCACCTGCCGATGAGCGCCATGAAGTGGTTCTACAAGTGGGCTGACGTCGGAGCGGCGGTCACCATCGCGGCGTGATCGCGGCCAGATGTCCGAGAACGGTGTCGGTCACCAGTCCGGGATGCCGCAGCGGTAGCAGGTGGTCACCGCCAGGAACGCGAACCAGCCGGCCGTCCGGTATGCGGCCCGCCGCCTGCTCGTTGCAGCTGATCAGTGCCGGACGATCCAGGGCCCCGACCATGATCACCGTCGGGACGTGAACCTCACCGAGACGGTCGAAGGCCGGCAGGCCCGCACGTTGAAACTCCTCCTCGTTCAGCCACGCCCGCACGGCGCCGCGCATCAGGGCGCGCGCCGCCTCGTCCGCACCGGCACCGACCCACATGCGAAGCCCCACTTCGGCGAGGCCGTCCAGATCGCCGGCTTGGGCCAATGCGTCGAGCTCGGCGTCCAGCTCCGGCTCGTCCGGCCACGGGTAGCCGCTGATGCCCGGGCAGACCAGAACCATCGCCGCGACCCGTCCGGGATCGGCCAGTGCAAGGTCGACGGACGTGCCCCCGCCCATGCTGCAGCCGACCAGGGCAGCACGTCGCACCCCGAAGTGGTCGAGCACTGCGAGCAGGTCATCGAGCAGGACGTACTCGGTCGTCGCTTCGGGGGAGCGGCCGTAGCCGCGCACGTCGTAGCGGATCACCCGGTACTGCGCCGCGAGCGCCGGGAGCACGCCGTCCCAGATCGTCGAGTCCGCGATCCCGGGATGCAGCAGCACCACCGGCCGGCCGGGCCCGCCGGTATCGTCCGCCCAGAGCTCGTCGACGCCGACCCGCACCACCGTCTCCACAACCGCCACTCTTGCACGGTGGGCAACATCGTTTCGGACCTCGGCCACCGGGCGTGCGGATCGCCGAGGCTCTGTCATCGTTGATCAGGTCGCGTTTGACCACTCCGGCTGGTCTGCCCGCGCTGGCAAACGCGAGATGATCATGGAGCACCGCAGCGGGCTACGAGTCGAGGGTGACATCGCGTCGCTCGCAACCCTCGGGTTGAGGTCGACAGACACGTCGGCGAGGCGTCCCATCTACGTCGTACGGTGGCGGCAGAATGGGCCGGGCGCGCGTACGACTTGAAGCGAGGGGAGCCGGGTAAACCGTGGCATCAGGAGCATCCGACTCGTTCGTGCATCTGCACGTGCACACCGAGTACTCGATGCTCGACGGGGCGGCCAGGCTGCCGGACCTGTTCGCCGAATGCCAGCGGATGGGCATGCCGGCCCTGGCCATGACCGACCACGGCAACGTGTTCGGCGCCTACGACTTCTACAAGCAGGCCAACGCCGCCGGCATCAAGCCGATCATCGGCATGGAGGCCTATCTCACGCCGAACACGTCGCGCTACGAGCGCACGCGGGTTCGCTGGGCGTCCGGTGGCGAGAACGACGTGTCCGGCGGTGGGGCGTTCACCCACATGACGCTGCTCGCCGAGACGACGGCCGGCATGCACAACCTGTTCCGGCTCTCGTCCCGATCCAGCATCGAAGGGTTCTTCTACAAGCCGCGTGCCGACCGCGAGCTGCTCGCGCAGTACGCGGGCGGGCTGATCGCGACCACCGGGTGCCCGTCGGGCGAGATCCAGACCTGGCTGCGCATCGGCGACTATGCCAAAGCACGCCAGAGCGCCGCGGAATTCAGGGACATCTTCGGCGCGGGCAACTTCTACCTCGAGCTGATGGACCACGGTCTCGATATCCAGAAGCGCGTACACGACGACCTGCTGCGCCTTGGCCGCGACCTCGGCCTGCCGATGATCGCGACCAACGACCTGCACTACACGCATGCCGACGACGCCGACGCGCACGAGGTGCTGCTGTGCGTCCAGTCGGGCAAGACGATGGCCGACCCGAAGCGGTTCAAGCTCGACGGGCGCGACTTCTACGTCAAATCGCCCGCCGAGATGCGCTCGCTGTGGGCCGACAAGCACGACCTGCGCGAAGCGTGCGACAACACGCTGCTCGTGGCTGAGCGCTGCCAGGTCGAGTTCGCCGAGGGCGCCAACTACATGCCGCGATACCCGGTGCCAGAGGGCGAGACCGAGGAGTCCTGGTTCGTCAAGGAGGTCGACAAGGGCCTGCTGCGCCGCTACCCCGATGGCGTCCCCGACGAGGCTCGGCAGCGCGCCGACTACGAGGTCGGCGTCGTCGTTCAGATGGGATTTCCCGGCTACTTCCTCGTGGTCGCCGACTTCATCAACTGGGCCAAGGCCAACGGCATCCGGGTGGGCCCGGGGCGCGGCTCGGGTGCCGGGTCGATCGCGGCCTACGCGATGCGGATCACCGACCTCGACCCGCTGCGGCACGGCCTGATCTTCGAGCGCTTCCTCAACCCGGACCGCGTTTCCATGCCGGACTTCGACGTGGACTTCGACGAGCGCGGCCGCGGCGAGGTGATCCGCTACGTCACCGAGAAGTACGGCGACGACCGCGTCGCGCAGGTCGTCACCTACGGAACGATCAAGGCCAAGCAGGCCGTCAAGGACGCCGCCCGCGTGCTGGGCTACCCGTTCTCGATGGGCGAGAAGATCACCAAGGTCATGCCGCCACCGGTGATGGGCAAGGACGTCCCGCTGGCGAAGGTCTTCGACAAGGACGACAAGCGCTACGGCGAAGGCGGCGAGTTCCGCGCGCTGTACGAGTCCGACCCCGAGGTCAAGCGAGTCGTCGACACCGCCAAGGGGCTCGAAGGACTCAAGCGCCAATGGGGCGTGCACGCGGCAGGCGTCATCATGTCGTCCGAGCCGCTGCTCGATCTCATCCCGATCATGAAGCGCGAGCAGGACGGCGCGATCATCACGCAGTTCGACTACCCGAGCTGCGAGGCGCTCGGCCTGATCAAGATGGACTTCCTCGGGCTGCGCAACCTCACCGTCCTCGACGACGCGCTGCGCAACATCGAGGCCAACCGCGGCGAGACGATCGTGCTGGAGGATCTCCCGCTCGACAACCGGGCCACCTACGAGCTGCTCAGCCGGGGCGACACGCTCGGCGTGTTCCAGGTCGAGGGTGGCCCGATGCGCGCGCTGCTGCGCAGCATGCGTCCGGACAACTTCGAGGACATCTCGGCGGTCGGCGCGCTCTACCGGCCCGGGCCGATGGGCGCCAACTCGCACAACGAGTACGCCGACCGCAAGAACGACCGCAAGCAGGTCACCCCGATCCATCCCGAGCTTGCCGAGCCGCTGGCCGAGATCCTCGGCGATACGTTCGGGCTGATCGTCTACCAGGAGCAGGTCATCGCGATCGCGCAGAAGGTGGCCGGCTACTCGCTTGGTGCCGCTGACCTGCTGCGCCGTGCGATGGGCAAGAAGAAGAAGGCCGAGCTGGACGCGCAGTTCGAGAAGTTCAGCTCGGGCATGGCCGAGCGCGGGTACTCCGAGGGCGCGGTCAAGACGCTGTGGGACATCCTCGTGCCGTTCTCGGATTACGCGTTCAACAAGGCACATTCCGCGGCGTACGGACTCGTCTCGTACTGGACGGCCTACCTCAAGGCCAACTACCCGAGCGAGTACATGGCCGCGCTGCTCACGTCGATGCGAGACGACAAGGACAAGTCCGCGATCTACCTGTCCGAGTGCCGCCGGATGGGCATCAAGGTGCTGCCGCCGGACGTCAACTCCTCCGATGCCGACTTCACGCCCACCGGCACCGACATCCGTTTCGGCCTGGGCGCCGTACGCAACGTCGGCGCCAATGTGGTCGCGTCGATCGTCGAGTCACGCAAGGCCAAGGGCGACTTCGTCGACTTCGCCGACTTCCTGCGCAAGGTCGACGCCGTCGTGTGCAACAAGCGCACCATCGAGGCGCTGATCAAGGCTGGTGCGTTCGACTCTCTGGACCATTCGCGACGCGGACTGATACACGTCTACGAACCGGCGGTCGACGCGGTCGTCGACACCAAACGTGCCGAGGCGATCGGGCAGTTCGATCTGTTCGGCAGCGCCCTGGACAACGACCCGGTGTCCGACGTCTTCGCCGTACGAGTACCCGAAGGCGAGTGGGACAAGTCGGTGCTCCTCGCGTTCGAGCGCGAGATGCTCGGGCTCTACGTCTCCGACCATCCGCTGCTCGGCGTCGAACACGTCCTGGCCGCCCATGCCGACATGTCTATCGCGAGTCTCATCTCCGAGGGCACCACCGACGGGCAGAGCCTCACGCTCGCCGGCATCCTGTCCTCGGTCAGCCGGCGCGTCACGAAGGCGGGCGCGCCGTGGGCGCAGGCGGTGCTCGAGGATCTCGAGGGCTCGGTCGAGGTGCTGTTCTTCCCGGCGACCTATCAGCAGGTCGGCATCAATATCGCCGAGGATTCCATCGTCGTGGTGCGCGGCCGCGCCGATGCGCGCGACGACACGATCAAGCTGATCGCCAGCGACCTGACGTTGCCCGACATCAAGGAGGGCCCGCGGGGCCCGGTCGTGGTGACGATGCCGCCGGAGAAGTGCACGCCGCCGATGGTCCAGCGCCTGCGCGAGGTGCTCGCGGCGCATCCTGGCACGACCGAGGTGCATCTGCGCCTGGTCAGCAAGGGGGAGCGGGAGCACACGCTGCGGGTCGGCGACGGCTTCCGGGTCGCGCCGTCAGCTGCCCTGATGGGCGACCTCAAGGCACTGCTCGGCCCCAACAACGTCTCGGCGTAGCTCAGCGCACTCGGGCTGGAACCGCCGCCGCTCGGGACATGCTCCTGACTTATTCAACGACGATGAATTCAGCATGGCACATCTCGTGCTAAATTTCAACGGTGATGAATAAGTCACTCGACGCGAAGCCGAGACCGGGTCGGGGCCGTCGCCCGGGCGGTGCCGATACCCGTGAGGCCGTCCTCGACGTGGCTCGCCGGAGGTTTCTCGCTGACGGCTACCAGGCCGTCTCGCTGCGATCGATCGCGACGGAGGCGGGCGTCGACGTCGCGTTGCCGAGCTACTTCTTCGGCTCGAAGCAAGGACTGTTCGCGGCCGCGCTCCGGCCGACGACGAATCCAGCCGTGGCCATCGCCGAGGCACTGCCCGGCGACATCGCGGGCGTGCCCGAACGGCTGCTGCGCAAGATGCTCACGGTCTGGGACGACCGCGCCAACAGCGCTCCGCTGCGGGCCATGCTCGGCGTTGCCGGTGAGGATCCCGAGATAACCCGGCTCGTTCGCGAACTCGTCGAGCGCGAACTGATCGCGCCGCTTGCCAAGCTGATCGGCGGCCGCGACGCGCACAACCGTGCCGGCATGGCTGCCGCGCTGCTGTCCGGCGTCGTCTTCTCCCGGTACGTGCTGGAGGTCGAGCCGATCGCCAGCGCGTCGGTCGACGGGGTCGTCAGGTACCTCGCGCCGGCCTTGGCATCCGTGCTCCAGCCGCCGGCGCGAGCGCCACGCCGAACGTCCCGCTGAGTGGCGCCCGGCCGGCGCCACCCAACGGGAGCGGTTCAGATCGAGCGCTGGTAGGCGCCGAACGCGCGCGTCGCGACCCAGGCCATCACCACGGCCAGGGTGGTGATCGCACCCAACCGGGGCCAGATCGCTCCCCAGTCGGGGCTGGCAGAGAGCGCCTGCCGGCTGATCACCACGACCCAGTCGACCGGGTTGTAGTTCGCGACGTGGCGTACCCAGGACGGCGCGAGCCGGGTGTCCATGACCGCGGACGCGAGGAAGGGCAGCGGCAGGCTGAGGAACTGGCTGATCCCGATCAGCGTCTCCTGTTGACGGGTCAGCAACGCCATGGCGTTGGACAGCGCCGCGAACACCACGGTGAGCAGCACCGCGGCCAGCAGGGTGATCGCGATTCCGTCCGCCGCACCGTCGAAGCGGGCACCGCACGCGTACGCAATGGCCAGGACGATCGAGGCCTGGATGATCGTGGTGATCGCCTGGTAGGCGAGCGTGCCGATCATCATCGCGCCGCGGCTGACCGGTGAGGCGAGCAGGCGGTCCATGACGCCGCGATTCATGTCTTCGATGTACACGGTGCCGGCCCACCCGCTGGAGAACAGCGCGGTCATCATGATCACGCCGGGGGTGATGAACTCGAGGTAGGAGCCCGAGGCCGCCGGGAAGCCCGGCAGGTTGACCAGCGACTTGAACAGCTGGCCGAACAGCAGCAGCCAGACGATCGGCTGAACGAGGGTGGCCCCGACGAACCACGGCTGGCGAATGAGCGCGCGCACGGAGCGCACGGTCAGGTAGCCGGAATGTGCGACGAGCCGTCCCGGCGCGGCCGCGGCGTACGTGCTCATGCTTGATCTCCTTCGAAGGTGTGGCCCGCATAGCGCAGGTAGACGTCGTCGAGCGAAGGCCGCGCGACGGTGACGGACGCGACGGCGATGCCGGCCTCGTCCAGGGCGGTGAGCACGGCGGGCACCGCACGGGCGCCCAGCTCCGCGCGGGCGCGAAGTACCGATCCGTCGGCAACGACGCCGTCCAGACCGGGCAGTCGGTCGAGCAGCCGCAGAGCGGCGCCGGTCGCGTCCGGGCCGTCGAGCTCGATCTGGACGGTGTCGCCGTGCAACTCGCTCTTGAGCTGCTCCGGCGTGCCCTCGACGACGACCCGGCCGTGATCGACGATGGCCAGTCGGTCGGCGAGGCGATCGGCTTCGTCGAGGTAGTGCGTAGTGAGCAGCACCGTCACCTGCTCGTCGCCGGCGAGCCGGGCGATCTCGGCCCACATCTCAGCGCGCGCCTGCGGGTCGAGGCCGGTCGTCGGCTCGTCCAGGAACAGCACCTGCGGACGGTGGATCAGCCCGATGGCGACGTCGAGCTTGCGGGCCATGCCGCCGGAGTACGTCCGGACGAGCCGGTCGGCGGCGTCGTTCAGCCCGAAGCGATCGAGCAGCTCGTCGGCCCGGGCCCGCGCCGCCAAGCGGAGCAGGCCCTGGATGCGCGCCGCGAGCACGAGGTTCTCGCGGCCGGTCGCCATCGGATCGCTGCTCGCCTTCTGCGACACCAGGCCGATCGCTCGGCGCACGCGGTCCGGCGCGAGGCGGACATCGATGCCGGCGACGGTGGCGGTTCCCGAGTCGGCGCGCGAGAGGGTGGTGAGGATCTTGACCGCGGTGGACTTGCCGGCGCCGTTCGGGCCGAGCAGGCCGAACACGCTGCCGGACGCGATGCTGAACGTCAGCCCGTCGAGCGCCCGGACGGGATCCTTGCCGTGCCCGGCCGGGTAGGTCTTGACGAGATCGCGGGCGTCGAGCGCGAGATCGCCGGTCGCAGCGGGCGGATCAGCCCGTTCTTGCAGTTGTGCGGTCATGCGATGACTCCTTCGGTGGGGAGTCGATCGCGCGCGCCTAGGCTGAGCGGTGCTCCTCGAGTGGTTCGGTGCGCTCTGCCAAGGGCTAGCGGGATCGACTCTGGGGTAAGGGCCCTGCCTGGGTGTTGCCGCACCCGGGCAGGGTTCGTTCATTTCTGGCTCTCTGGTGGCAGCAGCGCCCGCGCCTCCTCCCCGAGGTGGCGGACGGGGTCGGCGAAGATCTCCTCGAGCGTCATCCCGCCCGCGCGCAGTTCGTGTATGCGCCGCCACGACTTCGTCCCGGGGAACGAGCTGGACCGGATGCCGCGGGCGAGGTCGACGACGAATTCCAGCTCGGCGTTCAGCATCGTCCGGCGGTAGAAGCTCTCGACGAGGAACAGGTCGGCCAGCCCGCGCTCGCGGGCGACCTCGTGGCCGCTGTCGACCGACCGCAACTCGATCCGCAGCCGCTCGGCCCTGGTGTCGAGCAGCCGCGCGACCTCGTCCGGTGGGAGCCCCGGCATGAGCGACAGGCCCGCTTCGAGCGAGGTGAACTCCTTCGCCGGAGTCGAGAGCAGCTCGGCGAGCCAGTCCTCGAACTCGGTACGACCGGCTTCGGTGATCGCGTAGACCGTGCGCTCCGGACGGCGCCCGTCGCGGCTGGTCTCCTGCGGCTCTATCAGCTTGTGCTTCTGCAGCGACTCGACGACCGAGTACAGCGAGCCGTAGTTGAGCTTGATGCTCGTCTCCTTGCCGCGCTCGCGCAGCGTCGTCGAGATCTCGTAGGGATGCATCGGCCGCTCGATAAGGGTGCCCAGCACAGCCAGCGCGAGCGGGTTCGAGACGCGCCTGCGGGTCATCGTCATTGCTCCCTTCCGATTAGTCGAAGCAGAGTATTCGTGATGGGTCATTCCATGTCAAGCGCGTTCCGGACCAAGTACCGTCGAGCGGCGTGAACGCCCCGCTGTCGCTGCCACCCGATCCCGACGAGCCCGAGATCGGCGACTTCGAACAGGGGACGCCGGGCAGCCGCTGGGCGCTCGGGCGTTACCTGGTCGGCCGGGCCATCGGCGACTACGTCAGCCGCGGGCTGCTGGCGTTCGCGCTGTTCGTGGTCGCGATTGCCGCGCTCGTCTACTGGATCGGGCCCACCTGGCTCGCCGTGCTGATCGGCGTGTTCGCGCTGTGCGTGCTGCTCATGCGCTGGCTGCTCGGTGCGCTGTTGCGCAGGCTCACCGCGGTGGACCTCTTCGGCCCGCACGAGGCCCGGATGCGCGCCCTCGTCGCCGACACGCGAGCCGACGTGCGTGCCGAGCTTCGCCGGATCGGCCTGCCGAGCCGGACCTGGACGCTGCCGGTACTGGCCTCACGGCTCGTCCGTCGCAAGCGCCGCGCCGAGACGCTGGAGCGGATGCGGCGCTTCGACGCCGATCGCGTCGTGCCGGCTGCCCGGCTCGACGAACTGCACCTGATCGTGCGCCAATTGCGCCCGCGCTGATCGGGTATGGCCTAGCAGGCCCGATCCCGATAGGTTCGCGCTGGTTGTCATCGGCCGGATGATGAGGATGGTTCTGCTATGTCATGGCACATTCTTGCTAATCGGATCCGCCCGGTTCTGGCGGTGAGCGCCGTTCTCGTCTCGTCTGCCGTCGCGCTGGCCGCCCCCGCGCAGGCGGCGACCACGCCATCGAGCGTCCAGGGCACGCAGACCGTGCCGGTCTACTCCTACGCCGACGCGATCCGCGAGAGCGTTTGGGTGCAGGCGCCGTTCGACAGCGACCAGGACGGCCAGCCCGACCGGATCGCCGTCGACCTGGTGCGTCCGCGTGAGACCGCGGCCGCGCACGTCAAGGTGCCGGTGATCATGGAGGCGTCGCCGTACTACACGTGCTGCGGGCGCGGCAACGAGAGCGAGATCAAGACCTACGACGCCGACGGCACGATCACCAAGGAACCGCTCTACTACGACAACTACTTCGTGCCGCGGGGCTACGCGTTCGTGGCCGTCGACCTGGCCGGCACGAACCGCTCGACGGGCTGCGGCGACGTCGGCGGCAAGGCAGAGGTGCTCGGCGCGAAGGCCGCAGTCGACTGGCTCAACGGCCGGGCTACGGCGACGTACGCCGACGGGAGCCCAGCCGTGGCGACGACCTGGACGAACGGCAAGGTCGGCATGATCGGCAAGTCCTGGGACGGCACGATCGCCAACGGCGTTGCCGCCACGGGAGTGGCCGGCCTCAAGACGATCGTCCCGATCTCGGCGATCTCGAGCTGGTACGACTACACGCGCTTCGGGGGAGTGCTGCGCTCGCCCGGGTACGTCGACTTCCTCGCCACGTTCGTCGGCGGGCGCCCGGCCGGGACGTGCGACGCCGAGTACGCCGCCGACCAGGCAGCGAGCGACGACGCCACCGGCAACTTCAACGCGTTCTGGGCTGAACGCGATTACCGGCCCGATGCCAGGCAGGTGCACGCCAGCGTGTTCGTCGTGCACGGCATCAACGACCAGAACGTCACGACCAACCAGTTCGGGACGTGGTGGAACGAGCTTGCGGCACTGGGCGTCCCGCGCAAGATCTGGCTGCACCAGGGCAGTCACGTCGACCCGTTCGACATGCGCCGCGCCGACTGGGTCGACGAGCTGCACCAGTGGTTCGACTTCTGGCTGCAGGGACTGCACAACGGCGTGATGGCCCAGCCGCAGGCCTCGATCGAGCGGGCGTCCGGGCAGTGGGTCGACGAGCCCCTGTGGCCGGCTGCGGGCGCGCGTCCGGTCAGCATCGGCCTCGGTAACGGAGACGGAACGACCGGGACGCTCGGCGGCGATCACCACGGAAGCCGGACGTTCACCGACGATCCCGCGCTCACGGAGGCCCAGGCGGTCGCCGACCCGAACACCGCCGAGGGCGGCCGGCTCGCGTTCCTGAGCGCGCCGCTGACCCACAACGTCCGGATCTCCGGCGCGCCGTCGGTCACCCTGCGGGTGCAGGTCGACAAGCCGACGACCGAGCTGTCGGCCCGGCTGATCGACTACGGCACCCAGACCCGCGTCGACTACCAGCGCGGCGAGGGCATCCGCACGCTGACGACGCAGTCATGTTGGGGGGAGTCAACGGCAGCAGACGACGCCTGCTACTTCGACACCGCCCAGCGATTCGTCACCAATGACGCGTTCATCACGGCGCGCGGCTGGCTCGACGCCGCGCACTACCGGTCGCTCTCCTTGCTCACTCCGCTGCAGCCGGGCAAGTGGTACACGATCACCGTGCCGCTCGACGACTACGACGCGCTGGTCCCGCAGGGTCATGTGCTCGGCCTCATCCTCAGCCAGAGCGACAACGAGTACACGACGCCTACGCCGACCGGCGCGACGGTGCAGGTCGACCTCGCCGGCAGCACGCTGAGCTTGCCGATCGCCGGGTGGGGCCTGCCGATCGCGACGACTGCGCCGGCCGTGACAGCCACGCAGGCGTCGGTATCGGCGGCGACCGCGACTGTGGATCATCGCCGTCCCGAGTTCCGGTGACCGCCGCCCGCCGGCGAACTGACACACTGGCGGGGATGTCATCGCCTTACTGGGTCGAGCCACCGGCGTCCACGCCTGGGCTCCAGCCGGACGCCTCGGGCCGCTGGGTCACGCGGCGCGACCTGCGCGTCGGTGGCGTGCTCGTCGGGTGCCTGGTGCTTGCTGGCGTGGTGGTCGGCTTCGTCTGGCTGGCGGTCGCGCCCCGAGCGCACGGTTTCGCCTACTTGAATCACACGGTCCTGCCGCTCGAGAACGAGTCGTTCGTCGCCTCGGACGGGCGGTTCCTGCTGCTCACGGCCGGGGTGGGGCTCGTCGCTGGGTTGCTGAGCTGGCTGGATCGCGCTTCGCGGGGCCCGGCTGTAGCGGCGGCCCTGGGCGCGGGCGGCCTGCTCGGCGCCGTGCTCACCGAGGTCGTCGCCCGCTTCACCGGCGGCGGCAAGACGACTGGAGCGTACGGCGACACCCTCAAGCTTCCCGTCACGGTGCACGCCCCCGGGTTGCTGCTCGCCGAGCCCGTCAGCGCGCTGTTCGTCTACGGAGTGTTCGTCCTGTTCGCGAAGCGCGACGATCTTGCCCGCCCGGTCGAGCCCGGCCCGCAGGCCGCCTTGGTGCCGGCGTCGCCCTTGCCTTAGTTCAACGCCGGGACGATGCGCAGGGCCTGTAGCGCCACCGGAATGCTGCGCGTCTGCTCGATCAGGGTGATCTCGCGGCGCATGACGATCAGGCAGGCGAGCAGGCGGTCCGCGGCGGTCGGCATGGCGAGCAGCTTCTGGCGTTGCGACACGGGCAGTTGCACGCGCGCGGCGACCTCGTAGGACAACCGCACTGCGTCGCCGACGAGCTCGACGTCACGGTCCCGGTCGCTCACGTCGGACAGCACCTGGCTGTACCGCCCGAACAACGCGGTGACCATCAACGCCAAGTCGGCCGGGAGATCGCCGTCGTCCTCGCTGAGCCACTCGACCTGCGCCTGCAGGTACGGCTTTGCCGACGAGTCGACATCGACGATGCGAAAGCGCCGGCTGCCAACTGTGAGCAGGTCACAGCTGCCGTCCGGATAGGGCTCTTTCTCCAAGATCTCGGCAAGCGTGCCGATCTTCGCGAAGTCGACGTCGGCGGACGTCTCCGATCCCCGGCTGAGCGCCACGATGCCGAACCCGCCGCGCGCTGCCTCGATGTCGGCGAGCATCTGCCGGTAGCGCGGCTCGAAAACGTGCAGTGGCAGCGGCAGCCCCGGCAACAGGACATGATCGAGCGGGAAGACCGGGATCGTGTCCACGACGACTCACGGTATGCGATCAAGCGCAATACCACGAGGACGCGGGCCTGGCCGTCCGTAGACTGGCGGCGTGTTGCGCCGGATCGATTTGACCGCTGCGTCCGCTGACCCGCGGCGCGCCCTCCCGCGCGCTCGGGTCGACGTCACCGCCGCGGTGGAGACCGTACGACCCGTCGTCGAAGGGGTGCGAACTCGCGGCTACGCGGCCGCCCGCGAGGCGACGCTGCGCTTCGACGGCGTCGACGTCGCCGCCCCGCGCGTGCCCGCGGACGCGCTGGCCGCGGCCCTGGACGGGCTGGACGCCGGCGTCCGTGACGCGCTTGCCGAGTCCATCCGCCGCGCCCGCATCGTGCACGAGGCGCAGCGCCGCGAGACGGTGGAGGTGCAGGTCGTGCCCGGTGGCACCGTCACCGAACGCTGGGTGCCGGTGCGCCGGGTCGGCCTGTACGTGCCCGGCGGGCTCGCGGTGTACCCGTCGAGCGTCGTGATGAACGTCGTGCCGGCGCAGGTGGCCGGCGTCGAGTCCGTCGCGGTGTGCAGCCCGCCGCAACGTGACTTCGGCGGCTTGCCGCACCCGGCGATCCTTGCCGCGTGCGCGCTGCTGGGCGTCGACGAGGTGCACGCGGTCGGCGGCGCGCAAGCCGTGGCCCTGCTGGCATACGGCGACGCTGCGCTGGACATCGAGCCCGTCGATCTGGTCACCGGCCCCGGCAACGTCTACGTGGCCGCGGCCAAGCGCCTGCTCCGTGGCGTCATCGGCATCGACGCCGAGGCGGGTCCCACCGAGATCGCGGTGCTCGCCGACGCCACCGCCGACCCCGTCCACGTCGCGGCCGACCTGATCAGCCAGGCCGAGCACGATCCGCTCGCCGCGTCGGTGCTGGTCACCGACTCCGTCGAACTGGCCGACGCCGTCGACGCCGAGGTCGAGCGCCAGGTCGGGCTCACCAAGCACGTCGAGCGCATCCGCGCCGCGCTGACCGGCGAGCAGTCGGCCACCGTGCTGGTCCGCGACCTCGAACATGGGTTGTCGGTCGTCGACGCCTATGCCGCCGAGCACCTCGAGGTGATCACCGCGGACGCGCGCCGGGTCGCCGAGCGGGTCCGCAACGCCGGCTGCGTGTTCGTGGGCGCGCAGAGCCCGGTGTCGCTCGGCGACTACTGCGCCGGCTCCAACCACGTGCTGCCGACCGGCTGCACGGCGCGCTACGCGTCCGGGTTGTCGGTGCAGTCGTTCCTCAAGGGCGTGCACCTCGTCGAGTACACGCACGCCGCGCTCGCCGAGGCGGCGCCGTACGTGCTCGCCCTGGCCGCCGCCGAGGATCTGCCCGCGCACGGTGCGGCCGTCGCGGTGCGGCTGCCGTGAGCGCCTCCACGGCGAAGATCACGCTGGACGAGCTGCCGCTGCGCGACGAACTGCGGGGCCAGGAGCCCTACGGCGCGCCGCAGCTGGACGTCCCGATCCGGCTCAACGTCAACGAGAACCCGTACCCGCCGTCCGAGGCCGTCGTCGCCGACATCGCAGCGGCCGTCGCGTCCGCGGCGCGCGGCCTGAACCGCTACCCGGACCGTGACGCGCTCGCGCTGCGTGCCGATCTGGCGGCCTACCTCGGGCACGGCCTGAGCGCCGACGAGGTCTGGGCGGCCAACGGGTCGAACGAGATCATGCTGCAGCTGCTGCAGGCGTTCGGCGGTCCGGGGCGCACGGCGCTGTCATTCGCCCCGACGTACTCGATGTATCCGGAGTACGCGCGCGACTCGCACACCAGATGGGTCCTCGGGCGGCGGGAGGCCGACTTCACCCTCGACGTCGCGCACGTGGCCGCGCAGATCGGCGAGCACGCGCCGTCGGTCGTGCTGCTCGCGTCGCCGAACAACCCTACGGGCACGGCCGTTCCGCTCGCGGTGATCGAGGCCGTGTGCGACGCGGCGCCCGGCGTCGTCGTGGTCGACGAGGCGTACGCCGAGTTCCGCCGGACCGGGACACCGAGCGCGCTGTCACTGCTGCCGCAGTACCCGCGGCTGGTCGTCACCCGCACGATGAGCAAGGCGTTCGCACTCGCCGGTGGGCGGGTCGGCTACCTTGCCGCCGCGCCGGCCGTGGTCGACGCGGTGCGTATCGTCCGGCTGCCATACCACCTGTCGGCGACCAGCCAGGCCGTGGCGCGCGTCGCCCTCGCCCACGCCGCCGAGTTGCTCGAGCGGGTCGACGACCTTCGCGCCGAGCGCGACGCGACGGTCGACTGGCTGCGTGCCACAGGGTTCCAGGCCGCCGAGTCCGACACCAACTTCGTGCTGTTCGGCACGTTCGGCGATCGGCATGCCGTGTGGCAGGGGCTGCTCGACCGCGGTGTACTGATCCGCGAGACCGGCCCGGACGGCTGGCTTCGGGTGTCGATCGGCACGCCGGATGAGATGGCTGCGTTTCGGGCCGCGCTGAAGGAGCTGTTATGACGAGGACCGGACGCGTCGAGCGGCAGACCGCCGAGACGAAGGTGCTGGTCGAGTTCGAGCTGGATGGCACGGGCGGTGCGGACGTGTCGACCGGCATCGGCTTCTTCGACCACATGCTGGCGTCGTTCGGCAAGCACGGGCTGTTCGACCTGCACGTCCAGGTCGAGGGCGACCTGCACATCGACGCCCACCACACGATCGAGGACACCGCGATCGCGCTCGGCCAGGCGTTCGCGCAGGCCGTCGGGGACAAGGCGGGAACCCGCCGATTCGGCGACGCGCTGATCCCCATGGACGAGGCGCTTGTCCAGGCGGCCGTCGACCTGTCCGGCCGTCCCTACCTCGTGCACCGCGAGCCCGAAGGCGCGCCGCCGACGATCGGTCCGGTCTACCCGAGCACGCTCACCCACCACGTCCTCGAGTCGTTCGCCCACCATGCGGGACTGGCACTGCACGTCATCGTCCACAGTGGACGCGACTGGCACCACATCACCGAGGCCCAGTACAAGGCGGCGGCGCGCGCACTGCGCTCGGCGGCCGAGCTCGACCCGCGCGTGCACGGCATCCCGTCCACCAAGGGTGTGTTGTGAAACGGGTTGTCGTACTCGACTACGGCTCGGGCAATCTGCGATCGGCACAGCGCGCACTCGAACGTGTCGGCGCATCGGTGACCGTTACCGCCGACGCGCACGCGGCCACCGAGGCGGATGGACTCGTGGTGCCAGGCGTCGGCGCCTTCGCCGCGTGCATGGCCGGGCTGACCGCGGTCGACGGGCCGAAGATCGTCGCCGAGCGGTTGCACGGGGCGCGGCCCGTCCTGGGCATCTGCGTCGGCATGCAGGTGCTCTTCGACACAGGTGTCGAGCACGGAGTCGAGACGGCCGGGCTGGCTGTGTTGCCCGGGCGCGTCGAGCAGCTGCGCGCGCCGATCCTGCCGCACATCGGCTGGAACACGGTCGACGCGCCGGCCGGCTCGACGCTCTTCGCGGGCATCCCGGGCGGGACGCGGTTCTACTTCGTGCACTCTTACGCCGTGCACCACACCGACGGCGCCGTGGCCACGGCCCATCACGGCGAGGACTTCGTCGCCGCGGTCGAACACGGGTTGGTCAGCGCGACACAGTTCCACCCGGAGAAGTCCGGTGACGCGGGCGCGACCCTTCTGGCGAACTGGCTGGGCACGCTGTGAGTGAGCATCGTAGCGAGCGCCAGCGAGCGAGGAGCGAAGCGAGCAGGTCGATGAGCGCTCGCGCGAAGAGCGAGGCAGCGCTGTGAGCAAGCAGCGAGCACGTGCCCGCGCCGAACGTGCTGCGCTGGCCGCCGAACGGGCAGCCGCCGCGCAGGCAGCGCGGGCCGACGAGGCGGCTCGGCGGCAGCGCCGGGCCAAGCGCGATCTTGCCTGGCGACGCGCGCGGCTGTGGCGGCACGGCGCAGGCTTTCGCCGGCACAAGGAGACCTGGGCCGCCCTCGCGACGCTCGTCCTCGTCGCGGTGCTGACGACCTATCTCGTCACGTCGTCGATCAACGCGGTCATCGTCGTCGTGCTGCTGCTGGTCATCCTGATGCCCGCGCTGGTCGTGTCGATGACCGAGCGGAAGTCGAAATGAGCCTCATCCTGCTGCCGGCGGTCGATGTCGCCGACGGTGCCGCGGTGCGCCTCGTCCAAGGAGCAGCGGGCACTGAGACGTCCTACGGCGACCCGCTCGCCGCCGCGACGGCGTGGCAGCGCGGCGGCGCCGAGTGGATCCATCTCGTCGACCTGGATGCCGCGTTCGGGCGCGGCAACAACCGGGAGCTGCTCGGCGACGTCGTGCGTCGCTTGCACGTCGCGGTCGAGCTGTCCGGCGGCATTCGCGACGACGCCTCGCTCGAGGCCGCGCTGGCCACCGGCGCCGCGCGGGTGAACGTCGGCACCGCCGCCCTCGAGTCGCCGGATTGGGTGCGCACCGCGATCGCCAAGTACGGCGACCGGATCGCGGTCGGCCTCGACGTCCGGGGAACGACGCTGGCGGCGCGCGGCTGGACCCAGGACGGCGGCGACCTGTGGCAGACGCTGCAGCGCCTCGACGACGAAGGCTGCGCCCGCTACGTCGTCACCGACGTGCACCGCGACGGCACGCTCACCGGCCCGAACGTCCAGCTGCTGCGCGACGTCTGCGCTCGCACGTCCGCGCCGGTCGTGGCGAGCGGCGGCGTGTCGTCGCTCGACGATCTGCGGGCCATCGCCTCGTTGACGCCGATCGGCATCGAGGGCGCGATCGTCGGCAAGGCGCTCTACGCCGGGGCGTTCACCCTTCCCGAAGCGCTGGCGGCAGTAGCGCCGTGAGCGTCGCCGTGCGTGTGATCCCGTGCTTGGACGTCGACGCCGGGCGCGTCGTCAAGGGCGTCAACTTCGCCGGGCTGCGCGACGCGGGCGACCCGGTCGAACTGGCCGGGCGCTACGACACCGAGGGCGCCGACGAGCTGACGTTCCTGGACATCAGCGCATCCTCGTCCGGTCGCGAGACCACCTACGACGTCGTCCGGCGTACCGCCGAGCAGGTGTTCATCCCGCTGACCGTCGGCGGGGGAGTGCGCACCGTCGAGGACGTCGACGCGCTGCTGCGGGCGGGTGCCGACAAGGTTGGGGTGAACACTGCGGCGATCGCCCGCCCCGAACTGCTGCGCGAGATCGCCGAGCGGTTCGGCAGGCAGGTGCTCGTGCTCTCCGCGGACGCCCGCCGCGTGCCGCCCGGCGAAGCGCCGACGCCAAGTGGCTTCGAGGTCACCACGCACGGCGGCCGGCGCGGTACCGGCATCGACGCCGTCGAGTGGGCGGCCCGGGCAGCCGACCTGGGCGCCGGCGAGATCCTGCTCAACTCCATGGACGCCGACGGGACGCGCCGGGGCTTCGACCTGCCGCTGATCCGGCTCGTCCGCGCGGCGGTGCATGTGCCGGTCATCGCCAGCGGCGGAGCGGGTGCCGTCGAGCACTTCCTGCCGGCTGTCACCGCGGGCGCCGACGCGGTGCTCGCGGCCAGCGTGTTCCACTTCGGCGACCTCACGATCGGCGCGGTCAAGCAGGCGCTGCGTACCGGCGGAGTGACGGTCCGGTAGCGCTCGGCGCGCACACCGGCGGGAGGTCTGGTAGGGATACCGGACAGGCACAGCCCGACCTGACGAGGAGCCGGATGTCCGACGACGAGGTCCGCGGCACGCCGCCGACCGTGGTCGGCGCCATCGCGGCCGGTGTGGCGCCGGCACCGTTCCTCGTCACGTACTCGGTGGTGTTCATCCTGCACGGCACGGTGTTCCCGGTCGATCCGCCCGACATCACAACCACCCATGGCGGCGAGGCGCTGGCCGGTCTGGTCGCGCTGCTGTTCCTCGGTGTCATCGTCACCGGGCTCGGCTGGTTCCTGTCCGGGCGCAGCCGCTGGCCGTTCCTGGTCGGCCAGCTGGCCACGCTCGGCGCGTCGATCGACTTCCTCGTCGACTCGACATCGGGCGAGCCCGAGGTGCCGGTCATCCTGGCGCTCGCGAGCGCCACGGCGGTCGTGCTCGGCTGCCTGCCCGCGTCCTGGAAGTGGGTGTCCGATTCGCCCTGGCGGGCCGACCGTGCCGCAGCGCACACGGTCCCCGATGTCGAGCCGGAACCCGGCGGCTGGTCGGCGCCAGGCCCCGAAAGCGAGCCGATCGACCCGAATCCGGGCGGCGCCCACAGTGCGCGCGCGCCGCGCAGCGCATAGCCTGCTCACAGGTAATTCCCAGGGCAAGCCGAGGCGCGCTGCCCAGGCTGGGCACAGCCCACCCTCAGACGCCATCAAGGAGTGAACGCACATGACCGCAGCGGTCGCGGCGAAACGTCGCGTCCTGGTCGTCGACGACGAGGAGAACGTCACCCACCTGGTGTCCTCGGCGCTGCGTTTCGACGGCTTCGAGACGATCATCGCCGACAACGGACCTTCGGCACTGGCCGCGGTGGCCGAGTCCGACCCGGACCTGGTGGTGCTCGACGTCATGATGCCAGGCATGGACGGGCTGGGCGTGCTGCACAACCTGCGCGCGGCGGGCTCGCAGGTACCGGTGATCTTCCTGACCGCGCGCGACGCCGCGACCGAGCGCATCGGCGGCCTGCGCGCCGGCGCCGACGACTACGTCGTCAAGCCGTTCAGCGTCGAGGAACTGCTGGCCCGGGTGCACGCCGTGCTGCGCCGCTCGGTGCCCGACGAGAGCCGCGAGGGCGTACTGCGCGTCGCCGACCTGGAGCTGGACGAGAACAGCCACGAGGTCACCCGCGCCGGTGCCGAGGTCCACCTCACCGCCACCGAGTTCGAGCTGCTGCGCTACCTGATGCGCAACGAGCGGGTCGTGCTGTCCAAGGCGCAGATCCTCGACCGGGTCTGGAAGTACGACTTCCAGGGACAGTCCAACATCGTCGAGCTCTACGTCGGCTACCTGCGCAAGAAGGTCGATTCGGTCGAGCCGAAGCTGATCCACACCGTGCGCGGCGCGGGCTACGTCATCAAGGCGCCCCGAAGCTGAGGCCCGGCACAGCCGGCCGTGTCACGCTGGACACGGTATGAGCAACGAGCGTGGCATCGAGGTGACCGAGACGAGTTCGGCGAACCGCTGGACCCCGGCCCCGCGACCGGGCCGCCGGCGCAGGACGTCGACCCCCCGCCGGCCAAGAGCCGCGCCTGGCGGTTGCTGCCGCGATCCCTGTCGAACCGGCTCGTCGTCTTCGTCGTCGCGCTCGTCGTCGTCGTCATCTCGGTGACCGGCGCGTGCACGTACGCCGCGTTGCACTCGTTCCTGATCAACCGGATCGACCAGCAACTCAGCGATACCGCCAACCCGGACACGCTCGAGAACATGCTGGGCGTTCACGTCGGCGCCGGACTCCGCAATCCGCAATCGGTCTGGATCGAGGTCATTGACACCTCCGGCGGCGTTCTGGCGAACCAGCCGACGGCGCCGGGCATCGCTTCGCTCCAGCTCGACGCCGCAACGCGGAAGTCACTCATCGGCGGCACCGACAACCCGATCAGCGTCACCACGACCGACGGCGCGCACCTGCGGCTGCTATCCGTCGCGGGCCTGGAGCTCACGAGTCGCGATGCGGTTTCCGGTCTCGTCACG
>WNGI01002801.1_pt1 | contig 22528 bp, 25 predicted proteins | sample 5400621 | NCBI WGS metagenome assembly WNGI01 (sample SAMN13153374, study PRJNA577476) | soil metagenome | isolation source: 20 cm soil or saprolite under Garry oak tree replicate 1 | place: USA:California | collected 2016-06-15
TCGCGTAGAACCCGGAGCCCTTGAAATGCACGCCGGCGCCGCCCGAGATCAGCCGCTCCGCGCTCTTGCCGCATACCGGGCACTTCGCGTGGCGCTTACTCGTGATGCGGGGAAACGTCTTTTCAAACAGGTGCCCGTTTGGGCACTTGTACTCGTAGGTCGGCATCGGCGGACAACTTAATCAGTCTTCTGCTTGCGCACGAATTGGAGGGCGCCCGAGGGGCACCGCATCACTTGCGCCGCCACGACATCCGCCGGCTGCAGCTCCGGCCGGATCCACCGTTTGCGCTTGATGTCGAACACGTCGGGGAGTCCCCTCACGCACACGCCCGAATGGATGCACACGTCAGGGTCGAACGTGACGATGATTTCGTCAGCTTCGTAGGTCTGGCGCCGCTTGGTCATGAACGCCTCCGGCTTTTCTCCATGACGGCGATCCATTGGTCCGGCGTATAGCTCGCGATGACCTTGCCGATCGCGTCTAGCTCCAGGTCTTCGGGCCGCGAGAAATGCAGACATGACTTTCCCATGTCGAACGTCTTGCCGGCCTTTACGAACGCTTCCTTCAATTAAATCACCGTCTGGGAGGCGGCGGCGGGGGCGGTGCTGAGGTCGCGGCTTCGACCTGCTTGGCCCGATAGATCGAGATCAGGCCGCGGACGATGAAGAACACACCCAGCGCGTCGAACACGATACTCAGGGCACCGAAGTCTCCCCGGAAGACGGAATCGCCGCGCACCAGCCCAATCGCGATGATTACCGCGCCCCAGAAGATGCTCTTCATCAAACGCTCCCGGTTCGAGGAGCTTCCAATGTAGCAAATCTCCTAATCCTCTAGTAGAGTGACCTATGCGATTCGTGAGCACCCTCCTCGCGCCGGCCGCCGCCTTCGTACAGGACGCGGGCGCAACGACCGGTCACGGCGCGTGGTATACGCACCCCGTCTGGACCGCGATCGGTGTGATCGCGCTCGTGCTCATCATTGTCTTGATCAGGGTGGCCGAGCGTCGCAACAACACGACGGTCGGGAAGTAATCCGCTGTCAACCCGGCGTCCGCGTGAGCCGCAGCTCCACCCACGCAACCTCTCGGGCTTCGATCACTTCTCGCACCTGCCGCTCGCGCGCGGTGAGCGATGCTCCTCCGGTCTTCACCTCGAGAAACACCACACGTTTGACTTCGCCGTCGGCGAGCCCGTCGAACACGACCAGATCGACCGGGCTGCCCAGGAACCGCGCATCCTTTGGATTGAACCCGAACTCGGGCAGGTAGGGCACGAGCTGCTCGTGCACCTTCCCCGCCGTGACGGCGAGGCTGCGTTGCACGGCGTTCTCGCGAATCCTGGCGCTATAGCGAAGTCGCCAGACTTGGAAATACAGCCAAGCGATCACGATCCCGATCGCGATGCCGAGCAGCAGCTCGAACCGGCTGGACGTCACACGGGCCTCCGATCATCAGGGCTTGATCGAAGGGGATATTAGCGAGGCTTACGAACGGCCGCGCTGGTCCCAGCGCTCGAGGCGCGGCTGGACGCGCGCCGCCAGGCGGATGGATCCGGCGAGCAGGAGAAAGAACAGCAGGGCCACCGCGACCTCCCGCGGCCGCCAGCGCCGGATCAGAGGGGTGGGCGCAAAACCGGCCAGGCCGAGAACGGCGGCCAGTACGATCACAGCGTCAAAGCTGGCCCGCTGCCAATAATCGCCGTTCAGGTGCAGCCACATCCCGAACTCGTCGAACGTAAGACCGAGTCCGACGCCGTAGATGACCGCGGCAGCAGGGGGGGGAGGCGTCGCCGTGAAGCCCGGTTTGAACAGCAAGTACGCCCCGACGCCGGCGAGCAGGAAGATGCCATAGTTGAGGTGATGCACGTGGGTGTCGCGCACGTGCAAATAGATGTCCGGCATCCGGTTGAGCATGACCAGGATCGTGATGAGGCGCGAGACGATGAACGTCAGCAACAAGCTCAGAAGCACGAGCCGGGCGAGGGAACGACTGTTGGATGGGAGCATGCGCGCTCCCTCTAGACTCGCTGCTCGCCTAGTGCGTCACCACAGCAGCTAGACGGTGCATACCTCCACAGCCTCCTTCAACGAGCGCAGCGGTTCGCGGGTAGGCACGAATTCGTGTGCGACATACCCCGCAAAGCCCGTATCGGCGATGGCGCGCGCGACGGCATGCCAGTTCAGCTCCTGCGTGTCGTCCAGCTCGTGGCGCCCCGGCACACCGCCCGTATGGAAGTGACCGATGTGGGCGGCGTGCTGCCGGATGGTGCGGATGACGTCGCCTTCCATGATCTGCATGTGGTAGATGTCGTACAGCAGCTTCACGCGCGGTGAGCCGACGGCCTCGATGATGTTGGCCCCGAACGCCGTGCGGTCGCCCTGGTAGTCCTTGTGATCCACTTTGCTGTTCAACAGCTCCACGCAGATCGTCACTCCGTGGCGCTCGGCCGTGGGCGCGATGCGCCGCAGGCCGGTGACGCAGGCTTGCGTCGCCTGCTCGTCGCTCCGGCCCTGCCGGTTGCCGAACATCGCGATGAGGTTCGGCACGCCCTGCTGCGCGGCGATGGGGAGGGCTTTCTCGAGCTCCCCGACCAGCAGGTCGTGGTTTGCCGGATCGTTGAACCCGCGCGGGATGAAGTCGTCGCGGATCGCGGCGTAGCCCATCGAGCAGACCAGCCCGTTTTGACGGACGACCGGCCAATCTTCCAGCGCCAGCAGATCGATCCCGGCGAGTCCCATTTCCTTGCCGGCCTTGCACAGATCCGGCAGGGCGATGCTGCGATAGCACCAGCGGCTCGCGGACTGCTTGAGGCGGCCGGGCGGTTGGGCGGTTAGGCGGTTTGTTGGGTGCCCTAGAACGAGGCCCGCTACGGTAATTGCTGATGCTCCGATGGCGTCGCGGCGTGTCACCAACCGCCCAACCGCCGAACCGCTTAACCGCTTCATTTAGAACTCCAGAGCTTTCAGATACTTGTAGCTCACCGCGACGTCATCGAATGGCTGCGGCGGCTGATCGTACTCGACAAAGAAATGCTTGATGCCGGCCTGATCGCGCTTCGCGAAGATACGCTTCCAGTCGATCTTCCCCTGCCCCACATCGGCCATCTTGTACTCGGGCGCGGCGCCTCCGTCCTTCACATGGACCTGCGGTATCCGGCCGGGCCAGCGCGCGAAATAGGTGAGCGGATCCTGACCGGCTTTCGTGATCCAGTACAAGTCGATCTCGAGCTTCACGAGCTGCGGGTCGGTGCTCTGCAACAGCAGATCGTAGGGCACCTGCCCGTCCAGCTTCGGGAACTCGAAATCGTGGTTGTGATAGGCGAACTGGATTCCGGCATCGTGCGCGGCCTGTCCCGCGTGGTTGAAGACCTGCGCGAAGTTCTTCCAGTCGTCCAACGTTTTGCGCCGTTCCGGGGGAATCCAGGGCATGACGATGTACTCATGCCCGATCGTCTTGGCCGCGTCGAGCGCCGCCTTCCATTGGTCGTCGTTCTCGAACGGGATGTGCGTGGAGGGAGCCGAGAGTCCGTGTCGGTCGAGGATCGCCTTCACATCGGCCGGCGAACGATTGTAGTAGCCCGCGAACTCGACCTCTTTGTAGCCGATCTCGGCGATGTGCGCGAGCGTCCCTTCGAAATCTTCCTTCATCTTGTCGCGCACGGTGTAGAGCTGAATGCCGATCTTGTCTATGCGGGAGACAGGAGCCGGGAACCGGGAGCCAGAGCACGCGACCGTGACTCCGATTCCAGCCATGATTTCGACGAATTCGCGCCGAGTTGTTCTGCTCCCAGCTCCCCGCTCCCGGCTCCTGTTTTTCATAGCTCATTCCTTTTCATCGCATCGACAGCATAGGCCGCCGCGCGGGCCGTCAAGGCCATGTAAGTGATCGAGGGATTCTGACACGCCGTCGACGCCATGCAGGCGCCGTCGGTGACGAACACGTTCGGCACATCCCAGCACTGATTGTGCGCGTTCAGCACTGACGTCTTGGAGTCCTTGCCCATGCGCGCCGTGCCCATCTCGTGAATCACGAGGCCGGGCGGGTTGTCGCTCGTGAACGGCTGAATGTCGTGCGCCCCGGCCTCCGCCAGCATCTCGGCCGCACTGATCGACATGTCATGGACGAGCGCCTTTTCGTTCTCGCCGTACGCGCAGCTGATGCGGGCGACGGGAATGCCCCAGGCGTCCTTCTTCTCTTTATCCAGCTCCACGGTGTTCGCCTCGTTCGGCAGCATCTCACCGAAGCCGTAGAGGCTGAACCCCCAGGGGCCCGGCTTGCGGAGCGACGCCTTGAATGCCGCCCCGAACCCGGCCTGCTCCATGCCGCGACCCCAATCGGACCGGCCGCCGCCGCCCTGGAACCCGTAGCCACGCAGGAATGGGGACTTGCCTTTCCCGATGTTGCGGAACCGGGGCACGTAGATGCCGTTGGGCCGGTTGCCGATCGTGTCCTTATCCACCGGCCCGTCGATGCGACCGTTCGCGCCGCCGCCCATGACGTGATCCATCAGGTTCTTGCCGACCTGTCCGCTGGAGTTGGCAATCCCTGACAGCAGCAGGATGCGCGCCGACTCGATCGTCGAGGCGCAAAGGAACACGATGCGCGATTTGAATTCGAGCGCGTGCTTCGTCTGCCCGTCGATGACGTGCACGCCCGTGGCGCGACCCGTCTTGCGATCGTACGTGATGCTCTGCACGACCGAGAACGGCCGCAGCGTGAGCTTCCCCGTCGCCTCTGCAGCCGGCAAGGTTGCGTTCACACTCGAGAAATACGAGCGGGTGATGCAGCCGCGGTGGCACGGCCCACAGTAGTGACAGGCGGCACGGCCGTTGTGCGCCTCGGTGAGGACGGCGCAGCGCCCGATCGTGACCATGCGCTCACCCGGCCAAGCCTTGCCGACCGCGTCCCGCACCATCTGTTCGACACAATTCAGCGCCATCGGCTTGAGGAATTGCCCGTCGGGAAGCTGCGGCAGCCCTTCGGCCTGGCCGGTGATCCCGATGAACTTCTCGACGTGGTCGTACCAGGGCGCGATGTCCGCGTACCGAATCGGCCAATCGACGGCGATGCCCTCACGGGCGTTCGCCTCGAAGTCGAGATCGCTCCAGCGATAGACTTGCCGGCCCCACATGATCGAGCGCCCGCCAACCTGGCGGCCGCGGATCCAGGAGAACGGTTTGCCGTCGGGCGTGGTGTAGGGGTTTTCGAGGTCGTTCACGAAAAACTTGGAGGCCATCTCGTCGCAGGCATAACACTGCTGCTGGATCGGCTGGGTTTGCGCGAGGCGCTTCCGGTCGCCCATGCCGCGGAACTTCATCTCCCACATCGGGACGTGCTCGACGTAGTCCTTCTCGGGACTGATGGGCCTGCCCGCCTCGAGCACCAGCGTCTCCAGGCCACGCTCGGTCAACTCCTTTGCCGCCCACCCGCCGGCCATCCCGGATCCGATGACGATCGCGTCGTACGTCTTCATGGCTGCTCGATGGTGTAGCAGGGTTCGTAGCGGCCAGGGACGACGCGGTAGTGGAGCTCCGACGTAGAGCCGACTTCGGACGTGTAGTAGCCGGTCAACGTGAGCCACTTCATGGCCGAGAAGAAGTTCTTCGAGGTATCGCTCTTGGTGTCGCGGAGGCGCGCCAATTCGTAATCGAGATCTTCGAGAATTTGCGTCTGTTGCTGCGGCGTACAGGCTACGAAGTTTTTCTCGAACGCGGTACGGCTCCGCTCGTCCACGTTGGCGAGTCCGGCCGTGAACATTTGGCGCTGCTCGTCATTGGCCCAGTCCGCGAGCATGACGTCGATGAACGCCGGCACGCCCGCCTCGCGGGCCCCCGGCGTGTCGGTTTTGGGAATGATCAGCTCGGCGATGGTGGCGACAGTTTCGTTTTGCTGCGGAGTCAGCGCGCGGAGTGCTCCTGCGCGAATCCTCTTGTGGACGGTGCGTCCCATGGCGAGGAGCTCATCGGGGAGCGCGGTCGTCCCCGCGAGCAAAAGCAGCACTTCACGCCGGTTCATCAACGATTCCTCGTGAAGAGAGTGCTGAAACTTGGCACGCAAACGGCCCGCTGGCCATCTGGCCGCGGGCCGTCAGGACTTCTGCGAATTCAGAACGGTAGGCTTGTTCCCACCAACAGTGCGGTACGGTGTTCCACCCGTCGCATTTCGACCTGGAACAGGTGAGCGCCCAGACGCGCGCGCACCCCGAGTCCGTAGGGAGCAATCATCTGTCCAATCGTACCCGAATACGTTGCAGATGTGTTGGTGTCAGGCGTGGTGATGGAATTCCACCCGTGCGCCCACACTTGCCGCGCCAGGACTCCGATCGACACATAGGGCGCGACGCGCGCGCGCGGCAGCGGCGTGAGGGAGGCGGTAACCCCGAACGCAAGGTCAACCGCCTGCCTACTGCCCAAATACGAACCATTCTCCCTGACCACGTAGGTACCGAAGTAGTTCTGCGTTGGCTCCCAGTAACCGCCCAGCTCGAACCGCACTCGCACCGGTCTGTCTGGCTTGATCAAGTCATACTCGCCACGCACCCGTCCGCCGACTGACGTCCACCATTCCGGGCCGGCCGAGAGCGTCCAGCGTGATTGCGCGGCAACAGGAGAGGCGAGAACGAGAGCAGCACCAATGACGAAGAGCCGCATTTGGACCTCTTTGCTAGAACCGGATGCCGAGGGTGAGGAAAAGCCGGTGTGGCGAAAAGTCTTGTCCGTTTGTGAAGTAGTGGTAGCGCAGCTCTCCGAACACCGGCACTCGGCCGATCGCCCGTCGAAGCCCGAAACCACCGATTAGCGCGCCCGTGCTCCGTCTGGCGACGGGTAGCCCGCCCGGAGACAACTCATACATCCCGATACCGCCCGTCACATACGGCCGCCAAGTACGCTTGCCGACGTCGTACATCGCTCCGACGCTCGCACCCAACGCGGTCTCGGTGCCTTCGTAATAGTGGAGCTTACGCTGGACGTAAGTTGCGTCGAGCCGCGCTCCAAAGCGCGAGCCTGCGACCTGACGCACCACTCCGAACTGCAGGGCTGGCACCGGAGTGACCGGCTCCCCCCCGGTGGTTTGGACCACCTCGAGTCCCAGGCCGCCGTACAGCTGCCACGTCGGCTGGCCCTGCGCACGCAACGGTGGCGTGAACGAGATAGTGGCGACGAGAAGCGCAAAGGACAGAACGAAGCAAGAGCGCATAGGCCCTCCTGCAGAGGTTCTTTTGAACCTCACGTCCTGTCCCACGTCCCGGTAGTTCAGCCGCGCCAAACGTCATAATCCCTAGGATTCACCTCCGCGCCTGCGCGAACAGCCACTGCACAAACTCGTCCGACGCGTAGGCGGCGTCCCACGAGTTGTGGTTGAGGCCCAGAAGCTCCGTGTACCGCACGTCCGCCCCCGCAGCCTTCAAGGCAGCGGCAGGCTCCCGTGAGCCGTTCACGTTCACCACCTGATCGACTTATGGAAGATCCAGATCGGCGTCTTTCCCAACTTTTGCGCGAGCAGCGGCATCACCTGCGCGCTGTCCCCTGCGACCACGGGCTGCGAGCCACGGAATTGCGGGAAGTCGCGGACCCATCCGCAGATCGGCACCACCGCCGCGAACAGCTCCGGATGGTGATACGCGACGTACCACGTCCCGTGACCGCCCATCGACAGTCCGGTGAGATAGACGCGCTTCGGATCCACGTGGAATTCACGCATGGTCTGCTGGAGCGCGGCGACCGCCATGTCCGCCGGCGTGCCGACCCACTGCGAATCACGCGGTACTTGCGGGAACACGACGATCGCGGGATAACGCGATGGATTCTGCCGGATTGCAGGCGCGAGGCCGACGTTCGTCTGGAGCAACCCGTCGCTGCCGCGCTCACCTGCCCCATGCAGGAACAGAATCGCGGGCCACGTCGGCTTGGAGGCGTAGTCGCCTGGTACGTATACCTGATAGTGATACGACTGACCACCCACGGTGACGTTGCGATCGAGAAACCCGGTCTGCACCTGCAGAGAAGCGACGAGCCCGAGCAGCGCGAGAAGCATGATGCACTCCAGGGTCAGGAGAGTTAGTGGCGAAGCACGATGTTCACGTTCACGCTGTCGAACGGAGGGTCAGGCAGGAATCTCAGCCTGAACGGTCCGAGCACGGTGTCCTTGCCGGCCTGCGTCGGAGGGAAAAGCGCCCCTACGAAGACGCACCCCGAATCACCGACACTGGCTCCAAAGACCATGAGCCGAAAACGACCGAGCGAATCGGCGCGGCCCCAGGCGGTCAGTGTATTCTGGACGCAGGACACGGTTGGCGTGACTTCTGCAAACATCGCGGCGCGCGACGCGGGGCCTCCGCTGTCGATTGTCACGTGGCCCCACACTAGCGCCTGATTGAGGGGCGGCGGCGAGCAGCCACATGCCATGTCCGAGCACGCGGCGGCTGCGATCAGCACGGCAAACACGCTGCAAAGGAGCTTCATGAGTCCGCCCTCCTAATACCCGTAGCCTTCGACTCCGGCCGCGCGCCAATCGGCCGTAAAGAACACCATCACCGCGGTGCCTCCACCAGAGGCGCGGGCCGACCGGGCGTAACAGGCGTACTCAATCGGCGAGCCCAGGTACGAGAAACGCAGCGCCGCGATGTCATCACACCCGCCGAGCATCCATGTCCGGCTCTTGGCGGTCAGACCGCGATACCAATCCGTCACGTCGGAGCTCATGAACGTGCGAAATCGCGGAGTGATCGGCGCGCTGTCCGGCTTCGCCAGGATCGTCCCGAGCAGCGCGGGAATCGGGATCGGTGCCTGCGGGCCGCGCGACAGCATGGCGAGATGCGGCGGCTGCAGCGCCGGCTCGAGCATGCCGGCTATGCCATAGGCAATCGCGCCTACCTGCGCCTCGGCCAGATTGGCGAGGACGATGACGCTGAGTCCCGACTTGGGATAGCGCGCGATGACGGTCTTGAAGCCCTGCCAGCTGCCGGTATGCGATATCCGCGGCCGATCGCGCTGCGGCAGCACATACCATCCGAAACCGTAAGGATAGGTCGCACCATCGTTGAGTCGCACGGGTGTCCAGGCCGTGTCGAGCAGGGCGGCCCCGACCACGCGGCGGTGATTCAGCGCGATCGCCCAGCGCGTGAGATCGCGCACCGTGAAATAGAGCGCTCCATCCGCGGTCGTATTGAGCTGCGGCGCGACCCATTCCTGATTCTTCAGCTCGCCGCGCTCGAGGCGGTAGCCGGCGGCGCGATTCGGAACGATGTCCGCTTCCGAAATGATGCGAGAGTCCTTCATGCCGAGGGAGTGAAACACCGAGTCGCGGAGCAAATCACCGTAGAAGCAACCGGTCACCCGATGGATCAGCGCGCCGAGGAGCACATAGCCGGTGTTGCTGTAGCTCCAACGCTCGCCGGGTTGAAAGTCGAGTGGTCGCGATGCCGCAAACTTCACCAGCTCGTCTTCAGTGTAGTCCTTGCGATAGTCAAACGTCGAATCGGTGTACTCGGCGACGCCGGACGTGTGGGTGAGGAGATGTCGGACCGTGATGCCGCGCCACACGTCCCGGCCCTCGGGAAACCAGCGCACGATCGAGTCGTCGAGCCGCAGCCGATGATTCGCGACGAGCATCTCCACGAGCGCGGCCGTGAACTGCTTGGCCATCGATCCCGACTGATAGACCGTGCTGTCCGAGGCGGGCACGCGCAGCTCGACATTGGCGAAACCGTAGCCGCTCGACAGCAGCACGCGATCGCCCGACAGCACCGCCAGCGACAGACCGGGGATGTGCTGGCGCTCCATCTCGGCCTGGACGTAGCGGTTGATCGCCGCCGAGTCCGGGGGGGGCGAGGCCTGGACGAGGAGGACCGCGAGGATGATGGGATTCACGTGTCAGCGCGGGTTGTGGACGCCCCAGGCGGCGCGGAGGACGTCACTGATTTCGCCCAACGTTCCGCGTGCGCGCACGGCGTCGAGGATGGGCTCCATCAGGGGCGCGCCGGAGTCTCGCGCCGCTTGGTCCAGCGCCTGAAGGGCACGCTTCACGGTTTTTGCCTCCCGGTTGTCGCCCAATGCAGCGACGCGTTTCCGCTGTGCTGCAGCCAATGTCGAGTAGTCCGGCGCAGGAATCGGCGGAATCGGCTCCCCCGTCACATACTCGTTCACTCCCACCACGACCTGCTTCCCGGCCTCGATCTCGCGCTGTTGCTCGTACGCGCTGCGCGCGATCGCCTCCTGGAAGTATCCTCGTTCTATCGCCTTCACAGAACCTCCACCAACCTCCACGACCTCCACCAACTGCCTCGCCTCAGTCTCGAGCGTGTCCGTCAGCGCCTCCACGTACTCACTGCCGCCGAGCGGATCGACGACCTCCGGCACGCCGGTCTCGTGCGCGAGCAACTGCTGGGTGCGCAGCGCCAGCGTGGCGCTGCGCTCGGTCGGGAGCGCCAGCGCTTCATCGTACGAGTTGGTGTGCAGCGATTGCGTCCCGCCGAGCACGGCCGCCATCGCCTGAATGGCGACGCGGACCACGTTGTTGAGCGGCTGCTGCGCCGTCAGCGTGGCGCCGCCCGTCTGGGTGTGGAAGCGCAGCCGCGCCGCGCCGTCGGTCGCATCGAACTTTTCTTTCATGAGGCGCGCCCACAGCCGCCGCGCGGCGCGGAACTTGGCGATCTCCTCGAACAGGTTCGTGTATGCCGCAAAAAAGAATGAAAGGCGGGGCGCAAAGTCGTTCACGGCGAGCCCGGCGGACTGCGCGCGTCGCACGTACTCGAGGCCGTTCGCGAACGTGAAGGCGATCTCCTGCACGGCCGTGGCGCCGGCCTCGCGCATGTGGTAGCCCGAAATGGAGATCGGGTTGAAGCTCATGTTGCCGCGCGATGTGAACCGGAATACGTCGGCGACCAGCCGTAGCGAGGGCTCGGGCGGATAAATGTAGGTTCCCCGCGCGATGTACTCCTTGAGAATGTCGTTCTGGAGCGTGCCCTGAAGCTTGGCGAGCGGCACGCCCTGCTCTTCTCCCACCACGATGTACATCGCGAGCAGAATGGCGGCGGTCGCGTTGATCGTCATCGACGTGGAGACGCGATCGAGCGGGATGCGCTGGAACAGCCGCGCCATGTCGTCCACGCTGTCGATCGCAACGCCGGCCCGGCCGACCTCGCCTTCCGCCATGGGATGGTCGGAGTCGTAGCCCATCTGCGTGGGCAAATCGAACGCCACCGAGAGGCCCGTCTGACCCGCATCGAGCAAATGCCGAAACCGCGCGTTCGTCTCCTCGGCCGTTCCGAAACCGGCGTACTGCCGCATCGTCCACAGCTTCCTGCGGTACATCGTGGGGTAGATCCCGCGGGTAAACGGCCATTCGCCCGGCGGCTCGAGCCGGTCGTCGGTCATCGCTGCTCGGCGAGCACGGCGCTCGCGAACGCGACGTCTTGTTTGGAGCCGATGATGAGCGGGGTGCGCTGGTGCAGCTCGGTGGGCGTGATGTCGAGGATGTCGCGCTGCCCGTCGATCGCGGCGCCACCGGCCTGCTCCACCACGAACGCGAGCGGCGCCGCCTCGTAGAGCAGCCGCAGCTTGCCCTGCGGCGCGTTGGTATCGCCGGGGTAGAGAAAGACACCGCCGGACATCAGGTTGCGGTGGATATCCGCGACCAGCGAGCCGATGTAGCGCGCATTCTTCGCTTCCACGCGTCCGCGATCGCCGTTCTTGAATGCACCGACCACGCGCTGCATCGCGGGCGCCCACTTGTTCCAGTGGCTCTCGTTGACGCTGTAATACTGACCCACGTCGGGCGAACGAATGTCGGGGTGCGAGAGCAGGAACTCGCCGATCGTGGGGTCGAGCGTGAAGCCGTGTACACCCTGCCCCGTCGTATAGACGAGCATCGTGCTCGAGCCATAGAGGATGTAGCCCGCGGCGATCTGGTTGCGCCCTTTCTGCAGGCAGTCGGCGAGCGACCCGGGCCCGCGCTTGGTCGCGCTGCGACGATGGATCGAGAAGATCGTCCCAATCGAGACGTTCACTCCGATGTTGCTCGAACCGTCCAGCGGATCGTACAGCAGCACGTATTTCCCGCCGCGTCGATCGTCACGAACCTGGACGGGGATCGGTTGCTCTTCCTCCTCCGACGCAACGACGCAGACGCGTCCCGTGTGCTCGACGCTGTGGCGCACGGTATCGTGGGCGAACAGGTCCAGCTTCTGCTGCACCTCGCCCTGCACGTTGATCACCCCAACTTCGCCCAGGATATCGGTGAGTCCGGCACGACGCACCTGGCGCGAGATGATCTTGGCGGCGAGGCAGAGATCGTACAGCAGGTTCGACAGCTCCCCCGTCGCTTCGGGGTGCAGCCGCTCCTGCTCCATGATGAAGCGCTCAATCGTGATGACGGACGTCGGTGATTGCGAGCGTGCCATGACTCGAGACGGTGAATGTGATGGTGCCCCGCTCATCGGTGCGGAGCACGGTGACCCCACGTTCGCGCAGCCGGGCCAGCGTCTCGGGCGCGGGATGGCCGTAGCGATTGCGCCGGCCCACGCTGATCACGGCATCCTCCGGCTGCAGCTCCTCGAGCCAGCGGTCGGAGGTCGCGCCGCGCGATCCGTGGTGACCCACTTTCAACAGTGCCACTCGCCCCACCTGCCCCGCGAGATGGGCCTCGGTCGGCATCCCGGCATCTCCCGCAAGCAGCAACCGAGTCCCGGCATACGTCACGAGCAGCACGACCGATTCCTCATTGATGTCGGTCTGGCTCGCCGCCCACGCCGAGTCCGGGCTCAACACGTCGATCGTCACGCCGTCCAGCTCGAGCCGGTCGCCGCGCCGGGCCGGCCGCCACTCCGCGCCGTCGCTTTCCACGGCGCCGAGAAAGCCAAGATACCCCGCATCCGGCACGGGTTGTCCGGGTTCCAGCACGAACGCAGGATCGAACACATCGAGCACCGCGGGCAGCCCGCCGAAATGATCGCGGTGCGCGTGGGTCGCGACAATCGCCGCCAGCTGCATCGCGCCGTGACTGCGCAAGAACGGCACCACGACGCGGCGGCCCGCATCGCCCTGCGGTCCACGCGGCCCACCGTCGATCAAAAGCCACCGCCCTGCCGGACTGCGCAGCGTGATCGCATCACCCTGGCCGACGTCCAGGAAACTTACGGTGAGGCATTGACAGTCTGTAAGACGCGAAAAGGCGCGAAACAGCGCCGCAAGTGATAGCAAAGCGACGGTGAAGCTGACTCGAGCGGCGACGGTCCAGCGCCGCCGGGGCGAATTCCAGAGCCACCACGCTACCACGAGAATGCCCAGCCAGAGCGCCGCAGCCCCGGGCCCGGCGATCATGATGAAATGACCGCCAGGCAATGCCGCCGCGGTGCGAGCCACGACGTCCAGCAATGCCAGGCAGAGTCCGGCACCCGCGGCCAACCAACTCGAGGAGAGGAGCAACGCGACCATCAGTCCCGGCACCGCTAGGCCGGCGAGTGGAATCGCGGCGAGGTTGGCCAGCACACCAATCGGCGCAACCGTGCCGAACACATAGGCCGTGATCGGCGCTGTGACGAGTGTGGCGGCCGCGGCCGGCGCCAGCAGTCGCACGATCTTTGGCTGCCGCTCCGTCGCCCGTCCGGCCCAGATCACCGCCGCGACCGCTCCCACCGACAACCACGCACCCGCCGACTGCACCGCCCACGGATCGCTGAGCATGACGCACAGCGCCGTGAGGGCCACGAGGCCGCGCGGCGCCACGATCCGCTGCCGCAGCTTTCCGATGTCGAGAAACGCGAGCATCGCCGCCGACCGCGTCGCGGGCGCCGGAAAGCCGAGCAGCCAGACGTACGCCAGCATGACGCACGTGCCCGCGACGAACCGCGAGCGGGTGCTGAGCCGCAGCCGCAGCAACAGGACATTCAGCCAGGCAGCGAAGAACGCGACGTGCAATCCGGAGATCGAGAGGAGATGCGCGAGCCCCGAGCGCGTGTAGCGCTCGCGTAGCTCCGCATCCAGCTCCGTGCGGCGGGCGATCACGAGCGCGTCCACGAGCGGCGCCCGCGCGCCAAACAACCTCCGGCTGCGCTCGGCGATGCGGTCACGCAGTGCCCCGCGCCCACGCGGTGTGGCGTCGAGCTCACGCACGCGCCGGGCGACGAGGACGCCGCGCGGCGCGTCGCCGAGAAAGCGGCCCGCGACAACCCACGTCGTGCCGCCACGTGCGGCATGCCCTTCGGGCCATCGGATGGTGAGCGTCCCCGCGCAGCGTCCTGCGCGGACGACACCCTCGGCGACGCCGCCGCTGGGCGCGACGGGATCGCTGAGTTGGACAACGACCGAACGGGTAGCGGGTTTGTTAACCCCGGGCTGCCAGCCCGGGGTCAACACACCCTGGTTAGCTCGGCCCCACACGCCTGCACACGATGCACGCTGCTCGCGCAGTGCCGCGGCACCCCACAGCACACCGGCGACCAGCATGATGCCGAGAGCGGCACCGACGGGGGCCCGTCGAGACAGCAGCAGCGCCCCCAGCAACACGCACCACGCCGTCAGACGCAGTTCCACGCCGTTCAACGCCGTCGCAAGTCCGGCGGCGAAGGCTACGGTGAGATAGAGGATCGGCGGGCGCACGCCCGCCTCAGACTACAGCTGCGTCGGTTTGGCGCCGCAACGCGGCGCGGCGGCCACCTTGCGGAATCCTTCGAGCAGCGCGACGTCGAGCGTGGCTTTCTCGCCATCGCTCTGCAGCGTCAGCGAGGTGAGGATCTCGCCCTGGCGAGTCGAGACGTAGTGGGGGGCGAGCCGATTGAGTGCGAAGACGACGACGTCGCCACGGCAGGTGTCGCAGCCGCAGAACTTGGGGAAGCCGTCGCGCAGGCTCTGGTACTCGCGCTGCAGGACTTCCAGCGTGACGTTGGTTACGGCCACGCCACAGCCGTGAACGTGGATCCGGTGGTCCCGGTGAAACGCACGCGCCGATAAGTCCCGATCCACTCGTCCGGCCCGTCCAGCAGCGCGATCTTGTTCGTGCGCGTGCGCGCCTGCAGCAGCGCACCGCGCTTCGCGGGGCCTTCGACCAGCACCTCGTGCGTCGTCCCGACGAGCCCGATGTTTTTGCGCTTCGCCACGCGCCGCACCAGCTCGATGAGCCGGCCGATCCGTTCGGTCTTGATCTCTTCCGGCACGTGGTCCTTGATCCGCACCGCCGGCGTGCCTTCACGGACAGAGTACTTGAATGTGTACGCGTCGTCGAAGCCAACCTGCTCCACGAGCGACAACGTCTCCTGGAAGTCCGCTTCGGTCTCGCCCGGGAAACCGACGATGATGTCGGTGGACAGCGCGATGCCCGGCACCGCGCCCCGCAGCGCGGCCACGACCTCGAGATAGCGGTCGCGATCGTAACGCCGCAGCATTCGCTTGAGCGTGCGCGAGCTGCCGCTCTGCACCGGCAGATGCACGTGCTCGCACACGGCCGGCGTCTCCGCCATGGCCTCGAGCACGCGCGGGGTGAAGTCAGTCGGATACGGCGACGTAAAGCGCAGGCGCCGAATACCACGGACCGCGCCCACCGCGCGCAGCAAGTCGGCGAAGTCGTGCTCACCGTCGTGATAGCTGTTGACTGTCTGGCCAAGGAGCGTGACCTCGGTGGTCCCGGGGGGGGGGCGGCAGCCGCCAACCGGGCAACCTCGCCCACCACATCGGCCAATTTGCGGCTGCGCTCCGGGCCGCGCGTCATCGGAACGACGCAGAAGGTGCACCGATAATCGCAGCCGCGTTGCACCGTGACGAACGCCGAGATGGGGTTGTCGCGCACCGGCGGGACATCCTCGTAATGCTCCCAGCCTTTGAACGTGACATCGGCCGCGCGCTCGCCGTCCCGGGCGCGCGCGATCAACTCCGGGAGGCCGCGATAGCCGTCGGGCCCGATGACGAGATCGACCTGTGGCACACGCTCGAGCAGCTTGGGCCCGAGCCGCTGCGCCATGCATCCCACGACGCCCAGCACATCGCCGGGCCGCTTGTAGCGCTTCAGCTCTCCCATCCGCCCCAGCACCCGCTGCTCCGCGTGATCGCGGACCGCGCAGGTGTTCACGAGCAGCACGTCCGCCTCGGCCGGATCGGTGGTGCGCACGTATCCTTCACGCCCCAGGACGCCGAACATCAGCTCGGAGTCGGAGACGTTCATCTGGCAGCCGTAGGTCTCGATGTAGATGCGCCGCATCGTCAGTTGACCGTCACCTCGAAGCGGGGACGCCCGTCCCACGCGTGCGTATCAAGATAGACGTTCAGGTAATCCTCCGTCATCACCTCGACTTGCCCCTGCGCACGGCCGGTCACGACACCATCCGCCGTCTGTCCCTTGCGGCGCGTCCGATAGGCGCCGGCTTTCGCCTCGCCCAGCGCGCGCAGCTCGCGGGCCCGCTCGCGAATCAACTCGGGCGATAGCTGGCCGGACAAGCGTGCCGCCGCCGCATCGGGCCGAACGGAAAAAGGAAAGACGTGCAAGTAGCTGAACGGCAAAGCATCCAGAAGCCTCAGCGAGTCCTGGTGATCTTCGTCTGATTCGCCCGGGAAACCGGCGATCACATCCGCGCCCAGACCCAATACCGGCATCCGCACGGCCAGCCACTCGACGCGCGCGCGATACGATTCGGCGGTATACCAGTGCCGGCCCATCCGCTTCAATACGCGGTTCGACCCCGACTGCAGCGGCGCGTGCAGGTGCGCTGCCAAATGACGCGGCGCGTCGATGAGCAGCCGCGCGAGTGTGTCGTCCACTTCGGTGGCTTCGACAGATGAAAGGCGGAAGCGGACCGACGGAACGGCGTCGATGAGCGCTTCGAGCAACGAACCCAGTGTGTAAGTGGGTTTGTTAACCCCGGGCTGCCAGCCCGGGGTCAACACACCCTGGTTGGCGTTGTAGCCGCCGGGCTGCCAGCCCGGGGTCACCACACCCTGGTTGGCGTCGTAGCCATAGGTCCCGATGTGCACGCCGGTCAGCACGATCTCCGCATGGTGCTCCGCCAGCGCACGCGCTTCTGCTACGAGCTCGGCGACCGGCCGCGAGCGATTCGCGCCACGCGCCAGCGTCGTCGCGCAAAACGTGCAGTGCTCGTCGCAGCCGTCCTGGATTTTCAGAAGGGCCCGCGACCGGCCGTTCGAATGTCGGGGCGCAGCATGCCGCGCCCCGACACGAGCCAAATCGGTCACCCCGGCCGCCCGCAGCACGTCCGTGGGATCGGCGTTCGCCACCACCGCGCGCACCGACGGCAGCGCGGCAATCGTCCCGTCATCGAGCGCGGCCGCGCAGCCCATCACGATCGTTTGCGCGGGCCCGGATTTCGCGACGTGGCGCACGAGGCGCCGCAGCTTTACTTCGCTTTCGCTGGTGACGGTGCAGGAATTGATGACGGCAACATCGGCGAGGGCTGGATCATCCACGACCACTGCGCCATTGGCGTCGAACGCCTCGCGCACCCGGTCGGTGTCGTACTGGTTGGCCTTACACCCAAAGGTGTGGAAGTAAACGTTCACGGCCGCACGGTGAACCCCAGCAGGAATGTCCACACGTGCTCTTTCATGCCGGTTCCCGTGCGCTCGAGGCGCTCGACGCCGAAATCCAGGCGCCCGCGCCCCCCGGAGAACTGCTTGGCGAGACCGGCAGACAAGCCTGTTTCTTTGGGCGCTGCACCGACGCCAAAGGGCATCTCGCTGCTCCGCGCACCGATCCGGAGTGGCGCGCTGAAGCGCCCAATCTCCGCGCCGACCGACCAGCTGAACGTGTCGTGGGAATTCGCCACACCGGTCGCGGACCAGGTGCTCCAGGACGCGTTGCCTGCCAGCGTGAGCTGGGTGCCCGCGCGCCAGAGCGCGCCCGCGCCATAGCTCACCGGTAAATCGTGAATCGCAATGGTCCCGGCCGTGAGTTCGGTATGAAGCTGAGTATCGCTCCGGAGCCACCCGGTCAGTCGCAAGGCTTGCGACAAATCGAGTAGCAGACTGGCCGACGCACCCGTGCCGCGGTACGCCACCTCATCGCGCGCGGTCGACGAGTGCGTGACTGGATCACCATAGAGGGTATCGGCAAATGTCCGCTTGGCGATCTCCCGTGTCGAACCTGTGAGCCCGTGCACGCCGACCCCGAGCGCCAGGCGACGGCTCAGCCGCGCGGCCACCGCGAGACGCAGATCGACGATGGCGCCGTCGCTCGTGATCTCGTCGGTCACCGGCTGCGGGACGCCGCCGATGTCGATGGTATCGTGGAGGATCACGCCGTAGGTTCGGTCGAGATACGTCGAGAAACCCCCGCCCACGACCAGGCGCCGGGTCAGCGGCCCGGCGACGACCAGCACGGGAAAGCGCGTCTCTTTCAGTGAGGATTCCGGCTCGCCGGTGGGGGCCACGGTGCGCCACGACGTGACCCCGAGGATGCTGGCGCTCAGGCGCCGCACATCTGCCAGCGACGCGTCGGTCAGCGGCGAGAACGCGTCGAATGGGGCGAAGGCGCCAGCCGTGGATCTCGCGCGCACGCTTTCCGGCTTGCCCGGCGTTCCCAGCCCCTGAATCCCGAACTGAGAATTCTGGGCAGCCAGGCGCGAGCTTCCGACCGCAATCAGAATCGCGAGCAGCGACACGGAGCGCCGCGTCATGGCCTGCCGAACTGGTAGCGGCCCACGTACGTGATCCGCATCGCGGGTCGATATGCCGGTGTGCGAGACGAATAGAACCGCACCTCGGTGTACGAGCTGGCTTCCGGCGAGTGTTCGAGCACGAAGGTCGTCACGGCCGTCGAATCCCGCGACCAGGCGCTGAACAGCGACGTCAACTCGATCCGCACGGTGTCTGCGGAGCCGATGCGCACAATGGCGCTATCGGCCAGCGACGAGGCCGGATTGACCGGCGATTTGGCGCCGAGATCGCCGAGCACAGGTCGCGCGACCACGTAGAAGGAGTCGATGGGCGCGCCCTGCGGCGCACTGACGGGAACGAGCAACAGTGTCGCGCGCACGATATCGATGCTGTCATGCAGGAACTTCGGCATGTTGACGCGCACCACTGCCCGTGCGGACGGCACGCCGCCGACGGCCAGGTTCGAATCGTCCGGCGGTGTCGGCGGGTCGAAGACAAAACTGTCGAAGCGATTCGGCATCACCTTGTCCTTGGATGCCACGCTGTCCGGCTTGGTGGACACCGTATCGGGGATCGTGTAATGATAGAACCACCGCACCAGCGGTGAACGGGCGCCGGTTTGCGTGCTACCGACTGTCATGCTCGCGTTTGAATCGGCCGCGACGCGCACGCCCCAGGCGCTGCGGCCCGTGTCCGCCTCGCTGAAGGGGGCCCGCAGGGTGTCGAGCTTGAAGTAGACCGCGAGCGCCGAATCGCCCTGGCTGATCTGCAGCACGTGGCCGGCGCCATCCACGCGGATCGAATCGCCCCAGAGCCGGATCGTTTGCGTGTCGCCGATCGCAGGAATCGCCAACAGATCGTAGATGTTCAGGCTATCGACCGGCGGTGCGGTGAAGTAGGGATCGAGCGACGCGAAGTCGGTCGTCGTGTCCACGTTGACCGGCAGCCGGTACAGCTTCAATCGCAGATTGGTCGTGTTCCTCGGCCACCGCACGACGACAAAGCGGACGCGCACCGAGTCGATGACCTTGGGCACCGTCGTCGTGTCAGTCAAGACGGGTTGGATCCGCGCGAACATGGTGTCGGTCGTGAAGAACGGACGGCTGTCGACGACCCCGGGCACGTCGGTCGCGGTCATCGCGTCGCCCTGATACGCCTGGAGGTAGCCGCGAAACGACGAATCCCGCTCGATGACCGTGGCGAAGAGCGTGTCGTGGATCTCGATCTGCGCGCCCGGACAAAAGTCCGGACAGACGCCCGGTGCGAGGGGCTGCTCGGTACACGCGGCAACCGTCAGGAGCAGGAGGCAGTACTTGAGGGCGTGGCGCCGCTTCACCGGTCCAGCGTCTCCTTCGTAAAGGCGTCGGGCAACAGCGCAGCGAGGGTCCACCGCTTCTGCGTGGTGGGTCCGACCGCGCTCACTTCCAGGTCCAAACCGAACTCCGCGAGCAGTTGACGGCACGCGCCGCACGGCGCGGCCGGCGGATCGACGTCCGTCGTCACAACGATGCGCTTCAACTTGCGGGCGCCGCCCACCACCGCCGCGCCGAGCGCCATGCGCTCCGCGCAGATCGTGAGACCGTACGATGCGCTCTCAACGTTACACCCGACGTAGACCGTGCCGTCCTGCGACTCGATCGCCGCCCCGACGTGGAAATTGCTGTACGGCGCCCATGCGTGTTGCATCGCGGCACGCGCGCGCTGTACGAGATCGTTCACTTCGCCAGGTCCTTCAGGAACGACGTCCCCGCCGCGAGCGCCGGCAAGCCGAAATATTCCGCGACGGTCTGCCCCATGTCCGCAAAAGTCCGGCGCGTGCCCAGCGCCACGGGGTGCACGCTGGGGCCCAGCACCAGAACCGGCACGACCTCGCGCGAGTGATCGGTCGAAGGCGTCGTCGGATCGTTGCCGTGATCGGCCGTCAGCATCACCAGATCGTCGGGCCGGAGCCGCTCGAGGAGGCGCGGCGTCCAAGCGTCCAGCTCCTGCAGCCCCTGGTGAAAACCGGCAACGTCATTGCGATGCCCCCACGTCTGGTCGAATTCGATCACGTTCACAAAGACGAATCCGGTGTCGAGCGTCTCGAGCGCCTGCTCGATCAGCCGGTATGCATCCGCATTCGTCGGCGTATGCTGGCTGCTGATATTCCGACCCACGAACAGGTCATCCACCTTGCCGATGCCAATGCGCGTCACGCCGGCGTCCGCCATGAGATCGAGCAGCGTCGTGCCGATCGGCGCGATCGAAAAATCCTTGCGGCGCGGTGTGCGGCGGTAGTCCCCCGCCCTTCCCTCGAACGGCCGCGCGATGACCCGGCTGACGGCGCTCTCGCCTTTCAGCATCTCGCGCGCGACGGCACTCGCTTGATACAGCTCAGCCAGCGGGACCGTCTGCTCGTGCGCCGCAATCTGAAAAACCGAGTCGGCCGACGTATAGACGATCCACTTGCCCGAGCGTTGGTGCTGGGCGCCGAGCTCGTCGATGATGGCCGTGCCCGACGCGGCCTTGTTGCCGATCCAGCCGCGTCCTGTGCGGCGTGCAAATTCGTCCAGCAATGCAACAGGAAATCCCTCGGGGTAGGTGGGGAACGCTTTCTCCAACCGTACCCCGCAGATCTCCCAATGCCCTGTCGTACTGTCTTTACCCGCCGATGCCGGTCGCGCGACACCGTACGCGGCCGTGGGCGTGACGTGCAACGACAGTCCTAAGATCGCGGCCGCCCCACCTGCCGCGTCACGGCAGCGGCCGAGTCCCAGCTCCTCCAGATTCGGCAGCTTCAACCCACCGACAGCGCGGGCAACGTTCCCCAACGTGTCCGAGCCCGCGTCACCATAGGCGCCGGTATCCGGCGCGGGACCGGCGCCGAGACCATCCAGCACAATGATGGCGGCACGACCGGTTCCATATTTCACACGACCACGCGCGGCAAGCGGGGCCCTAGCCCCGTGAGAAACTCGTGCGGCACCTCGCCGCTCCACTCCGCCACTTCCTTCAGAGTGATGCGCTGCTTCGAGTCCTCGCCTACGATCGTCGCGATATCTCCCACCTGGACTTCCAGGGTGCCCGTTTCGACGAGCGCCATATCCATCTGGACGAATCCCACGATCGGACGGCGTTGTCCGCGCAGTAACACCGACGCGCCGTTCGTCCCCAGCATCCGCCTGAGCCCGTCGGCGTAGCCGCAGCGCAGCGTCGCCACCACCGTATCGCGTGGCGCCACCCAGCTCGCGTCGTAGCTCACGCTCTCCCCCTGCCGGATGCGGCGCACGCTGAGCACCGGCGCTCGCACGCTCACGACAGGCTTCGGCTCAGGCAGGTCGTCGGCCGGCGATCCGCCGTACAAGAAGATGCCGGGCCGCACCAGGTCGAACGCGAACTGCTTCCCCCGCAGCACCGCCGCGCTGTTCGCCACGTGCAGCAATGGCGGCCTGCGCGGCAACTTCGCCACCGCACCGAGGAAGCGCTCGAGCTGCTGCTCCGCCGACCCATCGCGTCGCTCGGCCGAATGGAAATGCGTGTAACATCCCTCGAACGACGACGTATCGAGCGCGGCGCCGAGCTCATCCACGTCCTCCCAGCGCACCCCCGCCCGGCCCATCCCGGTATCGATCTCGACGTGAAAGGGGCGTTCGCTGCGCGTCGTCCATTCCAGGATGCTGCCGCCGTCGCCCAGCGCCGGTGTCAGCCGATGCCGATCGTACTCGTCGAACCACTGCGCGCGGGCGGGCATGAAGACGAGAATGGGGCGCGTGATGCCGGCCGCCCGCAGCTCCGCGCCTTCTTCGATCGTCGCGACGCCGTAGCCCCAGGGATCGAGCTGCTCGAGGGCCTTAGATACTAGGACGGCTCCGACCCCGTACGCATTCGCCTTGACGACAGGGAGGAGCCGTGTGCCTGTTATCTTTGCTACCGTTCGGGCGTTGTCGACGA
>WNGI01001025.1_pt1 | contig 22520 bp, 21 predicted proteins | sample 5400621 | NCBI WGS metagenome assembly WNGI01 (sample SAMN13153374, study PRJNA577476) | soil metagenome | isolation source: 20 cm soil or saprolite under Garry oak tree replicate 1 | place: USA:California | collected 2016-06-15
CGACACAAGCGGCCTGTCACCCCAGGCGCGGGTCATCGCCGCCGCGCTCAAGCAGTACGGCATGATCCTGGCTGACAACGGGTCGCCGTGGTACGTCTCCGGTGTCAGCGACCCGGGTTTCGACGATGACGTCCTTCACGAGCTGGGCGCGATCACCGGCGCGGACCTCGAGGTCGTAGACACGAGCGGTCTCGTCAACGGCCCCTAGTCCGCAATCAGGACGTCGGCACCGGCCGGCGGATCCCTCGCCTCAACCGAGTGGGCGACAGGAAGAGGCAGCAGGTAATGAGGGCCGCGGAAACAGCGACTAGGATCCACAAGCTGGCTCCGAAGTTGCCGGTCGCGTCGCGGGCGGCCCCGAGGACGATTGGTCCGGTCGACGAGAGGATGTAGCCACCGAGCAGCATGAGCGCCGCGACCGAGCCGACTCGGCCCGGATCGTCGGTCACGTCGAGCGGCAGCGTGAGGACGAGCGGGTACACCATCCCGAGGGCGAGTCCCAGGAGCACCACCCAGCCGTAGGCGAATTCCGGCAGGGCGATGATGCCGACGATGGCCAGGGCGGCGGCCACTGACGCGAAGACGAGCTGCGGACGACGCTCACCGATGCGGTCGGCGATGAGCGGAATCCCGAGCGTCGTAGCCAGACCGACAGCGTTGAAGATCGCGACGAGCGATCCCGCCTCGATCGTCGACCAGCCGCGCTCGACAAAGACGTTCGGCAGCCACGCCACGGCACCATAGAACAGGATCGACTGGAGACCGAAGACGAGGACCAGCAGCCAGCCGGTCGCGCTCCGCCAGGGCAGTTGGGTTGCCCGTGGCCTCGGCGCCTGTCCGCCTTCCTCTCCGCCGATGAGGAACAGCCACGCCCCAATCGAGGCGATCGACGCGAGCGAGATGATCAGCAGAGACAGACGCCAGTTGCCGTTCACGGCCAGCGGCACGGCCAACCCCGCCCCGAGGGTCGAGCCCGCGACGATGCCGCCGGCATAGGCTCCGGTTCCAAGGGCTGGACGCCAGGCGACCCGTTGCGAGACGACCATCGAAGGAATGGCCCCGCCGATTCCGATCGCAACACCGATGCCGAGCGTCGCCAGCAGCACGAGTGGGTACTCGGGGACGGCTGTCCGGAGAAGCCCGAAGGCGACGATGAGCCCGAGGCACATCGCAAACGCCGTGCGTGGGCCCAGCCGGGCTGCGACGCGCGGTCCGACCGGCGCAAAGATCCCCATGCAGAGGACCGGGATCGTGGTCAGGAGTCCGGCCACGCTGGCCGACAGCCCCAGGTCGGTCCGGATCAGCGGCAGCAGGGGGCCTACTGCGAGCAGCTGCGGTCGGAGCGCCACTGACGCGATGAAGAGGCCGGCCACGACGCGCAGCGGGACGGCGTCGGGCATGGGCGAACTCTCTGTTCCAGCCGCCTCGATCGGAGTCAGGCCCAGGTCACGGCGGCGACGCTCACCGGCGCGGCTACGCCCTTCACCGTTGCCTCACGCGAATTCGAGGAGGTGACGTCGCCCGCATCGTCCAGCGTCTGCGCCGTAACGAGGATCTCGCCGCCGTTCGCGAGGGCGGCGACACGAGCCGCGAGGTGCACGCCGACGCCGCTGAAGTCGTCGCCCCGCTGGTTTGCCTCGGCGCTGTGGAGCCCGATCCGGACCGAGATGGCGAAACCGCTCGTCCGGCGGTGGTCGGCCAGGGCACGCTGGATCGCGACCGCGCAGTCGACTCCCTGTCGAGCCGAGTCGAAGGCCACGAAGAACCCGTCGCCGGTCGAATTGACGACCTGTCCCCCACTCTTCGCGACGAGCGCCCGCAGCGTTTCGTCGTGCCAGCGCAGCAGACGTTCCCAGGACTCGTCACCGAGGAATTCCGCGAGATTCGTCGATCCGACGATGTCCGTGAACATGAACGTCCTGCGCGTCGTCCGAGGGCGGGTTCGACGGTCCGTGGCTGCTCGCAATTCCTTTTCGGCCGCAATCGCGTCCGGCTGGGCACCGAGGCGCTGGAACTCGTCGCGGGCGGCCGAGATCTCCAGGTCGGCGGCCTCCTCGTCGTCGACGGCTCGCAGCGCTCGCGCGAGGAGCGCCCGGCCCTTGGCGACCTCGTACGGCGCCCCGACCTCGCGCCAGTCGCGGATCGCGCCGCGAAACTCGGTGGCGGCGCTGGTGGCGGCGCCCTCCGCGAGGAGAACGCGGCCCAGGGCCTGGCGGCGGCCCGCCTCCAGTGCCGGGGACTTGTAGGTCTCGATGATCTGGCCCAGCTCCTCGGCCGCCCGACGAGCCAGCCCGACGTCGCCGGCCGCGATCGCGATCTCGACCTGGGCCGGCAAGAGCCGGACGCGGGCCCACTGGTCCCAGGTCTCGTCGCCGAGGGCCGAGTTGATCCCGGCCGCCGCACTCTTGACGTTCCCTTCTGCCAGGCGTATCAGGGCGAGACCCGGCTGTGGCGTGCGGCCGAGACCGTTGGCCTCACGGAAGGCCGCCTCGGCCCCCTCGTAGTCGCCTTTCAGGCGGCGGATGTCACCCAGCGCGTACAGTCCGTCGGCCTGCGGCGTGTCGGCGTTGTAGCCGGCAAGCTCGTCCGCCGCCTGGCGGAGCTCGACCTCGGCGCGGTCCCACCCCCCGCCGATCGCCACGACCTCCGCCCGATGGATCCGGCAGACACCCGGAAACCCGCCGACGGATTGGCGCTGGCACCACTGTTCGGTGGCTTCGGTCCACTCGCTCGCCCGCCGGTAATCGGTCAGGTCGCGACACGCGGCGATCATCCGGCAGCAAGCGACACCGGTCGCGATCGGCGACAGCTCGCCGTTCACGGCAGCGACCGATGCCTCCTCCATCATCGCGATGCCGTCCGTGGTCGCCCCTGTGGCAATCCGGAGTGAGCCGAAGTTCGTCAGGGCGGCGGCCTGCAGATCCGGATGGCGCGCGGTGGTCGCGAGCTGGACGGCCTTTTCGGCCTGCGCGAGCGCCTCGTCGATGTTCCCGGTCGCTCGTGCCGCCTCGCTACGATCGAGGGCGAGATAGGCGTGAGCGTAGCTCTCCGGTTTGCCCTCGAGGAGCTTCTCCCCCCTCCGCAGCCAGGCCGAGGCGATCGAGATCCTGCCGGTCATTCCGTAGTCATGCGCGATGTCGAGAGCCAGAAATGCCGCGCGAACCTGATCTTCCTCGGCGAGCTGCGCCTTGAATGCGCGTTCCTTGAGCTCGAGCCCGAGCGGCGCCTGTCCGGAAAAGAAGGCGGCCTGGGAGAAGGACTCCAGATCGGCACCCGCCAGGGCACGTTCCCGGTCAGCTCGTGAGAACAGTTCGAAGGCCTCCCGCCAGGCATGGCCGGCAATGGCGGCCCGGCCGGCCAGCAACGGATCGGCCGATGTGGGTTCTGTTGGCATTAGTGGCTCAGTCATCGTCACGATTGTGACACCCACGCGGGATGTCGCGGCAGGGACCCAGCCACTGAGCGTTCAGAACGTCGTCTCGGTCGGATGCGACCGGCCGTCCTCGATCGAGGCGTAGGTCTTGAGGATGATGTCGAGGACGTGGCGGGCATGCTCTGCCGTGAGAACCGGCTTGGTTTCGCCGCGGAGGCAGGCGACGAAATGGCGAACGCCGGCTTCGACAACACCGACGTCATCCCGCGGAACCTGGACGTCCTCCAGCCAGCCCTCGAGCCCCAGCGAACTGTCGTCGTCGACATAGAGGCTGACGGGCGCGTCCGCGTCCCACGATTGCCCACTGAAGCTGATTGTCGCCATCGGAAAATGGACTTCGAGCCACGGAGCGCGAGTAGCTGGGGTACCGAAGCTCGCCAGGAGCTGGCCGAGCGTCCCGTTCGCGAATTCGAGGTTGACGAGGATGTGATCCGGCGTCGTGACGTCGATCCTCCGGCCAGTCATCGGACCACCGCGAACGCCGCGCGTGGGCGAGGAGATCGCGCCCATCGCCTGGACCCGGCTGACCGGCCCGAGCAGTGTCGTCAGCGCATGCAACCGATAGACGCCGTGGTCGAACAAGGGACCGACACCGTCGCGGTAGAACGGCGTCGGATCGCCCGTGTATTCGCGCCAGGCGGCCGGCCCGGGATCGGCGTGGTGGGTCACCACGAGGGTCGCTGAACCGAATCGACCAGAGGCGACGACGTCCACCAGCCACCGGACGCGCTTCGTGACCGCCTCTCCTGGCGCACAGAGGAAGAGCCGTCCGTGATCGGCGGCGGCGGCAATCAATCGGTCGGCCTCGTCGAGGCTGGCGGCAAGTGGCTTTTCCGAGTAGAGATGGAGGCCGGCCTCGAGACAGGCGAGGTTCACCCGGCCGTGGAGCGGCGCCGGCGTCAGGTCGATGGCCGCGTCGATCTCCGCGCCCGCCGCCAGCATCTCGTCGAGCTCGAGGCAGGTTTTGGCGCCCGGTGACCACGCGCCGACCGCGACGGCCGCTCGTTCCGCAGCACCAGGGCGCGGGTCGACGAGCGCGGCAATGACGGCCCTGTCGGCAAGTGCCTCGAGGGCCGGAAGGTAGTGCCTGTCGGCAACATCGCCGCAGCCGATGACGGCGATCCGGATCCGATCATTGGACATGGCCCGATCGTAGCGAACCGGAACCGGTCATGCCCTCTCGGTGACGGGCAGCTGAGCCGCGACTCCCCCCGCCGGCGTCGGCCGCGCTAGGCGGCGAACTCGTCCTGGGGCTCCCCGATCTCGATCGGATTGTTGATCGGGTCCTTGCTCCACTCGAACCACCCGCCGTCGTAGACCGCGATCCTGTCCCAGCCCATCAGGTAGGCGTAGAACCAGGTCTCGCTGGCCCGCCAGCCGGTGCCGCAGTAGAAGGCGACCCACTTGTCGCCGGTGATCTCGGCCTCGGCCCAGTTGGCCGCAATCTCCGGGTATGCACGCATCGTGTTGTCGACGTTGCGGTAGTGCTGCATGTGGTAGGCGTCCGTGCCGCAGTTGCCCCACACGTCGCCCTTGATCCGGCCGGCCGGGCCGATGTAGTTGTAGCCGCTGACGTTGCCGATGTGCTCACGCCAGGTGCGGATGCTCACGAGGGCGGCGCCGTCTCGATCCGCAATGATCTCCTTAGCCTCATCGATGTCGACGATGACCTCCGGCCGAAGCGGGACCTGGACCCCGAGGCTCGCGACCGGGATCGGCTCCCGGAGATTGGTTTCGAGCGGGTTGCCGGTGCGTACCCACCAGTCGTAGCCGCCATCGAGAAGCCGCACGTCGTCGATGCCGGCGTAACGCAGGATCATCAGGGCCCGAGTGGCGGCGATCTGGCCCGCCCGTCGGCCCGGCCACTTTTCGTTCGCATGGCCCTCGGTGTCGCGTCCGTAGACGACGACCGTCGTGTCGTGGGTGATGCCAAGCGATCGCAACGCGGTTTCGAGCGCCTCGGGCGATCGCCTGTTCCAGTCGGCCGGATCCTCCAGCCAGTTGGTGTCGAGATAGAGCGCCCCCGGGATATGGCCCTCCGCGTACTCCTCGGGGACGCCAAAGTTCACGTGGAAGAGGACGAAGCGACCCGAAGGAGCCGCCTCCGGACGCTCCCCCGCGAGGACCGCGCGAAGCCAGTCGATGTGGACGAGGCGATCGTGCTTCGCCAGGCGCTCGACCGGCAGCTCCGGATCGGCCGCCCAGGCCGGGAAGCCCTCGCCGTAGACGCGGACGTTGCCGACACCCAGCTCGGCAAGACTCGAGGCGACTGCGTCCGCATCGTCCGTGCCGGCGCCATACACGACGACGCGGTCACTCCCCAGGACCCCCTTCTCACCGAGAATCCGCTGGATCTCGGGTCCGTCGACGCTTGTCAGCCAGGCGCTCGGAAACGAGACAGCGCCCGGGATATGTCCACCGCGTGCCTCGCCGTCGAGACGCCAGCCGTTGTACGCGGCGAGCGGCCGAACGTCGACGATGGTGGTGGCGGGATCCGCAAGAAGGTCACGGAGATCCAGGGTCGAGATCGATTGGGTGGTCTCCTCGGAGATCAGGTGTGCGGTTGTCATTCGTGTCGTCCCTTTTGGCTGTCGGATGCGTCATGGGCCAAACAAAAACCCCTGCACAGCAGGGGTACCAGGTCTGTGTCGGCGCGCGACTGCGTCAGTCGGCGCTCAGATACATGGCCTGCCCTGCTCGGCAAGGGTGCAACAGCGACAGCCCCGGCTGGCGCGAATGACACTTCTCATGGTGCGGCATTCTTGCATACCGAAGTCCGACTGACAAGGTAGGAGTTTCTGATCGGCCACAAACGGCGGACGTGGGATGATCGCTCCGTGACGGACGAGCTCGACCCGCGCGAAGCCGAACGCCTCCGCCGGCGCGATCGCGAGGCGGAGGCCGAAGCGCGGGACCTGATGCGCCCAGGCATTGGCAAGGTGTTCAAGCAGATCCAGGATTCCCAGGCGAAGGCCGCCAAGGAGCCCCCGAAGCGTCGCCGCCGCACGCCGCAATGATCGCGATCCCGGAGCTCGAGCCCGCGGCCATCCGGACCGCCCACGGCGCGATCGATCCCGCCTTCACCGCATCGCCGCAGTACGTTCACGAGGGCCTCTCCGCCCGGCTCGGCGTCCCGGTGATCGTCAAGGTCGAGACGGTCAATCCGATCCGCTCATTCAAGGGCCGAGGCACGTGGGTGGCTGTCAGCGCGCTGGCGGCGGAGCACCAGATCGATCTCGATCGCCCGATCGTCTGCGCCTCGGCGGGGAATTTCGGCCAGGGCGTGGCGTACGCCGCCCGGGCGCTCGGCATTCCCGCCGTCGTATTCGCCTCGCTCCACGCCAATCGGGCGAAGATCGGACGGATGCGGGCATTTGGCGCGGAGGTCGTCGAGGTTGGTGAGGATTTCGACGAGGCACGTGTCGCATCCGAGGCGTTTGTCGCGCAGCGCGGCGGTGAACTCCTCGTCGATGGGGACGATCCACGCATCTCGACTGGCGCTGCGACGCTCGCCCTCGAGGTCACGGACGCGGCCGAGACACGAGCGCTTCCCTACCCTGCCTGCGTTTCCGTGCCCGTCGGCAACGGCGCGCTCATCAACGGAGTCGGTTCCTGGATGCGAGTCGCGGCACAGGGCTGCCGCGTCGTCGGCATCCAGGCCAGCGCCGCGCCGGCCATGACGCTGAGCTGGCGGGCAAGCCGGCCGATCGACACCGAATCGGCGGCGACCTACGCCGACGGCATCGCGTCGCGCGTCGCCATCCCGCGGGCAGTCGAGCTGATGGCCGGCCGGATCGACGACATGGTCCTCGTTACCGACGAGGAGCTACGGGCGGCCCAGGCGGAGCTCACGATGGAGCTCGGGATCACGGTCGAAGGCGCCGGCGGCGCCTCGTGGGCAGGCCTGCTGGCGGGACCGCGACCGGAAGGCCCCGCATTGGTCATCGTCACCGGCAGCAACGTCTGAGCGCTGCCGGTCCGGTTCAGATGGCGCGCCGGCCCGTGAAGATCTGGGCCAGGAACACGATCAGGGCCAGGACGAGCAGCAAGTGGATGAGGCCTCCACCGACGCTCGCCACGAGACCCAGCAGCCAGAGGGCCAGCAGGATCACCAGAATCGTCCAGAGCATGGTGGCGATTCCTTTCGGTACGGTCGCCCGGCCGGCCTGATCCGGCCGCCGGGGGCGACGCTCCCGATCATTCACGATCGCCTGGCACTCCGATGGAGCACCCACTCACAAGCGCGTCGCAATTCCATTTCAGGTGGTCTCCATGAAGGCGGCGGCGGGACATCGAACGCGCAGCGGAACGTCCCGGGTCGACCCCGCCCATCCGGGGGACTGGTAAAGATCGGCCGGACCCGGCATCCTTGTGTCGTGGGGATCACCCAACCGTCACAGCCGCCGAGGCGCCGCTCGTCCGTGCGCCGGGCAGCGGTCCTTCTCGCCGCCATCCTGTCCGTGGGCTCGCAGATCGCCGCGCCCTCCGCGACGATGGCCCGGACTCTCGCTCCCCCGACCGTCGCGGCGACGGGCGCCCCCGCAGCCGCCGCGACCCGTCACCTGTCGTCCGAGGTCGTCGGCTACCTCCCGTACTGGGAGATGAACGCGGGCACGTTCGCCGATCTCGACCTGACGAAGCTCTCCTCGATCGTCCTCTTCTCGATCGGCTGGAATGCATCCGGCCATCTGATCACCAACGCGAATGGCTACGCGGCCATTACCCGGAGCGACACGATCGCCTTCGTGGCAGCTGCGAAAGCGGCGGGTGTTCGCGTCCTCGTCTCGTTCACCAGTTTCGGGGCCACGAAGAACGCCGCCTTCTTTGCCGATGCGAATGCGGCGGCCCGGAACACATTCGTGACCGAGGCTGCGGCCTTCGTGCACTCCCAGGGCCTCGACGGCGCGGATATCGACGTCGAGCTCATCTCCGGGACGTACTTCGGTGCGTACGCCGCGATGGCCGGCGCGCTCCGAACCTCTCTCCGGGCAACCAATCCGAGCGCCCAGGTGACGGTCGCAACGAACGCCAATGTGTCGGGTGCGAAGATGGCCGCCCAGGCGATCGCGGCCGGTGCGGATCGGGCCTTCCTCATGGGGTACGCGTACCGGTCGGCCGGTTCGGCGCCAGGCTCGATCGACCCGCTGGCTCGGTCGGGTGGCAGCCTGTCGCTGACCGCGTCGCTCGACCTCTACAGCCAATACGGAGTCCCGCTCGAGCGCGTGCTCCTCGGGCTACCGCTCTACGGCCGCATCTGGCCGACGGTCAGCGGGGCGCTCGGTTCCCAGCGCCGGACCGACCTGTCGGGCAGCACGTTCGTGTACCAGAACCTGGACACGCTGCGTGCGACCGGCACGATCGTTGCCGAGGATTACGTGCCAGTGGAGGAGGCGTCCCGGCTCGTCCGGACCGTGAGTGGCGTCTTCTGGCAGGGCTTCTATGACTCCCAGGCCAACCTCGAGGCGAAGATGCGCCTCGTCCTCCAGCGGCACCTCGCCGGGGCCGGCCTATGGGCCCTCGGTTACTCGACCGGACGGCCCGAGTACTGGACGGCGATCGGCAATGTCTTCGGGCCGCCGAGGGTGACGGGCCTCGCGCTCGTCCCCTCCCCCACCAACACGCGGTCAGTGTCGCTCCGCCTGGCGTGGAGTGACGGCGCGGCCTCGGCGACCGACATGCGCATCGCCAACGGAACGAGCTCGTTCAGTGCCTGGCAGCCGATCGCAGCCGCGACACCGTGGACACTGCCGACGGGTCCCACGGTTGTCCGCCGGACCGTCCGGGTCCAGCTGCGCGATGGCGCGGGCGCCACGAGCCTGATCGCGTCGACGAGCGTCCTCGTCGACCAGGTTCGCCCCACGTTGACCAGGCTGACCGTGGCCTGGTCGGCGACGGCCCGTGCCTGGATCATCCGCTATGCCGGGAAGGACGTCGGCTCAGGGGTCGGGTCCTACAAGATCGTGCTACGGCGGAGCGGGATCCTCAGGGTCCTCGCGAACGCTCGCGTGTCGAGCTCATACGCCCTGCGCATCCCCCATTCCGCGCACTTCGTCATCATCGTTCGCGCCCGGGATCGGGCCGGCAACCTGAGCACAGCCCTGTACAGCTACCACTGAGGTCACCCCCGCCCGGATGGATCGGCGGTCTACGGGGTCGCGCCGACGCGATAGATGCCACCGTCCAGGCTGAGCACGAACAGCTCGCCGCCGCCGTTGAGCGCGAACGAGCTGATCGCCAGCGACGTATCGAGACGGAGCGTTGGTCTGACGAGCGGTGACGCGCCGGCGCTGATCGTCCAGATCCGGCCCGAGCAAAAATCGCCGTAGACGTACTGGCCGCGCAGCAGCGGATAGGCGTTACCGCGATAGACATAGCCGCCGGTCACGGCGCAGTTGTCGTCACTCGTGTTCGGATTGTCGTGGGCGTACTCGATCAGGGGCATCGTCTTGCCGACCCTCGAACAGCCTGTTGCCGGGATGAAGCAGTGGCGTCCTTCCAGAACCCGCCAGCCGTAATTCTTGGCGCGTCCGCCGACCCGGTAGACCCCCCTCAGGGAGCGGTCGACCTCCTCGTATCGATTCTGGCCCACGTCGCCGATCCACAGCGCGCCGGTCGCCGGATCGATCGAGAAGCGCCACGGGTTGCGCAGGCCATACGACCAGATCTCGTCCCGACCGGCTCGTCCGACGTACGGGTTCGACGACGGGATGAGGTAACCGCGAGTCGCGGTGTGGCCGTTGACGTTGATCCGGAGGATCTTGCCGAGAAGGGTGTTCAGGCTCTGGGCTCGGTTTCCCGGGTCGCCCGCCGAACCGCCATCGCCCATCCCGACGTAGAGGAACCCGTCCGGACCGAACGCGATGTCGCCGCCGTTGTGATTGACGTACGGCTGGGCGATCGTGAGGACCCGCCGGCCGGGGAGGGTCACCCGGTTCGAGCCGGGTGGCGACAGGCGGTATTCGTTGATGACCGTGGCTCCGGCCAGATTGGTGAAGTCGACGTAGAACTTGCCGTTCGTCCTGAAGTTCGGGTGGAAGGCTAGGCCGAGCAGACCCTGCTCGCTGCCCTTCGAAACCCGCGTGGAGAGATCGATGAGCGGCGTCGGGAGGACCGTTCCGTCGCGGGTGATGACCTTGACCCTTCCGCCCTTCTCGACGACGAACAGGCGGCCGGTCCCGTCGTGGGCGCTGGACATGAAGACAGGGTTCGCGAAGCCGCTCTTGAACGGGGTGAGGGTCAGCGTGAAGGCCGCAGCCGTCGTCAGGACGCTGTCGCTGCTCGCCGGAGACTGAGCCACGGCCAGCATCGACGACGCTGCGGGGGCGGCCGCGAGGGCCGACGCAACCGCGACTGCGATCAGGGCGCGACCGACGCGGGGCATGAGCGACGAGCGTGAATCAGCCACGGAGGTCTCCTCCCGGTGCGAACGCCAGGGCGGGCGGTCGGTTGGACCGACCGTTCGACCAGATGATCCACCCGTCGAGCGCCGACTGTCGAACGAGGCGCCCGTTGCGCGGCGGCGCCGATCGGAACGGGCGCAGGCATTGCGTTGCCTCCGCTAGTCTTCTGGACCATGACGATCGACATCGAACGGGATCGCCTCGAGGCGGTCCTCGCAGGGCTCGGCCAGGCGTTCGAGCTCTTTCCCTGCGACCCGGCCTTCGCCGATACCGCCCGGTTCTGCGCTGCCTACGGCTTCGAGCTCGGGGACTCGGCCAACACGATCGTCGTCGTCGGCAAGGCCGAGCCCCGGCGGTACGCCGCGTGCATCGTCCTCGCCACCCATCGGCTTGACGTCAACCGTGCCGTGAGGGACCGGTTGAGAACGCGCAAAGCGTCGTTCGCCTCAGCGGACGAGACGCGGGCGCTGACCGGCATGGAGATCGGCGGGCTCACGCCGTTCGGGCTGCCGCCGGACCTCCCTGTCTGGGTAGACGCGGCGGTCATGGCGCGCCCGCGGATCGTCCTCGGCGGCGGCAGCCGGAGCTGGAAGGTGATCGCCTCGCCAGGGATCCTCCTGGCCCTGCCGGGCGCCGAGGTCGTCGAGGGGCTTGCCGCCCCTGTCAACTGATGAAGTTCGGCTTCACCGTCACGACCGGCGATCCGCAGTCGATCGCAGCTCTCGCCGCCGAAGCCGAACGCGCGGGCTGGGACGGCGTCTTCTACTACGACGCGATCGCCATCGGTGAGGTGGAGTCCTACGACCCGTGGGTCGTCATGGCAGCGATGGCGATGCGCACGGAGCGGGTCCGGATTGGGGCGATCGTGACGCCACCGTCCCGACGGCGCCCTTGGAAGCTCGCCCGCGAGACGATGACCCTCGATCGCCTGTCCAACGGCCGGTTGATCCTGCCGGTCGGGCTCGGCACGCTCGATGACGCCGGTTTCGCCAACGTCGGCGAGCCGACGGAGGCTCGGATCCGGGCGGAGATGCTGGATGAATCGCTGACGATCCTGACCGGACTCTGGAGCGGCAAGCCGTTCGCCTTCGAGGGACGTCACTACCGATTCGGCCCGATGACCTTCCGGCCGACGCCGGTCCAGCGGCCGCGTATCCCGATCTGGGTCGTCGGGGCCTGGCCGCACGAACGGTCGATGCGAAGGGCCGTCCGCTGGGACGGCATCTACGTCCAGGCCCAGGACGCCAGCGGCAAGCCCGCGAGCGGGCCGGAGCCCGTTCGCGACGTCGTGGGGTATCTCCGCCGCGAGCGGCCCTCGGACCTCAGGGGCACGCCATACGACGTGGTCGTCGAGGGGACCACGCCGGCCGACGATCCCGTTGCTGCCGCCCCCCTTGCCCGTGCCCATGCGGACGCCGGTGCGACCTGGTGGATCGAGGCCGACTGGAACAACGCATCCGTCGACGCGATGCGCACCCGCATCGCCGCAGGGCCGCCGAGAAGTCCCAGCGGACCTGACAGGACTGCACAAAACCTCACTTGACACCAGCGGTTTGATGGTCATGGACCCCCAACCGCCCCACACCGCGGAGGATCGTCGACCATGAATCGACCGGTACGACGCTGGCTCGCGCTCCTGACCCTGCTCGCGCTCCTGCTCACCACCGCGGGGGCCGCGGCCCCAATCGGCCTTGCCAGAAGCGACACCTCCACGCGGGTCGCCGGGATCAATATCGACGCCAGGACGATTCCGCAGCTCGAGCACCTCATGGACCGACACCGCTTGACGTCGGTCCAGCTGGTCCAGTTCTACCTTCATCGCATCGCCAAGCTGAACCCGAAGCTCCACGCGGTGATCACGGTCAGCCCGAAGGCCCTGGCCGATGCGCGCGCGGCGGACAGGGCTCGGCGTCACGGCGACCGTCGCCCGTTGCTCGGCATCCCGGTCATCGTCAAGGACAACGTCGACACGAGCCGCATGCCGACGACCGCCGGGTCGTACGCGCTCAACGGAAGCCGACCCTCCGACGCGTTCATCGTCCAGCAAATGCGCGCCGCCGGCGCGATCATCATCGCGAAGGCGAACCTCAGCGAATGGGCGAACTTCCGATCCATTCCCTCGTCGAGCGGCTGGAGCGGGATCGGCGGCCAGACCAACATGCCGTACGTCCTCGATCGCAACCCGTGCGGCTCGAGCTCAGGCACAGGCGTCGGGGTAGCGGCGGATCTCGCGACCGTCGGCGTCGGCACCGAGACAGACGGCTCGGTCGTCTGCCCGTCGGGTGCAAATGGGATCGTCGGCATCAAGCCAACCGTTGGGCTATTGAGCCGGTCCGGGATCGTCCCGATCACGGCCGACCAGGACACGAGCGGGCCAATGGCCCGGAACGTCACCGATGCAGCCGTCCTCCTCGGGGCGATGGCGGGCGTCGATCCGAGCGACCCCGCGACCGCGGCTCAGGCCGGCCACGCCTACACCAATTACCGTCAGTTCCTGGACAAGCATGCGCTCCAGGGCGCCCGGATCGGTGTCTGGCGTGAAGGTACATACGATCCAACGATCAGCCCTGAGATCGACACGATCATGAACGCGACCGTCGCGAAGCTCGAGGCCGAAGGGGCGACGATCGTCGATCCGACGCGGATCCCGATCGAACCGGCCTACGGGCCGGAGTTCGACGCCCTCAAGTGCGAGTTCAAGTCCGATATCGCGGGGTACCTCGCGGCGCACACCACGGCCGGCTACCCGAAGACACTCCAGGACCTGATCGACTTCAACAATGCTCATCCGAACCTGGAAGGACCCTGGAACTCGCAGCTCTTCGTTGACTCCCAGGCGACCGGCGGCCGAGCCAGCGCCGAGTGCGTGGCTGCCCGCCAGCAGGCGACCTCGATCGCCCAGGCGGCGATCGACGACACGCTGGCCGCGAACAACCTCGACGCGATCATCGCCCCGACGAACGGTCCGGCCTGGGTGACCAACTCCGACCCGACCAAGGGCGACCTCGACGGCAACTTCTCGCTGTTCGTCGGCTCATCGAGCCCGTCGGCGATCGCCGGCTACGCGACCATCACGGTCCCGGCCGGCTACGTCGGGCCGCTCCCGATCGGGGTTTCCTTCATTGGCGGCAGGTGGGACGAGCCGAAGCTGATCGGTCTGGCCTACGCCTGGGAGCAGGCGACCCACGTCCGGGTTCCACCGAGGTTCCTGGCATCGACAACGCTCGCCGAGGCCGGTGCAGCCGTTTCGAGTCAGGCGACATCAGGGGCAACGACAGCCAATCCCTCGAACCTGGGCCAGCGGGCCATGGCTCCGACACGCTGAGCCCCCAGGCGCGACCAAGGGCCGGGTGAGGCTCAGCCTCGCCCGGCCGGTCGCTTTCCCTGTGACCTCCCTCGAGGAGGCACGAGCCCGCCCGCTAGGCGAGGGCCTGGCGGAGCGCCTCTTCGGCCTCGCTGTCGAGGGTCGTCTGGATCACGTCGCCCTTGAATTGACGGAGCGCGGCGGTTGTCGCGTCGGCGTCGGCTTCCTTCACGACCAGGAAGAGGGCGGATCGGCCGGGCCGCAGCGTCTTCTTGACCTCGTCGATGAAGCTGGCGCTGACGCCCTTGTCCATGGCCGCCCCGACAACGGCGCCAAACGCCGCCCCGAGCAGCACTCCCGCCGGCGGGAACATGAACGTGACGAAACCGCCGATGACTGCGCCGACGACGGCTGCCGTTTCCGTCGTCCCGCTGACTTCGTTCTTGACGTGAGCCGTCCCGTCGGGGTCCCGCTCGACGATCGCCGTGTCCTCGAAGCGGATGCGGCCCTCCCGTTCGAGCGACCGCAGGCTGGCCAGGGCAGCCCGGGCGTCGTCGAAATGATCGAACGCAACGACGATCAGCTGGTTCATTGCGACCTCCTGTCGGGGCCCAGCCTACGCCTCGTATCAGGTCGCGTACCTCGCGTCCGCCTTACATCTCTCGCGCTGACGACCGTGACTGAACCGGGACGAACGTTCGACGAGTGGACGGCACCCAATCGTCGGGTGGGCTGTCGGCGCGGCTGCCGGCCGGCTCACCACCCGGGGGCCACAATGCCGCGGTCACATCGCCGCCATCTCGGTAGAGCGCCGCGGCGAGAAACGTCACGTCGTATTCGACGATGTGGTCCATCGCGAAGGCTTCTCGCTCGACCCACCAGTGCGAGCCGTAGAACGCGTCCTTGCTGGCCCGCCGATGCGCCTCATCGGCGAAGCTGCGCAGCCAGACGAATGTGCCCGTCTCGGCATCGACGCCGGCGTACTCCACCCGAATACCGTGCTGCTCGTTCTCCCGAGCCGCCTCGGCGAAGAAGGCGATCCACGATTCCATTCGACCGGGCTTGATCCGGTAGCGCCGTAGCTCGGTGATCATGTCGTCCTCCTGGTCCGGATCTCAGTTTGGGCGGCCGACCTGACATCGCCTGTCAGCAATTCAGCCACGGGCGGCCTCGTAATCCGACGGACAGGATCCCGCCTGCAGGCTGCTGGCGTGCAGAGACGGTCGATGCAGTCCCCACGCCGTCGGGTAACCACCCGAACATGTGATCCGGCTCGTCCGGATCACCCTGCCGCTGTGGCAGGGATCGCGGGCTCGCGGGTATGCGAGCACCGCCGGCCCGCACATTCGTCGTGGTCCCGCCGCGCAGCCTTGATCGTCGCAGTCCTCCTCATGGCCGCGGGCTGCAGCGCGTCGCCAGGGTCTCTCTCGATGGCGACCGCGTCGCCCGGCGCCTCAGATTCGCCAGCCGCCGGCCTCGTCGCCATCGGGGCTGGCCTATCCGGACCAACTGGGATGACTGCATCGGTCTACGCGACCGGGCTCACCGATGCCTCCGCCTTCGCCTTCGATGCGGAGGGTCGCCTATGGGTCGCGACAGCAGGCTACGGCGACGAGGGCGCCGACGGCGTCTACGTCGTCTCGTCGGCGGGAGCGGCACCGAAGAAGGCCATCGACGGCGTGTCGACCCCGCTCGGCCTCCTCTGGCACGAGGGCTCGCTGTACGTCTCGTCGGCTGAGGGCGTCGTTGCCTACACGGCTTTCAATGGTTCCACGTTTGCCGGCCGGCGAACGGTCGTCACCTTTGCCCCCGGGACGGGCGAACTCAACGGGATCGCGCTCGGTCCGGACGGGCGGATCGCGCTCGGAATCTCGGCGCCATGCGACTCGTGCGATCCCACCGTCGAGTGGTCAGCGGCCGTCGTTTCGTTCCTGCCGGACGGCAGCGATCTCCGCGTGGAGGCGTCGGGCATCCGGGCCCCGGTCGGGCTGGCCTACTATCCGGGCACGAGCGACCTCTTCGTGACGATGAACCAGCGGGACGATCTCGGCGAGGCGACGCCCGGCGACTGGCTGGCGGTCGTGAGCCGAGGCCAGGATTGGGGATTTCCTGCGTGCTACGGCCAGGGCGGAAGCGCGTGTGTCGGCTCCCCTGCTCCGACTGCCGTCCTGGACAAGCATGCTGCGGTGAGCGGCGTCGCGATCGTCACCGGCGGGCTCGGGGCGATCGCCGGACCCTCGGCCTTTGTCGCGGAATGGGCCCAGGGCGAGGTTCTCGGCGTGGCTCTGGAACACGACGGTTCGACCTGGAGCGGGACCGTCACGACCTTCCTGAGCGGCCTGCGGCAGCCGGTGCCAATCGTTGTCAGTCCGGATCGAGCGGTGTTCGTCGGCGACTGGGCAACCGGGATCGTCTACCGGGTCGCAGCCGCCTGACCGTTTCGCAACGAAGCCGAAAGGCGGGCCGCTGGCGTAGGCGCATTCGTCCCGGGCATACTGGCCCGACGTGGCACGACCGCGCCCATCACACCGGGCGCTGGCGACCACCGGGAGGTTTCTGGCATGGTGCATCGACGACTTCGAGTTGCGGTCGCGACCGCCGCCGTGATCGGCAGCATTGTCCTTGGGGCGACGAGCGCGATCGCCGCAACGCCTCTTCCCGCCCACGTGTTCGCCCCGTACTTCGAGGCGTGGACGGCGGACAGCATCGCGACCCTCGCCCAGCAATCGGGCGATCGATATCTCACCCTTGCGTTCCTCGAGACCTTGTCCAAGACGTCCTGCACCCTCGCCTGGAACGGATCGAAGAGCCAGACGATCGCCTCTACTCCCCATCCCTTCCTGGCCGATATCACGGCCCTCCGATCCGGCGGCGGGGACGTCATCCCGTCGTTCGGGGGCTGGAGCGCGGACCAGGGAGGGACCGAAATCGGCGACTCATGCAAGGATCCGGCGGCAATTGCTGCGGCCTATGAGCAGGTCGTCACGACCTACGAGGTAAGCCGGCTCGACATGGACATCGAGGGACGCTCGCTGACGAAGCCCGATGGCATCGACCGCCGCAACAAGGCGATCAAGCTCCTCCAGGATTGGGCAGCGGCGAACGGCCGGACCGTCCAGATCCAGTACACCCTTCCGACGAGCCGCGGCGGGCTCGAGGCGAGCGGTCTCGCCGTCCTCCAGAACGCGCTCGCCAACGGCGTCCGGATCGACGTCGTAAACCCGATGGTCTTCGACTACTACGATCGCGTGACCGCCGATATGGGCGACTCTGCGATCAGCGCTCTGCGCGGCCTGAACAACCAGCTCGCCGGGCTCTATCCGGGCAGGACAACGGCCCAGCTGTGGCCGATGGAAGGCGCCACGATCATGAACGGCCTCGACGACTACCCACGGCGGACGGAATCGACGAGCGTCGCCGACGCCCAGCAGCTTCTCGCCTTCGCCAACGCCCCGACCCCGACGTCCGGCTCAACGAAGATGAGCACCCTGTCGATGTGGGCGATCCAACGCGACAACGGCGGATGCCCCGGCTCGACGGGCTCGAACAACTGCTCCGGGATCGTCCAGAACACGTGGGACTTCAGCCGCGCCCTCGCGCCTTTCACGGGCCCCTAGCTCTCGTCCGGTCGGAAGGAATCGCCGGGCCTTCACAGGCGGCTCGTCAACGCGGAGAATGAGGCCGGCCGCTGGAGGAACGTGATGATTCGGTGGGAGCCGCCCGACCAGGAGCCGAGCTCGGCCCACCTGCGGATAGGCTCGGCGACCAGACCGGCGGGAATGTGCCGCGGTCCGGGCCACATCGTTGTCTACGGCAATCCGGCGTTTCTCGCTGAGTTCGGCGAAGGCGCCATCGGCCTGCCGGCCCGCGAGAGCATGCTCGGGTTGCCACCCGACGCCTTCTGGCTGCTCGACGCGGTGCTGCGCGACGGTCGGCCCCTCGCTCGCTGGGTCAGCCGCGACGGCGAGGAGTGGCGCCTTACCGCGGTTCCCCGCCGCGACCCGGGCACGGACGAGATTCACGGTGTGGCATTCCACCTCCGGGCTCGATCCGACCTGCCGATCCTCGGCGGCGCCTGAGAGGACCTGACAGCGACCGAGGTCAACGTGTCGGCTCGTAGATGGCTGTCACCTCGTCCAGTTGCGCTGACGGTGCCACTGTCATCTCGAGCAGCGAATGATGCCGCTGTGGGAGGTCGAGACATGAAGACCGAGGCACGCGATCGCGGGACCTGGGTCAGGCGGCTGACAGCGGAGGCCATGGGGACGCTGGCCCTGGTCCTCGTCGCCGCCGGCGCCGACGCCGCGGCGAAGCTGAGCGCCGGCGACGTGTCGGCCGCCGCCAGGGCGGTCGTGCCCGGCCTGCTAGTCATGGCGATGATCTACGCCTTCGGTGACGCATCGGGGGCCCACTTCAACCCGGTCGTCAGCCTCGCGTTCGCCCTGAAGCGCCTGTTCCCCTGGTCGTGGCTGCTGCCCTATTGGGCGGCCCAGCTCGGCGGAGCGGTCCTCGGAGCGCTCGGCCTCCGGGCGATGTTCGGCGAGGCAGCCGCGGCCGGCATCTCCCGGCCCGTGCTCGTGGGTTCTGGAACGGCCCTCGCCATCGAGGCGGTCCTGAGCGCAATCCTCGTGACGGTGATCCTCGGGACCGCCGATCGCCATCGCCTCATCGGTCCGAATGCCGCCCTCGCCGTGGGCGCGACCATCGCCCTGTGCGCCCTGGTCGCCCTGCCCCTGGAGGGCGCTTCAATGAACCCGGCCCGATCGTTCGGGCCGGCGGTCATCGGTGGCTCGCTCGGCGACCTGTGGATCTACTGGATCGGTCCAGTCGTCGGCGCCGTCATCGCCGTGATCGTGACGACGATCGTGCACGGGGCTCCCGAGCCGGATGGACGACCGCGCGAAGCCGCCCAGGGCAAGCCCGAAGCCAACGGCGACGAGGCGGGCTGACTTGGGTCAGTCGGGGGCGGCCAGTCCGCTCACCCGTTTGCCCGGACGACCAGTCCGAACGGCCGAGCCTTCGCGTCGTCGAGCCAGACTCCCTCTCGGACATAGACGTCATCACGGATCAGGGCGACGGCCTCCGCTTCGCTCGAGGCCCGGACGATCAGCAGCGCAGCGCTGAAGTCGAGATAGCCGCCCGCCTCGACCAGCGTTCCATCCGCGAGCAGCTGGGCCACCCGGCGGAGGTGTTCCGGTCGCACGGCGGGACGTTTCTCAGCGGCGTCGGCCGTGTAGCTGATCTCGACGACGTAAACCGTCTCGACCGTGACGCCGTCCGGTATCCCCGCGTCCGTCATCGTTTCCGCTCCTTTCCGGTGCCATTGGGTCGTCGATCGATCGCCGCCCGGATGTCCTTTCCCGTGAGACCGACCGGGCGATCCTCGCCGTCGACGAGCCGCCAGCGGACACCGAGCTCCTCGTCGCGGCCGTCGCCGAGTGCCTCCACCACCAGTCCGATGGCGGGCTCGATCGCCGACGCATCGTGACCAGCCGACGCCAGCAGCTCGGCGAGCCGGTTTGCGAGCGCAACCCGAGCCACGGTCGGCACGCCGCCGGTCATGTCCCGGCGGACGACGCCCACGGCGTCGCGTACGCCGGCTGCCTCCAGCTGCTCGATGAGCCGCCGTGCCCGGCCACGGTCGCGCGGACCGAGGTCGGCGATCCAGCGCGGGTCCGGTGGGGGTTCTGGGGTTGTTTCGCGCCTGACGGGCTTGACCGGCGCGGGTCCAGCATCCGGAGTGGCCGCGTCCCTCGAGACGCTCGAAGCGCCGGGAGCCGCGGCCGTTGTCTTCGCCGGTCGCGTGCGAGCCTCCTTGACCCGATCGGCCAACGGCGATTCGGGGGCGGCCATGCCCCGGGCATCCTCGACCGCGGCCTTTGCCTCGGTCAGGGACCTGAATGGGCCGCGGACGAGCGGCAGGCCGAGGTCGTCGGTCTGCTCGGCATCGACGAGAACCCACGTCCCGGATTGCGGCTCGATCGTGAACCGCTCGTCACGCGTCTGCCAGCGTCCGCCGCCAAGCCGCTTGAGCGAACGATCGTCCTCGGTCTTCTTCGCCGCCATCCGCTCAGGCTAGCCGAACGCCGCGACGGGCGCGGCTCGAACGCCCCACAATCGACCGGATGGCCAGGCCGACCGCCCCTCGTGCCTCGACCCGCGCCGGCATGGGCGCAATTCCGTTCGAAGGCGGAGTCGCGTTCCGAGTCTGGGCGCCTCACGCCGATTCCGTGTCCGTTGTCGGCTCGTTCAATGATTGGGACCCCGCGCAGCACCCGATGGCGCCCGAAAACGGCGGAACTTGGTCGACCGAGGCCATGACGGCCACCGAGGGCGACGAATATCGCTTCCACATCCGGAACGGCGACCTGGAGCTGTCCCGGATCGACCCGCGGGCGCGGCGGCTCACGAATTCGATCGGCAACGGGATCGTCTACGGGGCGAGCGGGTTCGACTGGGGCGACGAGGAGTTTCGGACCCCCGATTGGAACGATCTCGTGATCTACGAGCTCCATGTCGGTACATTCGCGCCCGGGATCCAGGGCCGGCCCGGGACGCTGGCCGGTGTGCGCGGCCGGCTCGAGCACCTCCGGAGCCTTGGGGTCGGGGCAATCCAGCTGATGCCGCCGTTCGAGTTCGCCGGCGAGCGATCCTGGGGCTACAACCCGGCCCACCCGTTCGCCGTCGAGTCGAGCTACGGCGCGCCGGACGACCTCAAGGCACTCGTGAAGGAAGCCCACCGGACGGGGATCGCCGTCCTTCTCGATGTCGTCTACAACCACCTCGGTCCGTCCGATCTCGATCTCTGGCGGTTCGACGGCTGGTCCGAGAACGGCAAGGGCGGCATCTACTTCTACCAGGACGGCCGCTCGTCGACGCCATGGGGCGAAACGCGGCCCGACTACGGCAGGCCGGAGGTCCGATCCTTCCTCCGCGACAACGCGATCCAATGGCTCGAGGAGTTCCGTGTCGACGGACTGCGCTGGGACGCGACGTCGTACATCTCGAGCATCCGGGGCGAGGGCTATCGAGCCCGTGACCGGATCGAGGATGGCTGGCGCTTCATGGCCGATGTCAACGCCGAGCTCGCCGACCGGTTTCCCGGCAAGCTGATGATCGCGGAGGACATGCAGTCGGACCGCGCCGTCACCAACCCGCCCCGCGAGCGCGGCGCCGGCTTCGGCGCCCAGTGGGACATCGGCTTCGTCCGCGCCGTGCGCCGGGCGCTCGTGACGAGCTCCGATTCCGAGCGCGATGTTGCCGCCGTCGCGCGCGCCCTGACCGCCGACCGCGCCGATGCGTTCAAGCGCATCATCTACACCGAGTCCCACGACGAGAACGCGAATGGCGGCTCGCGGGTCCCCGAGGAGGTCTGGCCGGGCTACGCCCACAGCTGGGCGTCGAAGAAGCGGGCGACGCTCGGCAGCGCGCTCGTCCTGACGGCACCCGGCATCCCGATGCTGTTCCAGGGCCAGGAGCTCGTCGAGGGCTCCTGGTTCAGTGACGAGGGGGGCGTCGACTGGGGCCTGTGCCATCGCCATGCAGGCCTGCTCCAGCTCCACCGGGACCTGGTCAGCCTCCGCCGCAACGTCTTCGACGTGAGCCGCGGCCTGCGCGGCCCGAGCATCTCCGTCCACCACGTGAACCAGAGGGAACGTGTGCTCGCCTATCACCGCTGGCAGAACGGCGGGCCCCGGGACGACGTGATCGTCCTGGCCAACTTTTCGGCGACTCCCCTGCCCGATTACCGGGTCGGTGTACCGCGGGCCGGCCGCTGGCGGGTCCGCTTCAACTCGGACTGGGATGGCTATGACCCGGAGTTCGAAACGGTCGAATCCGTCGACGCCAACGCCTCGAAGGAGCCGCGTGACGGTCTCAAGCACACGATCGAGGTCGGCCTTGGGCCGTACTCCGTGGTGATCCTCTCGCAGGACGACTGATGAGTCGCGCGGGCGCCCCGGCGACCCAGCGCGGTGCAGTCTCGGGCGCCTGACGAGCTCGATGCTGCTCCCACCGGTAAAACGCCGCTCAGGCAAGGCTTTGTGTCACGGTCGGGCGGCTGTTGTGCCGACGCGCGTGCTGGGTCACGCTCAACAACTGGCCTCTGGGTCCGCCAAGGCCCCACCTCGCGACCCAGACCCGGACCTATGCCGAGAAGTGCCGGTGGGAGCAGCATTGACGGCGCTTGGGACAGCGTTCGCTCCGGGCCGCGCGACTCTACGCCTCGAACGGCAGGAACTCGCCATCGGCGGCCCGTGGCGCCTCGACCGCCCGGATGACGGCCGCTCGCTCGATCGGCCCGAAGACGTGCGGGTAGATGCGCCGCTCGTCCTCGATCCGCCAGGGGCTGCCGCTCGCGTCGAGGTCCAGGGTCAGCACGACG
>WNGI01001028.1_pt1 | contig 22513 bp, 23 predicted proteins | sample 5400621 | NCBI WGS metagenome assembly WNGI01 (sample SAMN13153374, study PRJNA577476) | soil metagenome | isolation source: 20 cm soil or saprolite under Garry oak tree replicate 1 | place: USA:California | collected 2016-06-15
CGGCCCGCAATTCGCGGCACGCAGCCAGGATCGCCGGGCCGCCGCGCCGGTGAATCGCTCCGTCGACGCCGCCGCCGCCGAGCAGCGACGAGTTCGCCGCGTTGACGATCGCGTCGACGCGCTGCTCGGTGATGTCTCCTAGCACCAGGTCAAGAGGCACGGCCCAATGATGTCCCCTGCTCGTCCAGCACGGGTGTATGGCCGGCCTGACGCGTCTCCGGCGCCAGTAGCACGGCGCCGACCGGAACCACCAGGATCGCCGCCGCCACGCCGAACGTTGCGCCGTAGCCGTGCGAGTCGGCGAGCCACCCGGCGACCACCGGGCCCGCGACGATGCCGGCGTCACCGGCCATCTGGTACGTGGCGACCACGGTGCCGCCACGGCCGCCGACGACGTCACCGAGAATCGCACCGGACGCGACGGACAGGGCGGCGCCCGAGACGCCGAGCAGCGCCATCGCGAAGATCAGCCCGGCGGCGTTCGGGACGAGCGGCAGGCTGGCCAGCCCGGCGGCGCCCACCAGCAGGCCGAGGATCAGGACCGGCCGCCGTCCGGTCGAGTCAGCGCGGTGGCCGAACGGCAGCAGCAGCGCGCCACTGACTGCGCTCAGGACGAAGAAGCCGAAGTATGTCCAGGACGAGCTCAACGCCAGCCGGTCGACGACGAAGAGCGGGACCATCGCCGTCCGGGCCCCGACGACCGCCCAGTCCTCGGCGAGGTTGCTCAGCAGCGCGGCGATGTAGGCGCGATTACGCAGCGCCGTGAGCAGGCCCAGGGTCGAGTCGCGCGCGGTCGGCCGGGCCGCCAATTCGCTGTGCCGCAGCGCGACGAGTGCGATCGTGCCGGCGATGACGAGCGTGCCCGCATACAGGAAGAACGGCGCTCGCAGCGACCACGCGGCGACGACACCGAGCGCCGGACCGGCAATCGAACCGAGCAGGAAGCCGCCGGCGAACACACCCTGCGCGCGCCCCCGCAGGTGGCCCGGGGTTACCCGGATCAGCAGGCTGGACGCGCTGACGCTGAACATGATGGAGCCGACCCCGCCGACGCCACGAAGGACGAGCAGCTGCCAGTAGTCGCCCGCGAGGCCGGCCAGCAGGCTGGAAACGGACACGATGCCGATTCCGGTGGCCAGCATCGCCCGCTCGCCGAACCTGTTCACCAGGCGGCCCGTGAACGGTGCACCGATCAGGCGCGCAGCCGCGAACGCGCTGATGACGGCACTTGCCGCGGTGCGGCTGACCCCGAAGTGGCGGGCGAACAGCGGGATCGCCGGGGCGACCACGCCGAACCCGACGGCCACCATGAACGCCACGGCAGCCAGCGCCGTCACCTCGGCGGGCAGTTCGCGGAGAGTTCCGCGTCGCAGGCGTGCTCGCACGCGTCCGATCATGCCCGGACGGACCGACGACCCCGCCGCCCGGCCCGCCTGTCGATCAGCGGGGCAGCCACGCGTCGGGTGCCTTGACCATCCGCTTGACGTGTGCGGGCAGCTTGCCGGTGAGCACCTGCTGCAGGCTGGTCTCGTCCAGCACGCTGCGCAACGACGCGCGCACCGCGACCCAGACATCGGGAAGGTGCTCGGCAACGCCGGTGTAGGTCGTCTCGTGCGGGCGAAGGCCGCGCACCTCGGCCAGCGGGCCGTCCACTGCCCGGATCACCTGGCCGAGTGAGATCTCGGTCGCGGGCCGGGCCAGCGCGTACCCGCCCTCGGCGCCGCGCTGGCTGCGCACGAGGCCGGCTCGGCGCAGTTCACCCAAGATCGCCTCGACGAACTTCCGGGGCAGCTTCTGCTCGCCGATGATCACCTCGATCTTGACGAGTTCGGGTGCCCGGGACGCGAGCCCGAGCAGGGCGCGCACCGCGTAGTCGGTCTTCGCCGAGATCTCCACGCCCGCATCCTCGCAAATCATCTAGGAATTGCGAGTATGCGCCCGGGCGCGTTGCGGCTAGGGCGCCGCCAGCACGGAGGCGTCATGGGCTGGACGCAGCCACACGGTGCTGCCCGCGCGAAGGTCGAGCGCGTCGGCCTGCCCGCGGGTGAGCTGCACCGCTGTACTGCCGGCCTCGCTGTCGCTGCGCAGTTCGGCGCGCACCTCGAAGCCGATCCGCACCAGGCGCACGACCTCCGCCCGCGCGGCGCCGACGCTCTCGGCAGTGAGCACCTCGATGTCGTGCGGCCGGACGAGGTGCCCGCCGAGCCTGGTGACCGGGCCCAGGAAGCTCATCACGAAGTCGTTCGCGGGGTGGTCGTACAGGTCGTTCGGCGAACCGGTCTGCTCGACCCGTCCGTTGTTGATCACGACGATCTCGTCGGCGACCTCGAGCGCCTCCTCCTGGTCGTGCGTGACGAAGACGGTCGTCACGTGCACTTCGTCGTGCAGGCGGCGCAGCCAGTCGCGCAGCTCCTTGCGCACCTTCGCGTCGAGCGCCCCGAACGGCTCGTCCAGCAACAACACCTTCGGCTCGACGGCGAGCGCGCGGGCCAGCGCCATGCGCTGGCGCTGCCCGCCGGACAGCTGCGACGGCAGCCGGTCGGCGAACTGGCCGAGGTGCACGAGGTCCAGCAGCTCGTGCACGCGACGGCGGATCTCCGCGCTCGGGCGCTTGCGGATCTCCAGGCCGAACGCCACGTTGCGGTACACCGACAGGTGCTTGAAGGCGGCGTAGTGCTGGAACACGAAGCCGACGTTGCGGCGCTGCGCCGGGATGCCGGTGGCCTCGACGCCGTCGATGTGCACCGTCCCTGAGTCGGGATCCTCCAGGCCGCCGATGATGCGGAGCAGCGTGGACTTGCCCCCGCCACTCGGCCCGAGCAGCGCGGTCAGCTGGCCACTGTCGACGTCGAGCCCGACATCGTCCAGTGCCACGAAGTCGCCGAACCGCTTGCTGATGTGCTGCGCCGAGATACCCATCAGCGACTTCCCTTCGGCCGGACGAGCGAGATCAGGACGATGCAGATGGCCGACACGGCGATCAGCACGATCGACAGCTGGTAGGCCCCCGGCTCGAACTGCTCGGCGCGCTCGTCGACGACGAGGGTGACCGTCTGCGTCTGCCCGCTGATGCCGCCGGACACCACGCGCACCGCGCCGAACTCGCCGAGCGAGCGGGCGACGCTCAGCACGACGCCGTACGCCAAGGCCCACTTGATCGTCGGCAGCGTGATGCGGCGCAACCGCTGCAGCGCGTTGGCGCCGAGCGAGCGCGCGGCTTGCTCCTGCTCGATGCCCTCCTCCTCGAGAACGGGCTGCACCTCGCGCAGGACGAGTGGCAGCGACACGAACGCCGTGGCGAGCACCATGCCCGGCGTGGAGAAGATCACCGCGATGCCCGCGCTCTGCAGTGCCGGGCCGAACCATCCGGTCGTCCAGCCGAACACGAGCACGAGCGCGAGGCCGACCACGATCGGCGAGATCGTGATCGGGACGTCGATCAGGACGTTCAGCAGCGAGCGTCCAGGGAACCGGTAGCGCGCCAGCAGTATGGCGACCCCTACGCCGAACACCGTGTTGATCAGTACCGCGAGCCCGGCGACCTCGCCCGTCACCTGGTAGGCATGTACCGCATCGGACGAGCTGATCGCATCCCAGAACGCGCTGGCCCCCTGCTCGATAGTCCGCCAGACGATCACGACGAGCGGCATCATGACCAGCGCGGCCACGTAGCCGACGCCCACGGCTCGCAGCAGGTACTTTGCGGCGCGCGGCCTCCGGCGCGGGCGCGCCCTCGGCGGCGCAGCGGCGGTCCGGGGCGGTGCCGCCTCGACCACGCTAACCACGGCGCGCCGCCCTGCGCTGCACCTCGCCGAGCAGCGCCAGCACGACGACGCTGATCAGCAGCAGGACGGTCGATACCGCGGCGGCGTCCGCGAGCTGGTCGTTCTGGTAGAGCTTGAAGACGTACTGCGACGCGACCGACGCCTTGGGCAGACCGCCGGAGATCAACAGCACCGACCCGTACTCCCCCATTGCCCGCCCGAACGCGAGCGCAGCACCTGCCGCGATCGCCGGTGCGATGGTCGGCAGCACGATCCGGCGGAACGTGGTGAACGGTTCGGCGCCCAGCGAGGCGGCCGCCTCCTCCGCCTCGCGGTCGAGTGCGAGTAGCACTGGCTGCACGGTGCGCACCACGAAGGGCAGCGTGACGAACAACAGCGCGATCAGCACGCCACGGCGCGTGGCGTACCAGTCCAGGCCGACGGCGCTCTGCTGGCCGTAGAGGGTCAGCAGGACGAGTCCGCCGACGATCGTGGGCAGCGCGAACGGGATGTCGATGACGGCCTCGACGATCCGCTTGCCCGCAAAGGAGTCGCGCACCAGCACCCACGCGATCAGGGTGCCCATCACGGCGTTGATCGCGGCGACGGCGAGCGCGCTGATCACCGTGAGCCGGATCGCGGCCAGCGCCGCGTGATTGGTGACCGCATCCCAGAACCCCGAGCCGGCTGCCTTGGCCACCACCGCGGCGAGCGGGAGCACGACGAGCAGGCTCAGCCACAGCACGGCCACGCCGAGCCCGGCGCCCGACGTCGCGCCCAGCCGGGCCCGGCTCGCTCCGGCCCTCGGCGTTGGCGCGCCGCCTCGCGCCAGGACCGGCTGCGGCACCGTCACCCCGAGCTGCTCAGGATCTTGGTGACGATGCCGTTGTCCTCGTCGAAGAACTTCTTGTTCACCGCAGTCCAGCCGCCGAGGTCGGCGATCGTCTCCAGGTGCTTGACCTCGGGAAACGGGTTCGCCGGGTCGTTGGCGCCCTGCACCGTGCCCGGCTGCAGGCCGGGCAGGACGGTCCGGTAGCCGTGGCTGCTGAAGATCTTCTGACCGGCCGCACTCTGCACGAACGCGAGGAAGTCCTTCGCGGACTGCGGCGCGTCCTTCGTGACCGCCGCTGGGTTCTCGATCAGGATCGACTCGTCCGGGACGACGTAGTCGAGCGCCTTGCCCTTCTGCCGGGCCGCGATCGCCTCGTTCTCGTAGGAGATCAGCGCGTCACCGGTGCCGTCGAGGAATGTCGTGGTGGCGTTCGAACCGCTCGCCGGCTTACTCACGACATTGCCGAAGAACTTCGTCAGGTAGTCCGTGGCCTGCGCGTCGTCGCCACCGTCGGCGAGGACGTGCGTATACGCGGCGAGGACATTCCACTTCGCGGATCCGGACGAGCCCGGATCGGGAGTGACGATCTGCACACCCGGCTTGATCAGGTCGTTCCACCCGGTGATGTGCTTCGGGTTGCCCTTGCGCACCGCGATCACGACGACGGAATCACTGACGAGGCCCTTCGTCGGACCGCTGTTCCAGTCGGAGCCGACGAACTTCGGCACGAGCTTGGTCATGTCCGGCTCGAGCGAGAAGGCCACGTAGTCGGCCTTCTGCCCGTTGGACACTGCCTTGCTCTGCGTGCCGCTCGGGCCGTACGACGAAGCCCACTTCACGCCCTTGCCCTCGGCTGTCTCGCCGAACGCCTGCTGCAGCGCGTCGTAGGCGGGTTTGGGTACGGAGTAGGCGACGAGAGACAACGACTTGCCGTTCGACGTCGACGACGCACAGCCCGCTGCGCCGATCGCGGCAACTCCTGCCACGGCCAGCAGCGCGACAGCCGAACGCCCGCGCCGTGAGCTACTCGTCGTCATATTGCCCATCCTTCCAGGGTTGTCGAGAGAGCCACTTACTCCCATCGATGCACTAGACAATAGTAGACGACAACCGACTCGGGGAATGCGCCAAACGTGAATCAGGGCGGGAGGCCGAAGCCTCCCGCCCTGGGTGTGTCGCTGAGTCCGTTACTCCTCGGTGTCGGCCTCGACCGGCTCGAGCGTCGCCGCGGCGACCGGTGCGGTGCCGCTGGCGTCCTCGCGGACGAGCACCAGGCTGATCTTGCCGCGCTGGTCGATATCGGCGATCTCGACCTGGAGCTTGTCACCGACCTTCACGACGTCCTCGACCTTGCCGATGCGCTTGCCCTGGCCGAGCTTGCTGATGTGCACCAGACCGTCGCGGCCCGGGAGCAGCGAGACGAACGCGCCGAACGCGGCCGTCTTCACCACCGTGCCCAGGAAGCGCTCCCCCACCTTCGGCAACTGCGGGTTCGCGATCGCGTTGATCTTGTCGACCGCGGCCTGCGCGGACGCGCCGTCAGCCGCCCCGACGTAGATCGTGCCGTCGTCCTCGATCGTGATGTCGGCACCGGTCTCGTCCTGGATGCCGTTGATCATCTGGCCCTTGGGCCCGATGACTGCGCCGATCTTGTCGACCGGGATCTTCACCACGGTCACGCGTGGCGCGAACGGGCTCATCTCGTCCGGGCCGTCGATTGCTTCGGCCATGACGTCGAGGATGTGCAGCCGCGCGTCGCGCGCCTGCTTCAACGCCGCCGCCAGCACGCCGGACGGGATGCCGTCGAGCTTGGTGTCGAGCTGCAGGGCGGTGACGAACTCCTTCGTGCCGGCGACCTTGAAGTCCATGTCGCCGAACGCGTCCTCGGCGCCGAGGATGTCGGTCAACGCGACGTACTCCGTGTTCCCGTCGACGGTGTCGGACACCAGACCCATCGCGATGCCCGCCACCGGCGCCTTGAGCGGCACACCCGCGTTGAGCAACGCCAGCGTCGAGGCGCACACCGAGCCCATGGACGTCGAGCCGTTGGAGCCCAGCGCCTCGGACACCTGCCGGATCGCGTACGGGAAGTCGTCACGGCTCGGCAGTACCGGCAGCAACGCCCGCTCGGCGAGCGCGCCGTGACCGATCTCGCGGCGCTTCGGCGAGCCGACCCGGCCGGTCTCACCGGTCGAGTACGGCGGGAAGTTGTAGTTGTGCATGTACCGCTTGGTGCGCTGCGGCGAGAGTGTGTCGAGCTTCTGCTCCATGCCGAGCATGTTCAGCGTGGTGACGCCGAGGATCTGTGTCTCGCCGCGCTCGAACAGCGCCGAGCCGTGCACCCGCGGGATGACCTCGACCTCTGCGGAGAGCGTGCGGATGTCGGTCAGGCCACGTCCGTCGATGCGCACCTTGTCGCGCAGGATGCGCTGGCGAACCAGCTTCTTGGTCAGCGCACGGTAGGCCGGGCTGATCTCCTTCTCGCGGCCCTCGAACCCGGGGCCGACGTTCTGCTTGACGAGGTCCTTGAGGCGGTCGAGCTCGGCCTCGCGAGCCTGCTTGTCGGCGATCGTCAGCGCGGACGCCAGCGGCTCGCTGACCTCGGCCGTGACCGCGGCGAGCACCTCGTCGGAGTAGTCCGGGAAGAGCGGGAACTCGACGGCGGGCTTCGTGGCCACCTTCGCCAGCTCGGCCTGCGCGCGGCACAGCTCGGCGATGAACGGCTTGGCCGCCTCGAGGCCCTCGGCCACGACCTCCTCGGTCGGCCGCGTCGCTCCCCCGGCGATCAGCTCGATCGAGCCCTCGGTGGCCTCGGCCTCGACCATCATGATCGCGACGTCGCCGGAGTCGAGAACCCGCCCGGCCACGACCATGTCGAACGTGGCCTGCTCGAGCTGGGTGTGCGTCGGGAATGCGACCCACTGACCCTCGATGAGAGCTACCCGGGTGGCGCCGATCGGGCCGCTGAACGGCAGGCCCGACAGTTGCGTGGATGCCGACGCCGCGTTGATGGCGACAACGTCATAGAGGTGCTCGGGGTTGAGCGCCATGATCGTCACGACGACCTGAACCTCGTTGCGGACGCCCTTCACGAACGACGGGCGCAGCGGGCGGTCGATCAGCCGGCAGGTGAGGATCGCCTCCTCGCCCGGGCGTCCCTCACGGCGGAAGAACGAGCCGGGGATGCGCCCGGCCGCGTACATCCGCTCCTCGACGTCGACCGTCAGCGGGAAGAAGTCGAACTGGTCCTTGGGCGTCTTGCCCGCCGTGGTCGCCGACAGCAGCATCGTGTCGTCGTCGAGATAGGCGACGACCGAGCCCGCCGCCTGACGGGCCAGCCGGCCGGTCTCGAAGCGGATGGTGCGGGTGCCGTGCTTGCCGTTGTCGATGCTGGCAACGGTCTCGTGTACTGCATTCTCGTTGGACTCCGTCACGGAGTTCCCCTCTCGTACGCCCGGCAAGCACCCTGCTTGCCGGATCAGCGCCGGAGGCACATGCGGCGTACGAGCGGTTCACCTGTCTGGGTGCCGGTCTTCGATTGAAGCGGCTGGGGTTCTCGAGAACCCGGCCGCCACTACCGAGGACCGGCGTCCTTGGGCGGGAACCGCGTCGCAGCGGCAGCATGCGCGCACCGGCGATGGATGTTCGGTTGTGATTACGGAACGGGGAGCGATCCGCGTCGGACCACTCCCCGCTTTGAGCTATCGGCGCAGGCCGAGTCGTTGGATTATCGACCGGTACCGGTTGATATCGGTACGCCGCAGGTAGTTCAGTAGGCGGCGGCGCTGACCGTTGAGCAAGAGCAGGCCGCGCCGGCTGTGGTGGTCGTGCTTGTGCGTCTTGAGGTGCTCGGTGAGGTCGCTGATCCGCCTGGACAGCATCGCGACCTGCACCTCTGCCGAGCCGGTGTCGCCGTCGGCGGAGCCGTACTCGGCGATGATCTGCTTCTTGACGTCGCTTGCCAGGGGCACGGACGGCTCCTTCTGTGTCGGTGCAGGCGCACCCCACCGGTCTTTGGCACGGCGGGAGTCGAGTACATCCTGCGGTCGGCCACGCAAGCGGAGTTAGCACTGTGCCCTTAGAAACAGCCCTTAGAAACACTGCGCTCACGCGACACCGGTCCCCAGGGTATCAGCGCCCACGGGCCGTGGCCGAATCGGCACCTTAGGCAAGCAGGGCGCGCGTCTGCTTGACGTCGTCGGTCATCTGCTCGACCAGCGCGTCGACGCTGTCGAAGCGCTCCATCCCACGCAGCCGGTGCACGAACTCGACGCCGAGCCCGTCGCCGTACAGATCGCCGTCGAAGTCGAGCACATAGGCCTCGACCCGCCGCTGGCGTACCTCGAATGTCGGATTCGTGCCGACTGAGATGGCTGCCATGCCGAGGCTCGCGTCCGGCACCGTGCGGCCCCACTCGTCCAGCCGTTGCACGTACCCGGCGTAGACGCCGTCGGCCGGCACCGCGGCCCACTCCTCGGTGCGGAGGTTGGCCGTGGGAAAGCCGAGGACGCGTCCGCGCTCGTCGCCGCGCTCGACGATGCCGTCCAGGCGGTGCGGGCGCCCGAGCGCTGCCGTGGCCGCCGTGACGTCGCCGGCCTGCACGCACGACCGGACATAGGTGGCGCTGATCGGCGTCTCACCTTCCCGCAGCAGCGGAATGCCGTGCGCCGTGAAGCCGAACGCGTTGCCGAGTTGGCTCAGTGTCGCAACGTCTCCGGCGGCCTTGTGCCCGAACCGGAAGTTCTCGCCGACGATCACCGCCGACGCGTGCAGCCGGGCGACGAGGGCCTCGTGGGCGAACTCGGCGGGCGGCATCTGGGAGAACTCGAGGGTGAACGGCAACGCGCAGAACACGTCGACCCCGAGCTCCTCGACCAGCTCCGCGCGCCGAACCAGCGTCGTGAGCACGGGAGGGTGTGAGCCCGGCCGAACGACCTCGGACGGGTGCGGCACGAACGTCAGCAGGACACTCGGCACGCCCTGCGACGACGCCAGCTCGACGGCCTTGCCGATGATCTCGGCGTGACCCCGGTGCACGCCGTCGAACACGCCGATCGTCACCACGCAACGGCCCCACCCAGGAGGAACGGCGTCCAGGCCGTGCCAGTGCTGCACGCCGGGAGCTTACTGGGCACCCCGCCGGGGCTCAGCCCGCCGTCGGATCCGTGACCCGGCCGAGGAACAGCGGGGTGCCCGTCTTGGTGTCCGTGATCGCGAACAGGAACGGGTGGTCGACGGTCACGATCGGGTGCGCCGTGACGACGTGTCCCGACGTCGCGACGGCCACCACACCGGTGGCTGCGGCCGCCTCGGTGCCGTCCTCGTCGACCGAGATGTAAGCCTCGTGAGCAACCTGCGAGATGACCAGTTGCTCGTCCGCGATGCCGCCGAAATCGGCGCGACCGTCGTCGAACGCATCGGTCATGCCCAGCCGCTTCAGCGTGTCGACCAGCTCGGCGTGCGTGCGGACCTTGAATCGCGGCAGCGCGAGCGTGACCTGGGCGCTCGCCACCGGGCCGCCGAGCACGGCGGCGAGCCCATGCTGGCTCAGCGCGGTCACGATCGGGCCGAGCGACCCGTCGGGCACGATCAGTGTCATCGCCAGGTCGCCGGCGCCGTAAGGCAACCGGACGAGCTGATAACCGTCGCGCTTGGCGTAGCCGAGCTCGCCGACCTCGTGCATGAACGGCGCCTGGACGACCGACCCGTCGGCCTTGTGGAACGCGTCCGGGCGGGTCTGGTCCGCTTCGAACGGCACGATCCACGCGGCCTTGAGGTACACCGCGTTCGTCAGGACGAGGCGCGTCATCGGATCGAGATCCTGCTTCAGCAGCTCGGCGATCTTGCCGTTCGTCTGCTCCGACACGGCTTCGTTGATCGTCCGCCGGGCTCCCTGCGGGTCACGCCCGAAGTCGAGTTGCCGGACGTCCACGCCGAACCCGTCGCGCAACGACGTGGTGAACGGCGCCTTGATCGGATAGCCCGCCTGCGGCCACATGCCGTTGGCGATCCGCAAGATGACCTTCTGCTGCGGGACATCGAGCGCAGCGAGGTCTTGGCGCAAGCTGGCGGCGGTCGCGGTGAGCTGGGCGGCACTCACGCCCGGCATGTGCAGCGTCTTGGCCATCTGGGCCGCCGTCTGGCCACGCGCTCCCTCGAGCGCCATCTGCAGCGCGACCGCGATCGAGTACGGCGAAAGGACCGCGTTGCCGGTCGAGCCACCGAGCTGGCTCAGCAGGTCAGCACCGAACCGGCCGTCCGCGTCGAGCGCAGCTGCCCGGGTCAGCTGCGCGATCGGGGCATACGTGCCCGAGGGGCGTGCCGGGGGTGATTCCTGCGCCGACGCACAACCGGATACGGCGACGAGTACCACGAACGCGCCGAGCAGACGTCTCATGCCCGGATAACGCCGCCGGGCGGCTCGCGCGTTGTCCGGCTCGACCTCAGCCGGCCGCGGCGAAGACGAGCACCGGCCGGGCGCTGCCGTCGACTTCGCGGAGCAGCGCGATTGCCGAACCGTCCGGCGCCAACGCGGCGTAGGTGCCCGCGATGCCGGCGGGTTCGAGCGCCCTGCCGAACGACAGCGACGTCACCTCGTCGTCGGTGACTTCACGGACGGGCATCGCGGCCCGCACCGCCTCGGCCAGTGGCAGCGTCACCGGATCGTCCAGGCTCGCCAGCTCGTCGAGCGTGCGGGCCGCGCCCAGCGTGAACGGGCCGACCCGCGTCCGGCGCAGCGCGGTGAGGTGCCCCCCGACGCCGAGGGCAGCGCCGAGGTCGCGGGCCAGCGCGCGGACGTAGGTGCCCGAGGAGCACTCGATCTCGGCATCGACATCGAGCAGCTCGGCGGTCGGCCGGCGGAAACGGTCGACCTCGAAACGGGCAACGGTCACCGGGCGAGCCGCCAGCTCGACGGCCTCGCCCGTGCGCGCGCGCTTGTAGGCCCGCTCGCCGCCGACCTTGATCGCCGATACCGACGACGGCACCTGCCCGATGCTGCCGGTCAAGGGCTCGATCGCCGCCCGCACCTCGTGTTCGGTGACCGCCGCGGTCGAGGATCCGCCGGTGACCGAGCCCTCGGCGTCGTCGGTCACGGTCGACTGACCGAGCCGGATCGTCGCCGAATACGCCTTGTCGGCAAGGACGAGGTGGGCCAGCAGCCGGGTGGCCTTCTCGACGCCGAGAACCAGCACGCCGGTCGCCATCGGGTCGAGCGTGCCGGCATGGCCGACCCGCCGGGTGCCGGCGATGCGCCGCATCCGGGCGACGACATCGTGCGAGGTCATGCCTGCCGGCTTGTCGACGATCACCAGGCCCGAGGACGTCATCGCTGCTCACCTAGCACGGTCCAGCGGCTGCCCCGCGTGCGCCAGACCATCCCGACCAGGCGGACGCCGATGAACGCGGTGAGCCCCGCCCACACGCCGCCGATGCCCCAGTGCCAGTGCAGGGCGGCGATGTTCAGCGGCGCGAACGCCCCGATCGCCGCAACCAGCGTGATCGTCCGCATGAACCCGACGTCGCCGGCGCCGATCAGCACGCCGTCGAGCGCGAAGACGACGCCGCCTGCCGGCAGCATGCCGACCAGCCACGGCCACAGGATGTGCGCCTGATGCTGCACCGCGTGCGACGACGTGAACGCCTCGGGCACAACGACCCATCCAGCGGCGAACAGCAGGCTGAACGCGCAGCCCGCCAACAACCCGTACCGGGTCACCTGCCAAGCGGTCCGCCGAGCGGCCGACTCGTCGCCCGCGCCCAGCGCCGCCCCTACGAGCGATTGCGCGGCGATCGCGAACGAGTCCAGCAGCAACGCGGTGAACTCCCACAGCTGCAAGCCGATCTGGTGGGCGGCTATCTGCGCGGTGCCCATTCGGGCGGCAACGCCGGCGGCGCTCAGGAACGCCACCTGGAAGCCGGCCGAACGGAGCACGAGGTCGCGTCCGAGCACGAGCTGGGCGCGCATGACCGTCCACTGTGGACGCACCGACGAGTTCGCGCGGCGAAGGGCCCGCAGGAACAGGCCGCCGCCCACGACCTGGGCGCTGACATTGGCGACGGCCGAGCCGTTCAGGCCCATGTGCAGCCCGTAGACGAGGATCGGCGACGCTGCGGCCGACAGCGCGTTCGCGACCAGCACGATGCGGACCGGCTGGCGGGTCTCCTGCACGCCGCGCATCCAGCCGTTGCCGGCCAGCACGAGCAGCACGCCGGGCATGCCCAGCACTGCGATGCGGAACCAGGATTCCGCGGCGTGCTGCGTTGCGCCGCTGCCGCCGGCGAGCAGCGCGATCAGCGGATGCGCCAACAGCTCGCCTGCCGCGATGACCGTCACGCCGATGATCACCGCCAGCCAGGACGCTTGCAGTCCCTCGTCGAGCGCGGCGTCGAGCCGTCCGGCCCCGAACCATCTCGCGGCGCGGCTGGTCGTGCCGTACTCGACGAACGTACCGATGAGGAGCAGCAGCGCCATGAGCGCCGCCGCCACGCCCAGCCCGGCCAGTGCCACCGCACCCAGATGGCCGACGACAGCGGTGTCGACCAGGAGATACAGCGGCTCGGCAGCGAGTACGACGAAAGCCGATGCCGCCAGCGCCAGCAGGCGCCGGGTCGAGGTCTCGGCCGTCGAGGTCACGTCACACCGCCCTGGCGTCTACACCGCGCGGTACATGACGTGCAGGCCGACCAGGCCCTGCACGGGATGCCGGAATCCCTGCGGCACGACGCCGATCGTCTCGAAGCCGAGCTCGTCGTACAGCTTGATCGCGTAGACGTTGGTGGCCGCGACCGCGTTGAACTGGACGCCGCGGAAGCCTGCCTCACGGGCGCGCCGCAACGAGTGCTCGACCAGCGCGCGGCCGACTCCGCGCCCGCGCACCGGTGCGTCGACCATGTAGGACGCGTTCGCTACGTGCGCTCCGGGGCCGGCCTGGTTCGGCCCGAGGTGGTAGGTGCCGACGACCTGGTCGCCGTCGGCGGCGAGCCAGGCCTCGTCGGGCGCCGGGGCGAGCCAGCCGCGCCGCGCGTCCTCGGATGTCGTCGCGGGCTCGTAGCAGAACGTGTCGCCCGCGGCCGTCACCTCGTGCCAGATCGGCCAGATCGCCGGCCAGTCCTCGTCGGTGGCCCGCCGGATCTCCAGGCGCTCATTCGGTGTCGGCGTCACGCGGCTCACGATATGGGTTCGGATCGCCCGCGGGTGCGGCATTTTCGCGGATCTTCTCGACCTCGGCGTCGGCCTGCGCGGCGACGGCAAGCAGCTCGTCGATGTGCTTCGTGTCCTCGGGCAGGGCGTCGGGGACGAACGTCAGCGTCGGCGTGAACCGCACACCGGTCTGGCGGCCGACCTCACTGCGCAGCACGCCCTTGGCCGACTCGAGCGCCGCAGCGGACGCCGCGCGCGCCCCGTCGTCGCCCAGCACCGTGTAGAACACGCGCGCGTCATGCAGGTCGCCGGTGAGCCGCACGTCGGTGACGGTCACCATGCCCAGGCGCGGATCCTTGACCTGCATCTCGATCGTCGACGCGACAATCTGCTTGATCCGTCCGGCCATACGCCGAGCGCGTGGATGGTCAGGGCTCATCGGTCGTTCCTCTCGATCGAGTCATCCAAGATCGTCGTCGTCGAGCACGCGGTGACGCGCCGACAGCAGCTCGATCTCGTGCCGCCCGGCGACGAAGCGCTCGCAGTTCTCGAGCACCTCGACGACGTGGCGATGTGTCGAGGCCACCGTGGCCACAGCCACCTCGGCGCGCCGATGCAGGTCCGGGTTGCCGGTCTCCGCCGCCGCCACGTCGAAGCGGCGGCGCAACTCGGCGATGATCGGCCGCACGACAGACCTCTTCTCCTTCAGCGAATGGACGTCGCCGAGCAGCACGTCAAGCACGACGGTCCCGACAACCACGCCAGCCTCTCCTACGTAACCACCGGGCGATGAGCGCTCGCGCGAAGAGCCGCGGCCCGGCGCGCCGAAGGCGCTTGCCGTGGCCCACCGGATTCCACCCGAGCGAAGCGAGCGGTGGGAGCCGGCGGGCCAATCGGCCGCGATTAAGCTCGCGGCTTCTCCCGCTGCTCGAACGTCTCGATCACGTCGTCGATCTTGATGTCGTTGAACGAGCCGAGCCCGATCCCGCACTCGAAACCTTCACGGACCTCCGTCGCGTCGTCCTTGAACCGCTTGAGCGAATCGACGGTCAGGTTGTCGGCCACGACAACGCCGTCACGGATCAGGCGGGCCTTGCTGTTGCGCCTGATCACGCCGGTCCGCACGATCGAGCCCGCGACGTTGCCGATCCGAGGCACCCGGAAGACCTCGCGCACCTCGGCAGTGCCGAGCTGCACCTCCTCGAACTCGGGCTTGAGCATGCCCCGAAGAGCGGCCTCGATCTCGTCGATCGCCTGGTAGATCACCGTGTAGTAGCGAACATCGACACCCTCGCGGTCCGCGGCCTCGCGCGCCTTGCCCTCGGGCCGGACGTTGTAGCCGATGACGACCGCGTCCGAGGCGATCGCCAGGTTGATGTCGTTCTCGGTGATCGCACCCACACCGCGGCCGATCACCCGCAACGACACCTCATCAGCGGTGTCCGGGCCGACGTCGATCTTGACCAGTGCGTCCTCTAGTGCCTCGACCGAACCTGACACATCGCCCTTGATGATCAGGTTGAGCTGCTGGACCTCGCCGGCGGCGAGAGCCTTGTCGAGGTCGTCGAGCGAGATCCGCTTGCGGCCGGCCGCCAGGGCTGCATTGCGCTCGCGCGCCTGTCGCCGATCGGCGATCTGCCGGGCGATGCGGTCCTCGTCGACGACGAGGAACGAGTCGCCGGCACCGGGCACCGAGGTCAACCCCAGTACCTGGACGGGGCGCGCCGGACCGGCCACCTCGACGAGATCGCCGTTCTCGTCGTGCATCGCGCGCACGCGACCGTGCGCGTCGCCGGCCACGATCGAGTCGCCGATGTGCAGGGTGCCGCGTTGCACGAGCAGCGACGCCACCGGACCGCGACCGCGGTCGAGCCGTGCCTCGATGACGATGCCCTGAGCGTCCTGGTCGGGATTGGCGCGCAGGTCGAGCGACGCGTCAGCCGTGAGCAGGATGCCTTCGAGCAGGCCGTCGATGTTGAGGTTGGCACGTGCGGACACGTCGATGAACATCGTGTCGCCGCCGTACTCCTCGGCGACCAGCCCGTATTCGGTGAGCTGCTGGCGCACCTTCGCCGGGTTGGCGCCCTCCTTGTCGATCTTGTTGACTGCGACGACGACGGGTACCTCCGCCGCCTGCGCGTGGTTGAGCGCCTCGATCGTCTGTGGCATGACGCCGTCGTCGGCGGCAACCACGAGCACCACGATGTCGGTGGTCGACGCGCCACGAGCACGCATGGCCGTGAACGCCTCGTGGCCCGGCGTGTCGATGAACGTGATCGCCCGGTCGGTGTCCTCGTGCGTGACGTGCACCTGGTAGGCACCGATGTGCTGGGTGATGCCGCCTGCCTCGACGTCCATGACGTTCGTCTTGCGGATCGCGTCGAGCAGCCGGGTCTTGCCGTGGTCGACGTGGCCCATGACCGTCACGACCGGCGGGCGCGCCTGCAGGTCACCCTCGACCCCTTCGTCAGCGCCGAACGTCAGGTCGAACGAGTCGAGCAGTTCGCGGTCCTCGTCCTCGGGGCTGACCACCTGCACGGTGTAGTTCAGCTCGGCACCGAGCAGCTGCAGGGTCTCCTCGTTCACCGACTGGGTGGCGGTGACCATCTCGCCGAGATGGAACATCACCGTCACCAGCGATGCCGGGTTGGCGTCGATCTTCTCGGCGAAGTCGACGAGCGACGCTCCGCGTGGCAGGCGCAGCACCTCGCCGTTGCCGCGAGGAACCTGCACGCCGCCGATCGGCGGCGCCTGCATGTTGTCGAACTCCTGGCGGCGCTGCTTCTTGCTCTTGCGACCACGGGTCGGGCGTCCGCCCTGACGACCGAAGGCGCCGGCCGTGCCGGCTCCGCGACCACGTCCGCCTGGACGCCCGCCGCCGGGCCCGCTGCGGAAACCGCCGCCCGGACCGCCACCTGGGCCAGCGCCTCCGGGACCGCCGCTCGGGCCACCGCCGCCGGGACCACCGCGATATCCGCCGCCGCCACCGCCGCCGGGACGTCCGCCGCTCGGCGCACCCGGCCGGCCGGCGCCGGGAGGGCCGCCCGGACCGCCACGGGGGCCACCTGGGCCGGGGCCACCGCCGCGGCCGACGTTCGCGCGGCTGGATCCGCCGCCGGGACTGGGACGCGGCGGCATCATGCCTGGATTGGGACGCGGGCCACCGGGACGCGGCGGCATGCCGCCCGGGGTAGTCGGCCCGGCCGGCCGCGGGGCAGGCGGTCGCGGCGCGGCGGTGCCTCCACCGACGCCGAACGGGTTGTTGCCCACGCGCTGGGGTGGCCGCGGCGGCACCGGGCGCGCACCGGGCGTACCCGGGCCGGCCGTACCGAGGCTCGGAGCCGCGGGACTGGGAACGGTGGGACTCGACGTGACCGGCGGGACCGGCGGCTGGGTCGGTGGGACCACGGGTGGCGCCGGCTCTACCACGGCTGCGACGGGCTCGACCGGCGCGGCGGGTATCGCCTGGGCCGGTTCGGCCTTCTTCGCCGGCGCCTTCTTCGCTGGCGCCTTCGGCGGGGGTGCCGCCGGGAATGATTCGCGCAGGCGCCGCGCGACAGGTGCTTCCACTGTCGACGACGCGCTCTTGACGAACTCGCCGAGCTCGTTGAGCTTCGCGAGAACGTCCTTGCTGGTGACACCAAGCTCTTTGGCGAGCTCGTGTACGCGGGCCTTGCCTGCCACTGGACTCCTTAACAGGACCGGCGGCATTCCCGCTCGATCCCGACTAGACGGGGGTCTTGCTCATCGCTGGCGCTTCATCGAGTGCCCATAGCTCTTCTGCTCCCTGATGGACTTCGGTTCGCGACGACGGGTCGCCATGAACCGAGAAGGACGGCGGGGTGCCGGCCTTGCGGGTGCTGCGGTCACGCGGCCGAGTGCTGTGCGACGTAGTCGCGGACCGGCGCCGGGTCGATAGCGACCGGAGCCCGTAGGGCCCGACCGAACGACCGGCGTCGCTCCGCGAGTGCCACGCACCGTGGGTCGAGATGCAGCCAAGCACCGCGACCCGGTGCGCGGCGACGTGGATCCGGCACGGCCTGCACGCTGCCGTTCTGCGTGCCTGCCGGTGCTGGCGCCACGACGACGCGAAGCATTTCGGCGGCCGCCGCTCGTTTCCGGCAGCCGATACAGGTGCGACGAGGTACATGTGGATCAGTCACATGCGCCTGCCGCTGGGCAGCATCGGGATGCCGTCGTCGACCAGACGACCACGGGAGAGTCTACTCCCCGCTTTCGGGTGAGCTGCTTGGCGTGTCCGGCGCGGCGGGCGTCGGGCCGTGCCGCGCGGATGAGCCCATCGGATCGGCCTCGGCGTCGCTGTGGATGTCGATGCGCCACCCGGTCAGCCGGGCGGCAAGCCGCGCGTTCTGCCCTTCCCGGCCGATAGCCAGCGAAAGCTGGAAATCCGGTACGACCACGCGCACCGCCTGGGTGGCCGGATCGACCACTTTCGAGGCGACGATGTGCGCGGGCGAGAGCGCGTTGCCGACATAGGCCGCCGGCTCCTCGGCCCAGTCGATGATGTCGATCTTCTCGCCGTGCAGCTCGGCGACGACATTGCGCACTCGCTGGCCCATCGGCCCGATGCACGCCCCCTTCGCGTTGAGGCCGGGCACCGACGTGCGGACGGCGATCTTGGTCCGATGGCCCGCTTCGCGCGCGACGCCGACGATCTCGACGCTGCCGTCGGCGATCTCGGGAACCTCGAGAGCGAAGAGCTTCTTGACCAGGTTGGGATGCGTGCGGCTGACGGTCACCTGCGGCCCGCGCATGCCACGCGAAACACCGACGACGTAGCACTTGAGGCGGGTACCGTGCGTGTACTCCTCGCCGGGCACCTGCTCGGACTGCGGCAGGACGGCCTCGACCTTGCCGATGTCGACCAGGACGAGACCGCGCTGCGCGGCGTACGCATCGGCCTGGATGACGCCGGTGACGATGTCGCCCTCGCGCCCGGAGTACTCGCCGAACGTCTGGTCATGCTCGGCGTCGCGCAGCCGCTGCAGGATCACCTGGCGCGCCGTCATCGCCGCGACCCGGCCGAAGTCGCTCGGGGTGTCGTCGTACTCCTCGACGAGCTCGCCGTCCGGGCCGATGTCCTGCGCCCAGACGACGACCTCGCCGGTCTTGCGGTCGATGACGACCCGGGCATGCGGCATCGAGTGCGGGGTGTGCTTGTACGCGGTGAGCAGGGCGGTCTCCAGCGCGTCGATGACCGTCTCGAACGAGATCTCCTTCTCCCGCTCGATGCTGCGCAGCGCGCCGATGTCAACGTTGACCATTGCTCAGCCCCTCCCCTCTCGGACCCCTTCGGCAGACGGCCGGTTGAACTCGACCTGGACCTTGGCGCGGCCGAGCTTCTCCCAGGGCACGCGCCGAGCGCTGTCGCCGATCTCGAGGCTCACTCCGCCGTCGTCGGTGCCGAGCACCCGGGCGGTGACCGCGGACCCGTCCACCGGCACGGTGACCAGCCGCCCGCGAGCTCGGCGCCAGTGCCGGGGTTCGGTGAGTGGCCGGTCGACGCCGGGCGACGTCACTTCGAGCACGTACGGGCCGGCGAACTCGGCACCGTCCGGCGCGGCCGCGTCGAGCGCCTCGGCGACGGCGCGGCTCACCGAGGCGATGCCGTCGAGGTCGACGCCGCCATCCGCGTCGACGATGACCCGGACCAGGGTGCGCCGCCCGGCGGCGCTCACCACGATGTCTTCGAGGTCGTAGCCGGCCGTCCCGACGACGGGAGCGAGCAGTGTGCGCAGCTGACTGCGGGCCGCATCGGGGGGCGGACCAGCCGAGGCGGTTGGCATCGGGCGTTCCTCCCTCGGTGTGCAGTTGTGGCGCGGCATTTCGCGCCGTGCGTGCCGATCGAGCTTAACCAGTCTGCGAGACTGGGCGGCCTTATGGCCACTGCACGCGCCCCCGGCGCGCCGTCATGATCACCCGGCGCCGGGTCATGGTCACCGGAGCGGTCGTCGTGGCCGGTGCTGCCGGGGCGGTGCTGGGCACGATCTGGCCGGTCCACGTCGCCCGCACCAAGCTCGCCCCGCCGCCCGCCGCCTTGACCAGTGCGCTCGCCCGCGAGCAGGCCATGCTCGCTGCCCTCGACGCGGCGATACGGGCCGACCCGTCGCTTCGGCCCCGGTTCGCCCAGATCCGCGACGACCACGCGGCCCACGCCGGTGCCCTCGAATCGGCGATCGGCGCATACCCGGCCTATCCGTCCACCGCCGCGGCGAGCAGCGGGCCGTCTGGCACGGTCGCGGCTCGGTCCGCCACCGAACTGCGGGCGGCGGAGCAGTCCGCCGCGACGCTCGCCGCGGCGGAGTCCGCCGGACTGCGCGGTGCCGACGCCGCCCTGCTCGCGAGCATCTCGGCTGCCGAGTCGACGCACGCTGCGTTGCTGACATGACGCCCGTGGCGCCGGCGTGGCAGCAGGCGCTCGCCACGGAGTACGCGGCCGTATTCGGGTACGGCGTCCTCGGGCCGAGGCTGGGCTCGGCCGCGTCCGTGGCGCTGGCCCGTGCCGGTGAGCAGGCACACCGCGAGCTCGGCGAGCGAACCGCCGGCGACCTCAGCGCCGCAGGGCATGTACCCGTCGCCCCGGCCGCCGACTACCCGCTGCCCTACCCGGTGACCGACGACCTGAGCGCGCAGCATTTCGCGATTCGGCTGGAAAGCGGCTGCGCGTCGGCATGGCGGTACCTGATCTCGGTCGCCGCGAGTGATGGCGGAGGCTCTGGCCCGGACGCTGACCAGCTGCAGACGCTGCGCGCCGTCGCGCAGGCGGCGCTGACCGCCAGCGCGGTTCGTGCCATGCGCTGGCGGCAGCTGATCGACCCGGCAAAGGCGACGGTCCCCTTCCCGGGGATCGGCTAGAGCCAGCCTTCGACCACGGTGCGCAGATCGGCCAGTCGCTCGATCACGGCGTCCGGCTCTCCCTCGGTGTGGCCGCGCTGCCAGTCCGGGACGGTGCTGTGCGGGACGAGCACCGCGCGCATCCCGACCGACTTGGCGCCGTGGATGTCGTCGAACGGGCGGTCGCCCACATACACCGCGCGCGACGGGTCGACCACGCCCACCGCCGCCAAGGCGGCACGGAACGCCTCGGCGTGCGGCTTGGTCCACGCGATCTCAGAGGTGTAGACGGCGCCGTCGATGAGGGCGAGCACCTCGTCGCGCGCGAAGATCTGCTCGTGCCGGTCCTTTGGCCAGATCGTGTTCGACAGCACACCGATGCGGATGCCCTGCTCACGCAGCCAGGCGAACAGTTCCGGCACGTCCGGGTCGGTCAGCGTGTGCGGCTCCCACCACTCGTGGTAGCTGGCCAGCATCCGATCGTCGGCGTCGACTCCCGCGGCTTGTAGCACCTCGGCCAGGGTCGCGCTGGTGTGCTCGTCCCGCGAGCGCGTCCAGGCGAGATCCTCCGCAGCGCTCAGGCGATCGGCAAGCGCCGGGTCACCGGTGGCAGCGAGCCACGACTCGCGCTGGTCGATGGTGTGCCACGGCGTCAGCGTGCCGCCCCAGTCGAAGATGACCGCGTCGATTGCCACGACTCAGGCCACTAGAAGAGGACGGTCGACAACGTGCCGACCTGGCGCATGCCCAGGCGCTCGTAGAGCCGGCGTCCGGGCAGGTTGAAGTCGTTGACGTACAAGCTGACCGAGGGCGCGATGCACAGCGCGTGCTCGATCACCGTCGCCATCGCCGCAGTCGCGATGCCGCGTCCGCGACAGTCGGGCCGCACCCAGACTCCTTGCACCTGGGTGGTGTGCCGAGATACGGTCGCGAGCTCCGCCTTGAAGACGACCTCGCCGGCCTCGTCGACTCGCACGAACGCCCGCCCGGCCGCGATCAACTCGGCCAGGCGAGAGCGGTAGGCCACCCGGCTCGCCCCGGTCAGCGGTGCCATACCGAGCTCCTCACGGAACATCGCGGCCGCCGCAGGCAGGTACCGGTCGAGATCGGCGGTGCCCGCGGGCCGCACGCGCGGATCCGGCGCGATCGGCGCGCTGCGATCCAGTACCAGCAGCGGCTGGCTTGCCCGCACTGCCCGAGGCGGCGCCCAGTGCCGCGACAAGGCGCACCAGAGCACGGCGACCATCTCGGCCGGGCCGACGATGGCCGAACACATCCGCCGCCGACTGCCCAGGTAGTCGCCGAACTCGGTCCACGCCGGCGGGTCACCGCCGACCGGCAGCAGGCTCCCGCCCGAGTAACACGCAGCGGTGACGGCGCCGGTAGCACCCAAGCCGAGCACCTCGCCGCCCACTCGCCTCGGGTCCAGAGTCGAGACGGCGTCCAGGCGGGCGGCCAGGACGGCGTTCGCGAACGGCTCGGCGTCGACCATCGCGCGAAGCGACGTGAGATCGGCGGCATCGAGCCTGCGCACGCCTCGCACGTCCGGGGCCGCGGCCCGCAGTGCCGTCACCGCGCAGACGCTACCTGCTCCGGATGCCTGATCGCGCGAGGACAACCCTGAATCGATCTCCGGGTCGAACCCCGAGTCCGGCGGGTGCCAGCACCACCCCAGAACGGGGGCGTCGCCCCACAGACAGGGTGCCCGCGCACGGCGAGGGTTGATCACATGGCCGTCGACACCTTGCCGATCACGGCTCGTACCGTCGGCGGCGCCTCGTCGCGGCGCGGGACCGCGCTCGGCTGTGTCGTCGCACTCGCAAGTTGCACGCTGCTCGTGGTCCAACTGCGTGGCGTCGCGCTCGGCGCGGTCTTCGCCGATCTTCGAGTCGGTTGGCTGCTCGCGGCGATCGTGGCGAC
>WNGI01001201.1_pt1 | contig 22512 bp, 29 predicted proteins | sample 5400621 | NCBI WGS metagenome assembly WNGI01 (sample SAMN13153374, study PRJNA577476) | soil metagenome | isolation source: 20 cm soil or saprolite under Garry oak tree replicate 1 | place: USA:California | collected 2016-06-15
TACCTCCGCGTTATCAGCACGGCGCTCTGCCAGTTGAGCTAGCGGCCCTCTCCCAGACCCCGAGCCGGACCAGACCAAGGGAGTCTAGCTGGGTCGCTTGATTCTACGAAGGCACTGAAATACGACGGCCGACTCCACGAGGAGCCGGCCAGCCGCCGGAGGGATGAACAGCGATTGGTCAGGTGACGGTCGGCCTCATCACCACTTCTGTCCGCTTGTCGGGCCCCGCGATCGCGTAGGCGATCATGCCCACGATGCCCAGGGCAATCAGGTGAAGGATCAGGACGGTGGCAAACCAACCCCACGCTTGCAGCTGCGCGAGCTTGAGCAGCGCTCCGACCCACATCACCAGCGTCACGATGCCCGCGATCGCCATCACCAGGTACGCGACCACCGCCCCGGGAGGCGGTGAGCTGCTCGCCTGCGCTCCACGGGACATGGCGATCATCGCGACCAGCGCGATCACCCAGACGATCCACGCGCCGATGTACCAACGGGTCGTGATCCGCTTGCTCATGAGGGGCCTCCTGGGTCCACCAAAGATGGGTTTCTTACTTGGTGAACGAGGCCCCACGCGGCGCTACTCGCGCGTCGAGAAACTGGCGTACTAGACCGTGCTGGGCGATACGCCCCCGAATTCCGCCGCGTCTATAGGGTGATGGCTGGTTATGGGTGCTTATGGGCGGTTATGGGTGCTCGGCTATACGGATCGCAACCTGCACGGGACTAAGGCGTACAGCTGGGCCGAGAACCTCGGTGGCGGAGCAGTGAGAAGAAGAACAGTCGCCATCAGAGCCTGAGCCCGCGTCGATCTAAGAACTTGTCGGCACAATGCGTCCGGGCGTCCTACCCTCCCAGACGACCCCGCAGAAATGAGCGGTCGCCTAAGTAAGCTAGAGCGGGTCCGGACATTGGAGGGTGAAACGCCTTCCCGGCAGCCCGAAAGGGCAGCCGTAGGCTAAGTGCAAACCATCCGGATTTTCCTTTTGTTTGGACACTAAACTCCGGCCGTGAGTCAGACGCCGCCTCAATACCCCGCGGACATACAGCGATAGCTTCGCGATGCTGGTGCGCTTACTCAAATCCGTCGGAATGGGATTGGCTGCTTTTGTCGTATGGGCGGCCGTGGCATTCGCGATTCGGGCAGCACTCGGCGGCACGTCAATCCGGCTGCCGTGGGGACTCGGGTATCCGGCTGAGGCGAGTTGGATCTACAAAATGATTGCCGCAGGAGCGATTGGCGCTGTTGTCATTGGCTGGGAGTACTGGAAGTGGCAAAGAAATGATTCGCTGCTGGATGGAGAGTCGAGTCCTCCGACGCCGTAACAAACCAACCAGAACCGATCTAGGCAACACTTAGGCAATACGCCGCTCGCAGCAGCTTTCCGGAAAGAGTCAAAACGAATACGGGAAATGGCAGGGGCGGAAGGATTCGAACCCTCGGCCCTCGGTTTTGGAGACCGATGCTCTGACCAGACTGAGCTACGCCCCTATGCGCCTACGGAATTTTACCCAACCCCCTCCGGTGGCCGCGGACGATCTCCCTGTCCTGATCGTCGGCGACGTCCACGGCGACATCGAGCGGCTCGTCGGCGCCCTCCATCCCTATCCAGCGAACGAGTGGCGGACGATCTTCTTGGGCGACCTCGTCGACTACGGCATGTTCGGCGTCGGGTGTCTGCGCTACGCGCGCGACCGTCAGAACACCGAGGTCATCCTGGGCAATCACGAGGTCGCGATGCTGTGGGCGCTGCGCGATCCCACCCGAATCGGCTTCTTCATCAGCATCGGCGGCCACCAGCACGACCTGGACGAACTCCGCGCCGACGAACCTCTGCAGGAGTGGCTCAAAACCCGCCGACTCATGATCAAGCTGCGCGACGGCACGCTCGTCCAGCATTGCGGCAACGACGACTATCGGATGTTGCTCGGCGACGACGAATCCGATCCCGTCAACGCGATCAACTCGGCCGCAACCCTTGTGCTGGGCGAGGGCGACGCGCATCTTCTCTGGGAGGTTATGAGCGGCAAGGGCGTCTTCGCGACCCAGCCGGAACGGCTCGAACGTTGGTTGCAGCTCACCGGTTCTCGCCGCGTCGTCTTCGGGCACACCCCGCACCGCAACGCGACCCCGGCCCGTTATCACGGCGGCAGGGCGATCAACTTCGACGGCGGCCTCTCGCGATCGCATCGGATGTACCGGCGGGGCGCGCCTCTGGCCGCGAGCGTCGCGCCGCTGGAAGCCTAGGCCGCAGCCGGCCGGCAATCCTTGCACGGCCGGTAGCCGGCCGCGCGCGCTTCCGACTCGTCGTGGAAGAAAACGAAGTTCTCCTCCCTCACCCGCCGGCCGTGGAAGCACGTCGGGAAGCAGAAGATCTTCGTGCTCCGCACGCCCTCGTATCGCAGCCCGGAGTGGGCGAGCTTCTCCAACCGCTTGAGCTGAACGCCCTCGAGCGTGAGAATCGAGCGTTTCGCCTCGGGTCCACCGCCGCCGTAGTTGCCGATCATCCCATCGGTGCGAACCACCCGATGGCACGGGATGAAATAGGGGATGGGGTTGTTGGCGAGCGCCGTCCCGACCGCACGCACGGCCGCCGGATGTCCGATCTCGCGCGCGATCCATCCATACGGCCGGACCTCGCCGCGCCGGATCTCCTGCGTCTTCATCAGCACCGCCTGCGTGAACGGTGTCAGGCCACGCAGGTCGAACTTCAGGCGCCGCTTGCCCTCGAGCTGATCCTCGATCTTCGCCGCCAGGTCCTCGGGGGGATCGCGGCGGACGAGCTGGCGCCCGACGTCCTTGCGGAACCACTCCTCGAACTCGGCCGCCGACTTGCTGCGCATCGCGGCCGACACGCCGAACCGGCTCCACGCGACATAGACAGGCCCAAGCACCGTATCGAAAACCGCGTATGAATCGGCCGCGCCCACCTGGGCCAGCACACGCTCCGCAAAGCCCGCAGGCGCCTTGACGTCGGCCAGGCGCTTCACCTCATAGATCGCCGTCGACATGGTCATCTCCTCTCAGGATTTTCAATCCGCGATGCACGTTGGCCTTCACCGTACCGACGGGTTGGCCCAGCGCCTCGGCGGCCTCGGCGTAGGACAGCTCGTGGACGTGACGGAGCACGACCGCTTCCCGATAGCGCACCGGCAGGCAGGCGACGCGCGCCGCCAGCGCGTCGATCTCGGCCCGCCGGATGACATCCGCCTCCGGGCCCACTCCACGGTCGGGCTCGTTGCCGTTCAACTCGACCAGCCGCGGCCGAGTCCCTCGCACGCGGTTGCGGAAGACGTTGACCGCGATCCTATGCAGCCACGCCTTCTGCTTCAGCTCGCGCACGCGGTCGGGTGGGTACGTCATCAATGCCCGGTAAGCCCGCAGAAATGTGTCCTGCGCAACCTCTTCGGCGTCGTGCCTGTTGCCGGTCATGGCCAGGCTCACCGCGTAGATGCGGTCCTGGTTGTCCCGGACCAGGCGCTCGAAGACTCGCTCCGTAACCTCCATCTGACTCCTCAACACACCAAACGGCGAGACGGTTGCAGGGGAACCATGATGCGGCCCCTGGTGTACATGATGCGATCCGATGGAGGGCCGGCCAGCGGACGATCCAGACCTGATCACACGCGCCCAGCGCGGCGACGCGGCCGCCTACGAGGAGATCGTGCAGCGCTACCAGCAGATCGCGTTTCGCACCGCTTATGTCGTCACGGGCTCGGCCGCGGACGCCGAAGACGCCGCGCAGGAGGGCTTTGTGAAGGCTTTCCGGGCGCTTGACCGATTCCGCGAAGGGGCCGACCTCCGGCCCTGGCTGCTGCGGATCGTCGCCAACGAGGCCCGCAACCGGGTGCGTTCGTCTGGCCGCCGCCACCAGCTCGAGCTTCGCCTGACCGAAGGCTTCCGCCCGGGGGATGCGGCCCCATCTCCCGAGGCGGTGGCCGTGGCGGCGGACGAGCGCCGCCGGCTGCTCGAGACGATCAACGCGCTCAGCGAGGACGACCGGCTGGTCATCGCCAGCCGCTACTTCCTCGACTTGAGCGGCGAGGAGACGGCAGCCGCGCTGGGCATTCCCGAGGGCACCGTCAAGTCGAGGCTTTCCCGCGCCCTGGCTCGCCTCAAGGCTCGCGTGGAGGAGGCCGCCAGTGCCTGACCTCGAGCAGAAGCTGACGGCACTCGCCGCGGAGCTCGACTGGCCTCCGACCCCGAGGTTGCGTGCCTCCATGCCCCTCCCCGTTCACCTGCCGGGCGCGCGCAGGGCGCGTTACTGGTTGGGAGGGAAAGGGTGGAGGCTCCCACTTGGGCTGTCCCCCCGTTGGCGCCGCCCGCTGGCCGTGGCCGCCACCGCCCTCCTGATCGTGGCGATCGCCCTGGCCGCGTATCCGCCTTCCCGCGACGCCATCGCCCGCTGGGTCAACCTGCACACGACCATCCAGCGGGTCCCCAACCCGCCCACACCCTCACCTTTGCCGTCAGGGTCGACCGGCGAGCGGCTCCATCTCGGTACACCGACCACCCTGGAGGCCGCCCAGCAAAGAGTCTCTTGGAAAATCGCCGTCCCATCAACGCTCGGCCGGCCGGACGAGGTGTACCTCAAGGAGCCGCCGACCGGCCCGAGCCAGGACGAGGTGACCCTCATCTATACGAGCCGCCCGGACATTCCCGCTTCGCGTTTCACAGGCGTTTCGGTCGTCGTCATGGAGGCGCGCGGCCAGTTCGACGAGATCTTCTTCCAGAAGACGATGGGGACAAGTGGGACGATCGAGGAGGTGAATGTCGGCGGGCACGTCGGTTACTGGATCACCGGCGAGCCGCACGACTTCTTCTTCACCGCCGCCGACGGCCAGCGCTACTTCGACACCCTGCGGCTCGCCGGCAACACCCTGCTCTTCGACGACAACGGGACCCTCGTCCGGATCGAGGGTGACCTGACCAGGGACCAGGCGATCCAGCTTGGAGCGTCTTTGTAGGCGAACCGAGCGGCCCACTGCGGTGTAGGTGAAGACGAGGTGATGAGCATGCGAGTTTCGGGCGCCTTGATCTGTCTGGGAATCCTGGTCACGGCTTGCGGCACCACGCAAACGCAGGCGGGTGGCGGAGACAAGCTTTACGCGGCCGTCTCCACCACCAACTCCCAGTTCGTCCAGGTGATCGACTCCCGATCCCACAAGGTGGAGCGTCGCCTTCCGATGGGCGTTCCCTCGAGCGACTGGAAGCACCTCTACTCGATCGTCTCCACGTCTCTGGTCGACACCGACCCCCAGACGGGCGCGACCCTGTCAACGCTTGCGCTCGGGCACGCGTACCGGCTGCCCGACGCCACATCCACCGGCGTTCCAGGCGGACTCTCGCCAAACGGAAAGTGGCTCGTCGTCGAGCGGTACGACGTCACCGGCGAGGATCTGCCGTCCGCGTCTCACTTCCTTCTGATCGAGACCCCCGGGCTGAAGATCAAGAGCAGGATCGACCTCGCGGGATTCTTCAACTTCGATGCCGTGAGCAACGACGGTCGTCGCCTCTACCTGGTCCAGTTCGTCAGCGGCAAGGCGTACTACGTGCGGTGGTACGACCTCGCCATTGGCCGCCTCGATCCTGATGTCGTCTTCGACAAGAACGACGGAGCGAACGCCATGAGCGGCCTGCGCCTGTCCGGAGTCGCATCGGCCAACGGCGGATGGCTGTACAGCATGTACGTGCGCGACCACGCGGGACCATTCATCCACGCTCTGAGCCTCGACGCGCCCATTGCGTTCTGCCTCGACCTGCCGGGCTCCGGATACGCGGAGGACGGATCCGCCATGCAGTGGTCGCTCGCCCTGAGCCCTGGCGGCTCGACCGTCTACGCCGCCAACCTGGCGAGCGGAGAGGTCGCGACCGTGGGCATCGCCGGGGGCGCGCCCCAGATCGTGCACAAAGCACACATCGCGCTGACGACATCGACGGGCGGCCTGATCAAAAACGTGGAGGCGAAGGAGTTGGGCGGCAATGCCGCCGTGGTCAGCCTCGACGGCAACACCCTCGTCGTGGCCGGCGGGTCAGGCCTGGTCTGGATCGATACTCAGGCGCTCGCGGTCCGGCATCGTGCGCTCACCGACTGGCGCATCGGGAGCGTGGGCTTGAGCCCGGACGGCCGAAACCTCTACGCGATGAGCGACGGCGGCAAGGTCGCCGAGATCTCGATGGGCTCGGCCACCGTAGGCGCGACCTTCGATCTCAGCGGCGGTCAGCCGGTCGCCCTCATGCGGGTAGCGGCTTCCTAGCGGGGTCGGCCTCGTATCCGCGGCAGCTCAGCACGGGCAGCCGCGGATACTGCGGAAACGAGGGATCGGTGGCGGAGCGGCCGCACATCCAGAAGATGCTGCGCGCGCCCTTCACGGTCCGCGAGTGCCTGCAGGTCTCGCACAGGCCGACCTGCATCCTCCCCACTTATGGGGAGCCGGCAGGCGAAGCCTGGCGGAGGCGCTGCGAGTTGAGCGCCTTTACCAGGCGCTCAAAGTTGTTCGCGATCCCGTATTTCTTCGCAAGCTCCTCGACCTTCTTCGCATCTTCGGGGTATTCGTCGCGCCGGCCTCGCGGCACTTTGATTGCCAGGTCGCGCACCGGGGGCACGACCTTGAGGGCTCTCTCGAGATACTGGGCGTTGGCGTTGCGGAACACGCCCGCCTCGAGCATCGCCGCCACCGACCCATACCTCGTCACCAGCTCCGCGGCCTTCTTGTCGCCCACTCCGGCGATCCCCGGAAGCCCGTCCGACGGATCGCCGCGCAGGATCGCGTAGTCGGCGTACGCCCGGCCCGGAATCGCGTACCGGCGTGCCACCTCGGCTTCGTCGACGACGGCGACCCCTCCCTTTTGGGGGTAGAGCACGATCACGTCGGTGCCTTGAACCTGGCTGAAGAGGTCACGGTCACCGCTCGCGATCTCGATCGGAGGTTTTACCTTCGCCGCCAGAGAGGCGACTATGTCCTCGGCTTCGTACCCCTCCAGGCCGACCACGTCGATCCCGACCGCTTCGAGTGACGCGAGGATGATCGGGACCTGAGGGATCAAGGCCGGCGGAATCGGCTCGGCTGTGCGGTGCTCCTTGTAACCCGGGATCAGCTCGACGCGCCAGTCCGGCCGCCAGTCTTCATCGGTGGTGAATGCCAGGTGGCGCGGACGCCGATCGGTGACGTATCGCGCGAGCGTGTCCAGCGTCCCGCGCACCGCGTTGACCATGTGGCCACCGGGTCCGCGCATGGTTTGCGGGATGGCGTAAAAGGCTCGGAAGAACATGCTCGAGCCGTCGACCAGGAGCCATTCGGGCAAGACCTGACCATGCTAGTTCGCCCACAATGGCGGCGGTTTGAAGGTTGCCGTCGCGCTGGGGATGGTCAGTCTGCTGCTGCTCGCGGGTTGCGATCCGACCCCCGCTCCAGCCCCATCGGCCTCGGCGCACCCGACGCCGGCCGCGAATCTGGGTCTGACGCAAGCCGGCGACCTGCGCACGCACCTCGACCTGATCCTCGGCGAGCAGGTGATGATCGTGGCCAAAGAGACCATCGCGGCCGTCAATCACTCAGACGAGTACGCGGCGTACACGGGGCTGCTGACGGCCAACGCCGCTGATCTCACCCAGCTCATGCGACGCGCATTCGGCAACACCACGGCGACGAAGATGTCGGAGGCGTGGAGCACCCAGAACAGCGACCTGATCGACTACGCGATCGGCGTCGTCACTCACGACGACGCCCGGTCGAAGACCGCGATGACCAACCTCACGACGAAATTCGTCCCGCAGTTCTCGCAGCTTCTCAGCGACGCAAGCCACCTACCGCTCGATCCCGTCACACAGCTCGAGAGCCAGCAGGTGCTCGAGGACAAGGCCTTCATCGACGACTACTTCGCAAACAAGGTGCCGACCTTCTACGCCGATCTGCACCGTGCTTACGGGCAGAGCTCGCGTCTAGGCGACGCCCTGGCGGTCGAGATCGCGAGCAGGTTCCCGGACAAGTTTCCAGGTGACCCGTCCAGTCATGCGGTGTTCGTGCGACTGCAGGCCAACCTGATGCTGCAGGAGCATTCTTACCTCACGACGATGGCCACCTCGGCCGCCATCGCGGGGCGCACCGCCGAGAAGAATGTCGCCCAGTCCATGCTCGCGGACAGGGCTGCCGCCGTTTCGGCGCTGTTCGCGTCGTCGACGGGCGGCCTTTCGGCTCCTCTGGTCGCGCAGTGGACGAACGAGCACAGCGCACTGTTCACCTACGCGGCCGGTGACGCGCGCGCCAAGCCCGATCTCACACAGAAATTTGTCAACGAGTTCGCGTCGCTGGCTCACGTCTCCAAGACTCACGTCTTCGACCACATCAACGCCATTCTCAAGGTCATCGACGACCAGCGTGCGAAAGACGCAACCGCCATGGCAAACGACGATCGAGCCGCCGCAACATCGATCCAGCCGATTGGCGACTCAATCCAGGGCTGAGGCGATGATCTCCAGGCCGGTCGCGGCCTCGTCAGGGTTGAGCACGAGCGGCGGGCTGATCCGGACGGCGCGGGTCCCGGCCGTCAGCAAGAGCAGTCCCCGCTCAAACGCCGCCTGAACCAGCTTCGCGGCATGCTCGGGCGTCTTCAGCTCGAGCGCGAGCATCAGGCCGAGGCCTCGCACATCGGTGACGCTCTTGTGGCTCAATGCGATCTCGCGGAGGCCGTCCTGCAGCTGGGCCCCGACGCGCGCCGCGTTGTCCATCAATCCGGCTTCGAGCAGGTCCATCGTGACAAGCCCCGCCGCGCATGCGATGGGGTTGCCGCCAAACGTGCTGCCATGCGACCCCGGCGGCCAGCTCATCTGCTCCGCCCGTGCGATGAACGCGCCCAGCGGAAGGCCGGAGGCGATGCCCTTGGCGAGGCAGACGATGTCCGGCTCCACGCCCCAGTGCTCGACCGCGAGCAGGTGTCCGGTGCGCCCCATGCCCGACTGCACCTCGTCCGCGACAAGAAGGATTCCGTGCTTGGCCGTCAGCTCGCGCAATCGAGGCAGGAAATCGTCAGGGGGCACAAGGTAACCACCCTCGCCCTGAATCGGCTCGACGAAAACGGCCGCCACGCTCTCGGGCGGCGCGACCGTGGCAAACAGCTCCTCGATCCGCTCGATCGTCTGATCCGTGGTCACGTTCCGCGCCGGCGTCGGGAACGGTGCGTGGAACACCTGCGAGAGGAGCGGAGCGAAGCGCCGGCGCTGGCTCGCCTTGGATGCGGTCAGCGACAGGGCGCCAAAGGTCCGTCCGTGGAATGCGCCGATGAAGGCGATGTAGCTCTGACGATTGGTCGTGTACCGTGCGAGCTTCATCGCGCCCTCGATCGCCTCGGCCCCGGAGTTGGTGAAGAAGACCTTTGCCGGCGTGCCCGGAAGGATCTTGTCTTCGAGCCGTTCGGCGAGCTCGATCTCCGGCTGGTAGTAGAAGTCGGTGCCCGACATGTGGATGAATCGCTCGGCCTGCTCTTTGATCGCGGCCACCACCTTCGGATGCGAGTGACCGGTCGTGACGACCGCGATGCCGGCGGTGAAATCGAGGAACCGGTTGCCGTCGACGTCGGTGACCCAGCAGCCCTGGCCACGCTCCATCACGAACGGATACGAGCGGGTGAAGCTTGGCGACATCGCCTTGGCGTCCCGCGCGATGAGCTCGGCCGCCTTGGGACCGGGCAGCGAGGTCTTCAGCTCAGGCTTCACGGGCGGCAAGCATAATGGTCGCAATGACCAAGGCGAAGACGTTGAAAGCCGCGAAGGGCTACTCGGTCCGCCCGGCGACGCTCGACGACCTGAAGCCTATCGTCGGCATCTACAACTGGGCCGTGAACCAGACCTTTGCGACCATCGACTCCGAGCCCCTTTCGGGCGAGGAGGCGCAGGCGTGGTGGGAGATGCACGGCAAGCGGTCGTTCTTACTCGTCGCGACCGATGACACGGGCGTCGTTGGCTGGGCCCGCCTGCTGCCATGGAAGCAGCGGGGCTTCGACGTTGTGGAGTGCCTGGTGTATGTGGACCCGGTGCACCACGGCCGGGGAATCGGGGACGCGCTGCTGAAAGAGCTGACCAGTGAGGCGCGCGGGCTCGGCTACCGGACGATCGTTGCGAGTGTCGCCAAGGACAACCGGGCCGGTCTGGCACTTTTCACGAAGCAGGGATTCGAGGTCGTCGGCACGATCCGAAACGCCGCGCACAAGTTCGATCGCTGGATGGATATCACGCTGGTCCAGAAGGAGCTGGAAAGCTAGTCGGCGTAAGCCGGCGGGTAGACCACCTTCATCAGGCCGACGGCCTGCCACTGCCCGACCACGGCGGCGGCGCGCGTGTTCTGGCCCTCATCAAGCGCTCCCGCGCCGGCGAACCTCACGCCCCCACCGTTGATGCTGTCGCCCACCGGCACGTCCACCCCCAGCGCCGCCAGGCGGATGGTTTCTGCGTTCACGGGGCCGTCCACCTTCGGCAGCACGTCGTGAAACAGCGTCCAACCGCCCACGAATCCTGCTACCGCCGGGATATCCATCGATCCGCCGGAGTAGGCGGCTCTCGCGCGCGCAAGCAGCTCACGGCCTGAAGCCGAAAGCGCGGCCGAGCTGGTGTCGCCGTCGGGTTTGTCCGCGGCGTACACGCCGATCGACGCACGACCCAGCCGCTCGCTGAAGGCCGGCATGCAGAATGCCGAGCTGGTGCCGATCGCTCCCTTGAAGGTGATGTGGTGATCGAGCGCCGCCTTCCATATGGCCACGCCGTCATCCAGGTAGCTCACGTCCCAGAGGAAATCGGCGCGGTCCTGGGCGAGCCGCGCCGCGATCACATCGGGGTCATAGGCGTTGGGGTTGTACTCGATCACGTCGACAACATCGATGCCCATGGCCTGGGCGAGCTGCTCCTCACCGCCCCCGACCGAGCGGCCGTAAATGTCGTTGACGCGCACGATCACCGCGTGGGGCTGCCCGAGCTGGTAGCGGGGCAGCAAGACGTCGTGAGTGAAAGTCACGGCCATGCGGCCCAACGATCCGCCCGTGGCCACCGTGCGAAAAACGTAGTGGCGCTGCGCGGTGATCGGGTCGGCGACCGCTCCCGTCTCCCAGTAGACAGTCTTCAGCTCCTCGGCGCGAGCGCTCGCCGCGGCGGAAAGCGTGCTCCCGTAGGTGCCGAGGATCGCCGGGACGTGGTACTGCTGGACCAGCGCGTCCACGGCAGCCGCCGCCGTGTCCGGTGTGGTGGCGTCGATCACCTGCAACTTGACGTCCCCGCCGGAGAGGCGAAGCGCGGCCTGGACGCCTGCGAGCTCGGAGCGGCCGCCCGGCCCCTGCGGACCGGTCAGCGGATAGATCGCGCCAAGGACAAGCTGATGCGTGGACGATGTGTCGTTCTGCGCGCACGCGGCAGCCAACAACAAGACAAGTGCGGCGAGCCCGATGCGACGTACCACGTCGCCAGAATATCGAGCTTGCTAGGCCGTCGCCGTCAGCGCGGTTCCGCGAGCCTCGGCCAGCTGGCGCTCGAGCTTGGGCGCGGGCGCGTAGCCGTAGTTCACGTGCAGGGCACGGCCGTCGGCCGCCATCACGACCGTCGTCGGCAGCGTGTACACGTGGAATCGGTCGGCTAGTCCACGTTCCGCGACCGCATCGACCTTGTCGATGCGCACGTCGCCGAGCCTCGCGAGCGCCGGCTCCTGGTGGGTGTGACAGACCGTGCAGCTCTCGCCAGTGAAATAAAGGATGTAGGCATCGGCGGCGGGGGTGGCGGTCGCGCCCACGGCCAATCTCCTAGCCCGGCGCGAGCGCAGGGTCTCCAGGCCGGCGGCGGCAAGCACCACAGCGCCCGCCACCGCCAAGGCCCAGAGTTGCAGACTCACGACGGCTTCAACACTCCTCTGCGCTCGAGCTGATAGAAGATCTGGCAGCCGAGGCAGTAGCCGAACGCCACGTTGACAAACGCGAGAACGGCGACCAGCAAGGCGAGCGCCAGCCCGACCACAGGCACCGGGATCAAAAAGATGGACGCGATCGCAAGCACGACTCCCCCCATGCCCTGTGCAAAGTTGTGCGGTTGGGGTCGGTCCTGCACGGGCCGCGGCTTGACGATGCCGCGCGGCTTGAGGACCTTGAAGTAGAACTGCTTGAAAAGCGCGAGCTGCGGCGCGAAGGTGCCCAGCAGAAGCACGATCGCGAGCAGCGGAATCAACACGAGCAGCGGTTGATAGAGCGCGCTCCCCGCGAACGCGACGAGCACGGTCGCCACGATCCCGGTTTGGTTCACCTTCAGCGCGGAGTGGTCGACGACGATCCCCACGAAATCGGAGGGGTCGCCTGGATTTCGCGGCGTCTCCTGGAGAGTTGTCGCGTTGCTCACTTCTCGATGGGCACCCGGATCGAGCTGCCCCACTCGGTCCATGAGCCGTCGTAGTTCTTCACGTTGGGGTAGCCGAGCAGCTCGTGCAGCACGAACCACGTGTGCGCGGAGCGCTCGCCGATGCGGCAGTACGCAATCACCTCTTTGTCGGAGGCGACGCCCTTGCCGCCGTAGATCTCCTTCAGCTCGTCGGTGCTCTTGAAGGTGCCGTCTTCGGTGTTGACGGCCGTGGCCCACGGAATGCTCGCCGCGGTCGGAATGTGACCGCCGCGCTGCGCGCCTTCCTGGGGCAGGTTCTCCGGTGCGAGCAGCTCACCCGAGTATTCCTTCGGCGAGCGAACGTCGACCAGGGCGACCTTGCCGAGCTTGTCCAGGACCTGCTCGCGGTAGGCGCGGATCTTCTCGTTCGGCGAAGTCTTGAAGTGGTAACTCGTCCCGGGGTATGACGGTTCGTCGGTCGAATACGGCCTGCTTTCCTTCTCCCACTTGACGCGCCCGCCGTCGACCAGCTGGACTTTGTCGTGCCCGTAGTACTTCAGCGCCCAGTAGGCGTACGCGGCGAACCAGTTGTTGTTGTCGCCGTATAGAACGATCGTGGTGTCGGGCGTGATGCCGCTGCGTCCGAGCAGGTCGGCGAGCGATTCTTTCGGCGCGATATCGCGCGCCAGCTGGTCCTGCAGGTCGCGCTTCCAGTTCCAGCCGACCGCGCCCTCGATGTGACCCTTCTCGTAGACGGTCGGGTCGACATCGACTTCGACCAGCCGAAGGCCCGAGTCCTTCGCATGGTCGGCGATCCAGTTTGTGGTGACCAAAGCCTTGGTCTGTGTCTGAGAGCTCAAATTCCAAATCCTCCAGAAATGCAATACCGAACGAACGGTTGAGAAAACCGAAGCGGTCGAATGGGCGCGCTCAGTTGGAGCGCGAGCAGACGACCGGGCTAGCTACAGAAGCAGGCCGGAATGTGTGTCAGTCGCTGCGCAGGCCAGATGAGGTCCCGCATTAGATGATCAATTCTAGGTAACCCCTGGGCAACGTGGCGAATTCCTCACAATTTGCGACAGTGTCGCAAGTAGACCTGATCAAGTACCAGGCGCTGGGCAACGACTACCTCGTCCTGGACCTGCCCGGGCCGCTCGACGAGATGGTGGCCATCCTGCCCACCCTCTGCGACCGCCACCTCGGCCTCGGCTCGGACGGCATGCTGGCCTTCGACCCTCAGGCCATGAGCGTGCGAATCTTCAACCCCGACGGCTCCGAGGCCCAAAAGAGCGGCAACGGGCTGCGCATCGCCGCCGCCCACGCCGTGCTCGAACACGGCGCGCCGGGACGGTTCGACCTGCGGACGCTCGACCGCTCGAACGCCGTGCGGCTGCTGGCCAGGACCGGTGCCGAGATCGTCAGCGAGCTCGACATCGGCCGCCCTTCTTTCCGCGCCGCGGACCTGCCGGCGAAGTTCGACGGCGAGCCCGACCAGGTCGACCTCGAGACCGGCGCCGGCCGCGTCGAGGCGGTCCTCGTCTCGGTGGGCAATCCTCACTGCGTGGTCTTCGGTCAACCGGTGACACGGGATCGGTGCGTGGAGCTTGGACCTTTGCTCGAGCGGCATCCCGCATTTCCCGAGCGGACCAACGTCCAGCTGTGCGAGGTGGTGGATCGCGCGCGCGTGCGCGCGGAGATCTGGGAGCGAGGCGCCGGGTACACGCTGGCCTCGGGCACCAGCGCCAGCGCGGTCGCAGCGGCATGCATGCGGCGCGGCCTGGTCGACGACAGCGTCACCGTGCAGATGCCTGGAGGCGACCTGGCGGTGCGGCGCAACTCCGGCGGCAGCCTCGTTCAATCGGGGCCGGCACGCCGCGTCTACCGCGCGCGAGTCGACCTAGCGGACTTTGCTTAAGCGGGACACCGCCTCAGGCAGATTGTCCAGTCCACCGATCACGGCGTCGGCAAGCGAGGGATCCGATTTCTCGCCCTGCCGGTTCACCCAGATGCGTGTGATGCCCAGCTCGTGCGTCGGCTGGATGTCGTGGAAGTAGCTTTGCGCGACGTGGATCCACGCGCCGGCTGAGGATGCGAAGGTCGATTGGAACAATCGAAAGTGCGCCGGGCTCGGTTTGTATGCCGACACGTCTTCAGCCGTGACAACCGCATCGAAGTTCGCTGGGAGCCGCCGCTGAGTCAGGGCGATGATGTCGCGGTCGCAGTTCGTCAGCAGCGCGAACTTCCAACCCTCCCGGCGCAGCTCCGTGAGGGCCGCCCCGACATCGGCGAAGGGCGGCCAGTAGGGAATCGTCGAGACGAGCGCCGTCGCGTCATCCGGCTTGAGGTCGAGAGCCAGTTGCTTGGCCGCGCGGCGCGTCGTGTCGGTGAGCACCGCGCGGTAGCGCTTGAACGAGCCTTCGCTCTCGACCTCAGCCTCGAGCGCGATGTAGGAGTCGAGAAACGCCGGACCATGACCTGGGAACAGGAGCTCGCCGGTGGTGCGGATGCCGTGGCGCCAGTCGATGAGAGTGCCAAAGCAATCGAACGTGAGCCACCGGTCCGCCATCGACGCGGCTAGCGGCCAGGCGCGCGATAAGACATTGTCTTCTTGGCGGCCTGGTCGATTTCCTCTGGAGTCATCAAAACGGTGGTCTTGAGGTTGCTCAGCGATCCCGTTGAGCCCACTCCCATCGAAAATGCTGCTGCGGTGGCGTTGTCGATCCCATCGACGATCACGTAGACGTCCGTCTCGCCAAACGCGTAGTAGAAGCCCTCGAGCTTCCCGCCCAGCGACTTCACCGCCGCCTCCACCGCGGTGCGGCGCCCCGTGCCGCCGTCTTTGAGCACACCCTTGATCCCCTCCGCCGAGTACGACGCCTGAAACAGAAATCTCGCCATTTGCTTCTCTCCTTTAACTAGCCCGCCTTCGGCAGGTACCCCGCGATCGCATGCGCAAGGTGCTGCATGCTCATTGACTGGAGCCACACCCTCCCCGGCCCCGTAAGCGCGGCCAGGAAGAGGCCCGAGCCTCCAAAGAACATGTTCTGGATGCCGGGCACAGTCACGATGTTGAACTGCACCGACTCCTGGAACATCCCGACCTGGCCGGGATGCACGCGCAGCGTGTTGCCCGGTTGCAGGTCGTACACCACGACCTCGCCATGCAGCTCGACCCACGCCGTTCCCTGACCGGTCAGCTTCTGCATCCGAAAGCCCGTGCCTCCAAAGACGCCGGCGCCGAGGCGCTGCTGAAATCCAATCGAGAACTGGACTCCGATGTTCGCGCACATAAAGCCGTGCCGATGAACCATGTAGCCGTGGCCGGGTGCGATGTCGAGCGGCACGATCTGGCCCGGCAGCTTGGCCGCAAAGGCGAGCAATCCAGGCCCGCCGACCGCCGTGTACTCGGTCATGAACAGGGTTCCTCCCGCCATCGCCCGGCCCAGCGCGCCGATGAAGCCGCCTTGCTGACCGCCGACCGAGGTCCCTGTCTGCATCTGGATCGCCATCGACATCCACGACAGCTCACCAGATTCCGCAAATACCTTGTCGTTGGGCTGCATGCTCAGCTCGAGAACCGGCATCACGGTGCCGACGATCTTGGATTCCATAGACCGCTCCTTAGTGTCTGTGGTGAGGGTCGATCACGCGGCGGCGCGACGGGTGAGGGGCCGGGTTACGCGAGCAATCGTCGCAGACCCCGACGACCAGGACCTCGGTCCGCACGGGCTTGAATCCATGACCTTCTTCGAGGTGCGCCTCGAGCTCTTTCACCAGCTCTTCCTGGATGTGCATGACGCCCCCGCACACCTGGCAGACGGCGTGATGGTGGTCGCCGCTCGCGAGCTCATAGTGCGTTGGACCCTCGCCGAGGTGTGCCGCGTACACAGAGCCTGACGCGGTCAGAGCCTCGAGCGCTCGGTAGACGGTGCTTCGCGGAAAACCTGGCTTTGTCTTGTGGAGCTCTTCGGTGAGCTCTTCGGCGGTGCAGTGGCCGCCGAGGCGCACGATCGTGTCATAGACCATCGTCCGCTGCGCGGTGCGCCGCATGCCGGGCGCGAGCACTACTTGGAAGGAATGACGCGCAGCGAACGGTCGGCTTGCGTGAGCACGCGACAACCGCTTTCCTGCACGACAACGTCGTCCTCGATCCGGACGCCGCCCCAGCCGGGGATGTAGATGCCCGGTTCGATCGTGAACACCATGCCATCCTCGAGCACCGTGTCCGAACCCGGATCGAGACTCGGGTCCTCATGCGCCTCGAGACCGAGGCCGTGGCCGACCCTGTGGAAGAACTCCTTGCCGTAACCGCCGCGCTCGATCACGCCCCGCGCAGCGGCGTCGACATCCCCCGTTCTGATACCGGCGCGCACCGCGGCAATCGCGGCGTCATGTCCGGCGAGGACCAGCTCGTGGATATCGCGCTGCTTCGCCGTCGGTTCTCCGATGACCGCCATCCGCGTCGTGTCCGCCTTGTAGCCTCCGAACGCCGCGCCGAAGTCGAGCAGTACGAAGTCGCCCGCCGAGAAGCGCCGGCTCGACGGCTCGAGGTGCGGCAAGCTCGAGTTCGGTCCCGACTGGATCAGCGTCGGGAAGGACAGCGTTCCGCCCAGGTCGCCGATCGCCGAGGCGATCAGCAGAGCGACATCGACCTCGGTCTGACCGGGTCGCATCTTGGAGATCACGACCTCAAATGCCTGATCGGTGATCGCGGCGGCACGTTGCAGCTTTGCGATCTCGTCGTCGTTCTTGATCAGTCGGAGGCGCCTGATCTCTGGCCCCACGTCGACGAGCTCGCTCACGCCGGCTCGAGACGTAATCACCTCCGCGGCGTGCAGGCTCAGGTGGTCTTTCTCGACGCCGACCTCGGTGAGCCCAGCCAGTGCCCGCGTGACCATTTCATAGGCGTCTTCGCCGTCGCGCCACGCGACGATGTTGGCATTCGTCGCGCGCGCGTTCGCCTTTTCCTGTTCGAGCGCGGGCACGATGAGCGTCGCTCCGTTGCTGCGAACCGCAAGAGCCATGAGGCGCTCGTGGGGATTGGCTTCGAAGCCAGTCAGGTAGGCGATCGAGACCGGGCGTGTGATGTAGAGCGCGTCGAGGTGCCGATTCGCCATCCACCGCCGCAGCTCCGCGAGCGGCGTTGTCGTCGCGGCGGTCTTACTCAATGCCCGTGATGCGCACGCTGTAGCGGCCGCCGGGCGTGTTGATGTCGACCTCGTCGCCGACGCGGTGACCGATCAAAGCCTTGCCCAACGCGGATTCGTAGCTGACACGACCCGCCTTGGGATCGGCCTCCGCCGGACCGACGATCCGGTACCTCTCCTCATCGGCGCCGTCCTCGGCGAAGCGGACCGTGTTGCCCATGCCCACCACGCCTTTTTCGGTGCGAGCCTCGATCAGCACGTGGTTTTTGATGATGGATTCGAGCTCTTTGATGCGAGCCTCCATCATCCCCTGCTCGTTCTTGGCCGCGTGGTACTCGAAGTTCTCCGAGAGGTCCCCGAGCTCGCGCGCGGCCTTGATCTTGGCCACGATTGAAGGCCGCTTCTGGGAGGTCAGCTCGTCCAGCTCTTTCTCGACGGCTTCGAGCCCTTCCGGGGTGATGTGAACGTCAGCCATGAATCGAGTCTAAACCGTGACTAAGCGGGTATCCGGCATATAGAGTCGCGGGCGTGAGGCCGCTGATCCTCCGGATCGGGATGCTGCTGATGGGCATCGGCCTGCTCGGCGGAGCGGTGGGCACGGTCCTGGTCGCGTCGTTCAAGTCGATCGACGAGCAGGTCGGCACCAATGGGTCGGCCGCTGCCGCCGTGCTCGGCATCGGGCTGATCATCGCGGCGTTCAACCCGGCGGGATCGGTCGCCTGGGTGCGGGGCGGCATCCTTTACGGCCTGATCGTGCTCGTGTTCGAGATCGTCTCGGCGATACACGGCAAGGGCTTTCACCTTGGGCCGGTGATCTTCGGCCTCGCGTTCAGCTTGCTCCTGATCGCGGCTTATCCGGAGCGCAAGCGCCTGATCGGCGACAACGCCTCAGCCGTCAAGCCCTCGCCGTTGCCGGACGCGGCGCCAGTCCAGGAGGACAAGACCGAGGTCGAAGCCGAGAAGCCGGAGTCCGAAAGAGCTTCCTAGACGGGCCCCCTACGTGCGTGGGACCAGCGCCTGAACCTCTTCCATCATCCGTCGCTGCAGCAAGTACGAGATTCCATAGACTGCCGCCGCGAGCACAGCTCCGGCCAGCACCGCCAGGCCCGCGTGCAGGGCGGGAGGCGAGATCGGGGCCAGGGCGACGGAGTCGTCGCCGATCACCGCGGCGAGTGCCAGCGCAAGCGGCGTGAGCAAAGGCAGCAGCTGGAGGCGCCGCATCACGGTCGGGACGGGAGGCTCGACGCGGCCCACCATGCGCTGTCCCATCACCCCGACTGACTTCACGTGCTTGAGGTGCGGCGTGACCGTGAGCACGACGTTGACCTGGTTGCCCGGCACCTGCTTCAGGCGCGCCGGCGGAACGAGGTACTGCTCCACGCCGCCGCGGGTCTGCACCATCAGCATGCCGAGACCCATCGAGGTGCTCACCGAGCTTGCGCCGACCAGTTGACCCTGGACCAGCCTCGGCTCCGCGCGCTTGTCTTTCAACGCAAGCCGAAAACCTGGCCCGACGAAGGTGGCCAGAAGCGCGATGGGCAGCAGCCAGGCGATCGACGCCGCCGCGGCGTCGGGCCACCCGTAGATGGGTGGCAGGAAGATGAGCAGCGCCGCGACGATGAGGAGGCACACCACCGCCACGGCGACGGAAATGTATCCGATCCGGACCACGTAGTCGGGTGCGTAACCCTGCAGCATGCCTCCGGACTGGACGTATCGCTCGCGCTGCTTGCGGGTTGCGCCCTGCGCGTTGGAGGCAGCCTGCTTGGGCTGGACTTTGCGCATCTGCTGGCGCACCTGGCGCACCTGTTTCTTGCCCATTCCCCCTCTAGATGGCGAGTGTATCCGGCGGTGGGTAGGTGATGCGCCCGCCCTGAACCTGCGCGAACGGTGTCAGGGCGTGTCGCGCGGGCTTGGCCCCAGTGGTGACGTGCCTCACCTCGACGCCTCGGAGAGTGAGGGCGTCGGAGACCAGCGAGCGATGGCAGCGCCACGGCAAAGCCTCAGCGCACATGATCGCCTTCCCTTCCCCGCTTGCCGGGGAAGGTGACCCGGCCGCGAAGCGGCCCGGTCGGATGGGGAGACTCATAAGGCGCACGATCCCCGCCCAGAACTCGTCCGTCTGCATGTAATCGGCATAACCGCGAAAGCTAACGTTGCGCCAGCCTGTGTTGATCGAATCGGCCTTCGGCTTGCGCAGGCCTCCGAGCTCCGGCATGTGCAGGTAGCGAATCCCACTTTGGGGGAGAGAGCGCTCCAGCGCCAGCTTCGAAAAATGCGGCATGCGCCGCGAGGCCGGCACCGTACGCACGTCGACGAGCAGTCCCACGCCATGGTGGATCAGCAGCTCGGTGAAATCGTCGAGCGACCGGGTCGAATGGCCGATCGTGAGGACTACGGCGTTCGCTGCGAAGGATCCACCGCCGGTATCAGCACGTGCCTGGTCATCGTCACACCGTTGACCTGGACGGTACCCGAGAAGAGAAACGCAGGTTCGTAAAAGCTGTGGTCGCCCGCGGTGGCGAGCACATAAACAAGCTCTGCCTGCTTCAGCTGGACGATGGGCACCGAACTCCCGGTCGCGTTGGTGCTTGGCGCCGTCGCCAGCCGGATCGCCTGGTCGGCCGAGATGATCCTGTATGTCGCGCTGTCGAGGCTCACCGGCAACAGGCCCTGCACGAACACCGGACGGTGTCCGTTGAGGTCGACCTCGAGCCCGTAACGAATTCCATTGCTGTCGACGAGGTGAGCCCCGGCGTACCCCGGCACGTCGAACTGCCTCTCGAAGATCACCTTGACGGGGTTGCCCCGACTGTCCACCGACACCGTATAGGTCCACTGCGGAAGCAGGCTGTGCTGCGCGAGAAAGATCGCCGCGAGGTCCTGTGGTCCCGCGCCGGCCGCGTCGATCTCAGGCATCGACACGTTGGCGAGGATGAAGTAGGCCGGGCTGACAGGCGGCGACTGGACCGTTCCTCGCACCTTCAGCGTGTATGTGGTGGCCGAGTAGGAACCAAGAAGGCCCTGCGGCCGGCCCTGCAGCGCCGCCCCGAGCGCCGTCGCGAATTGATCCGAAGCGTTGGTCGACGGCTCCCGGTACCGATAGACCGGGGCGGTCGACAGTGCGAGGTCGAGCTGGCCGCTCCACACAAAGGTGGCGGGGCCCGCGTACTCTCCGGGTGCCTGACCGTACAGCGGCGGGGCCTGCTCGACGCCCTTCGGCGTCGCGCTCATGCCGGGTGCAGGGACGGGACCGAACGCTCCGGCGGACAGGTTCGTGTTGCCGCGAGCGTCGTTGCCCGGCGCGCTGGCTCCCATCGTCGTGCCGCCCCCGCCGCCGCGGCCAATCCCGCTGTACGCGAAGATGCCGACTCCGATGACAACGACCAGCAGGCCAGCCACGGCGGCCATCGGCACGGCAGGCACCTCGCGGATGCCCTGGAACATGCCCGCGAACGCATCTCGGATGCGAATCGACAACGGTCGCCTCGCCTGCATGCGAAGCCAGAGCTCGTCGTCGAACCCAACGCGCGGCCGCGTCGTCGCGAAAGCGTCGTCCAGCTCGCGCTGGAGTGCCTGCAGCTCGAGGTCCTCGTCTTGCTCGCTCACACGCCTTCTCTCTGCACAGCGTCCTTCAACGCCTTCAGGGCACGGTGGTAGAGCATCTTGGCGGCGTCCTCGCTGCACCCCATCAACTTGCCGACCTCGTCGAAGCTGAGACCGGAATGACGGAGGGAAATCGCGTCGCGCTGCCGCTCGGGCAGCTGAGCTACCTGGCCCAGCAGCGCCCGATAGCGGATCCGGTCTTCGGCCTGGCCGGCCGGGTCTTCCTCCTCCATGGGCTGGTGCTCGACGGTGCGTCGCAACCGCTCCCTCCGTCCGTGCGCCCGGAAGTGGTCGAGGGTTGCGTTGCGCGCGATCCTGAACAGCCACGCCGCGGGCGTGGTGTTGCGAGGCTCGAAGCGCGCGTAGGCCTGGTACGCGTTCATGAAGACCTGCGCGGTGACGTCCTCGGCGTCGGCGGCCGCGCCGACCTGGGCGCGGATGTACGCGTAAATGCGACCGAGATATTCCCGGTAGAGGTCTTCGAATGGGGGCCGGTCGGCCTGCACGGCCGGTTCATGGTATGTGCGCGCAACGTATTTGAGCCAACGCCGCGCCGGGGGGCCCTGTAACGGGTCTAAACGACCGCCCAGTTGCGCAGCGCGGCGCCGATCTCTTTGGGCCGGTTGGTGAAGATCGAGTCGGGCTTGCACCACTTGCACCAGGCAACGGCGGTGTCGTCGTCAACCGGCCATACGCCAACCGCGCCGCCGGCGGCGTGCACCTCCTGGACGACCTGCGGATCCGCGGCGCCCCAGTGCGGCGAGTAGACGTCCGCGCCGGCTTCGCGCAGCATCCTCCCAGGGTGCATCGGGCGGGCGCCCTCGAGGATGCCCAGCTGCAGCGCGGGCTCCATCTTGCGCAGCTCGTGGATGGCGGCGTGGTTGAAGGAGACGACCGCGCATTCGGACACCGCACCCAGCTGGCGCAGCATGTTGAGCAGCTTCTCCTCGAGCCCCGGGTAGAGGGCGGGCACCTGCTTGATCTCGATCACAAGCCCGACCTTGCCGAGTGCCAGCTCGACGACCTCCTGGAGCAGTGGGATCTTCTCGCCTTCGCCGGCGTCGAGCTTGCGCAGCTCGGCGGCCGTGTGATCGCGGACCAGCCCCTTGCCGTTGGTGGTCCGTTCCAGTGCGTGGTCGTGGATGACCACGAGTCGCCCGTCGGACGACAGATGGACATCACACTCGATCAGGTCGCAACCGGTGGCGATGGCGGAGCGAAACGAGCGCATCGTGTTCTCCGGATGCTCCGCGGGGTTGCCGCGGTGTCCGCCCAGCAGCGGCCGCCCGTCGTCGTGTGCCCCCTCGTAGCGCGCGCGAATCGATTGAGTCAAGACGCCCGGTCAGTCTAACTGCGTTGGAAAGTGAAACCTGTGAGCCAGAGGACAGGAGATGCTGATCCCTTGTCTATAGTGC
>WNGI01002296.1_pt1 | contig 22491 bp, 20 predicted proteins | sample 5400621 | NCBI WGS metagenome assembly WNGI01 (sample SAMN13153374, study PRJNA577476) | soil metagenome | isolation source: 20 cm soil or saprolite under Garry oak tree replicate 1 | place: USA:California | collected 2016-06-15
GATGGCCGCTCGGTCGAAACGTTTGTCGTTTACCCCGAATCGAAGGGCAAGACTCCCGTCGTGCTGATCATCCACGAAATCTTTGGTATGACGGACTGGGTGCAAGATCTGGCGGACCAGGTGGCCGCGGCTGGTTACATTGCCGTTGCGCCCGATCTTCTTTCTGGCATGGGTCCGAACGGCGGCCGCAGCAGCGATTTTGCGGAAGGCAAGACGATGGAAGCCGTGAGCCACTTGAATCCCGATCAGGTGACAGCGGATTTGAATGCCGCGGCGGACTATGCGGTCAGACTTCCGGCCGCGAGTGGCAAGCTCTTCGTTGGCGGGTATTGCTGGGGCGGCAGTCAGACTTTCCGGTTCGCTACTAATCGCGGCGATCTGGCGGCCTCTTTTGTTTTCTACGGCGGGCCGCCGGATAAAGACGCGATGGCGCGCATCAAAGCCCCGGTCTACGGCTTCTATGCCGGGAACGATGCACGCATCGACGCGACCATTCCAGATACCATTACTCAAATGAAGGCGGCCGGCAAAACCTACGACCCCGTAACCTACGACGGCGCCGGACACGGCTTCATGCGTGCCGGCGAAGCCCCGGATGCAAAAGATCCCGACAAGAAGGCGCGCGCCGACGCCTGGGTTCGCTGGAAGGGTTTGCTCAGCAAATAGAGGCGAGCACAGCGCAGTATCTAGTGAAGCGTCCGCTTCGAATCTTCGGAAATACGCAAGTCTGCATCAGGCAGGCCTGGTGGAGGGTCACCCCTGTTTCTGTTCGAGTTCCACCCAGCGCGCATATAACGTGTCCACCGATTTTTGTGCTTCATCCAATTGGGTGCAGGCGTTCTGGAGACTTATTCGATCGCTGGTGATTGCAGGATCTTCGAGTGCGGCGCGCTTGGCGTGAAGTATCTGCTCCGCTTCATGGATGCGGCTTTCCATGGCCGCGAATTCGCGGGCTTCGGCATAGGAGAGTTTCTTTTTTGCAACGGCGCGCGGGACTTCGCCCCTAGCCGGTCGAGGCCCGCGGTGTCCGTTTACTGATTTCGGGGTAGCCAGGGACAACTGCGTGCGCTGCCACGCTTCCCATTGCGAATAATCAGCAAAACGCTCCGCGCTTCCACGACCATCGAGTCCAAGAACCACCGTTGAGACGCGGTCCAGCATGAATCGATCGTGCGTAACCAGCACCACTGCCCCACTATAATCGAGCAGGCTCTCTTCCAGAATTTCCAGTGTGGGGATATCCAGATCGTTGGTTGGTTCGTCCAACAGCAGAACGTCTGCGGGCTGAAGCATCAATTGTGCGATCAACACGCGGGCCCGCTCGCCCCCGGATAGCCTGTCAACCCGCTGATTCAGATTTTCAGCCGAAAAAAGAAATCGTTCGGCCCATGCAGCAACATGAATCACGCGTTCCTGATAAATCACCGCGTCGCTGTCCGGCGCGAGTGCCCGGAGCAAAGTAATGTCCGGATCGAGTTCGCGGTTCTGGTCGAAATACACTATTCGCAATCCCTCGGCACGGCGAATTTTGCCGGACTCTGGCTTGATGTCTCCGCGCAACAGGCGTAGCAAGGTTGTCTTGCCACTGCCGTTCGGACCCACCAGCCCCACTCTCATCCCGGACGTCACGCTGAACTGAATGTCTTTGAATAGTGTGCGGCCGCTGATGCCGTACGAAACGCCTTCAAGCATGATGAGCTGCTTGGTCTTCCGGTTCGTCGCGGAAAAATCGATTTCGGCGCTCGACGTGCGGCTGCGGGCGTTCATCTCAGCGAGTTCGCCAATCATCTCGTGCGCTTTATCAATGCGCGCCTTGGCCTTCGTAGCTCGCGCCTTCGGCCCCCGGCGAAGCCATTCGAGCTCGGTGTGAACGCGGTTCTCCAGCGACTCCTGCCGCTTTTTCTGCGCGTGCAGGTACAACTCCTCGGCCTCCAGGAATGCGCTGTAATTTCCCTTCACGCGGAGCGCGCCATCCTCGTAAGCGCGATTGAGTTCCACCATCTCGTTCGCGACGTTCTCCAGGAAATAACGGTCGTGGCTGACCACCACGCACGCGAACGCCGCGTTCTGCAAAACGGATTCGAGCCACTGAATCCCCGCAAGATCCAGGTGGTTGGTGGGCTCGTCCAGGAGCAAAATGTCCGGCGCCTGGACCAAGGCCTCGGCAATGGCAAGCCGTTTGCGCCAGCCGCCGGAGAGCGTCGCGGCATGCGCGTCAAGATCCGTAAAACCCGCGCGCCCCAGCGTTTCGGCAAAACGTGAGGCGCGCTCGGCTTCGGGAACGCCCGTTCGTAGGAGAGCGGTCTCGATGACGGAGCGAATCGTCACGCCCCCAGCAAACTCCGAAATCTGCGAGACGTAGCTCAGCCGCGTACCCTTGTGAATCGCCACATCTCCGCTGTCTGGTTTGACGCGGCCGATGAGCATCTCCAGCAGTGTCGACTTGCCCGAACCATTCGGACCAATCACGCCGATGCGATCCCCTTCCGAGATGGTAAACGAAATGTTCTGGAAGAGCGGTGCGACGCCGTACCTCTTCGACAATCCTTGCGCGCTGATGATCGGAGGCAATTTTCTCGGTCTTCTCCTGTACCTAGTTTAACCTTGAGAGTCATGGCGATGAAAACTCTGCAGACGGCTGCTTCCGAATCAAGTGAGACTCGTTCTTGATGCGCAAATTCGACGCCTTGGTTCTTGGCGGCGGGGCCGCGGGACTCCTCTGCGCCATCGAGGCCGGCAAACGCGGGCGGCGCGTCGCCGTGCTCGAGCATGCCGATCGAATCGGGAAGAAGATTCTCATCTCCGGCGGGGGGCGCTGTAATTTCACCAACATTCACTGCGGTCCGGGCAATTTCATTTCCGCGAATGAACACTTCGCGAAATCCGCGCTGGCGCGGTACACACCCGCGGATTTCATCGCGCAGGTCGAGAAGCATCGCATTCCCTACCACGAAAAAACGCTCGGTCAACTCTTCTGTGACCGCTCCGCCCAGGACATCACGGAGCTGCTGGAATCGGAGTGCCAGGCAGCGGGAGTCCAGACTTTTCTACAGAGCCGAATCCGGGAAGTGCAGCGCACCACGGAGTTCGTGGTACGTGCCGAATCCGGCGAATTTCACGCCCCGGCGCTGGTCGTTGCGACAGGTGGCCTTTCGATCCCCAAAATGGGCGCAACGCCGTTCGGTTACAAACTGGCGCGCCAATTCGGATTGAAAATCGTGGAAACCAAGCCCGCGCTGGTGCCCTTCGTCCTTGCCGGCAAAGATCGCAGCCGGTACTGCGACTTGGCGGGCGTCTCGGCGGAAGTCGTCGCCAAGGCCAATCATCACGCCTTCCGCGAAAAAATGCTGATCACGCATCGCGGCTTGAGCGGACCCGCGATACTGCAGATCTCTTCCTATTGGGAGAAGGGCCAGTCCATCCACATCGATCTGGCTCCCGATCGTGAGGTCACTGAGGCGATTCGCGCATCGAAAGTTCGCAATATGGCAGCCGCGCGAACGGCGTTTCAGGGAGTTCTGCCAAAGCGACTCGCCGAACGCTGGCTGGAAAACCATGCTCCCCCCGCATGGAACAATGATGCTCTGGCAAACCTGGAGAAGCAGGCACACGCCTGGGTGATCAAGCCTGCGGACACCGAAGGCTACGAAAAGGCAGAAGTGACGGCAGGCGGCGTCGATACCGATGAATTGTCAAGCAAGACGATGGAGTGCCTGAATATCAAAGGATTATTTTTCATCGGCGAAGTCGTGGACGTCACTGGTCATCTGGGTGGATTCAATTTTCAGTGGGCGTGGGCGTCGGGTGCTGCCGCAGGACGCACAATATGAAGCAACGAAGAATCTTGAAGCTCGGGTTCTTAAGAAGCCTGCTGCTCCGCGTAAGCCACATATTCTTCATAAGGACCTTTGAAGTCCTCGATTTTGCCGCCCTGGAAATGCCAGATGCGCGTCGCAACTTCGTCGATGACATCGTGGTCGTGCGTAACCAACAGCACCGTTCCGTCGTACCGCTGTAACGCGATGTTCAGTGCGTTGATCGATTCCAGGTCGAGGTGGTTGGTCGGCTCGTCGAGCACCAGAAAATTCGGCTTCTGCAGCATCAGCCGGCAAAAAATTAGCCGCGCGGACTCCCCGCCGGAAAGCGCACGCGTCGGCTTCAGCGCATCTTCGCCGCTGAATAGCATCTGCCCCATTAATCCGCGCAGCTCCTGTTGCGAAGCAGCGGGATCGAACTGCCACAGCCACTCGATCGCCGTCATGCCTTTCGTGATGGATTCGCCGTGGTCCTGCGCGAAGTAGCCCACTGCTACTTCATGCCCCCATCTTACCTCCCCGGCATCGATCGGGAACTTCTGGTCCTTGTCCTCGATAAATCCCGGCGCGCTGCGAACCAGCGACTTCAGCAGCGTAGTCTTACCGGCGCCGTTGCGGCCCATCAGCGCGATTTTTTCGCCGCGCACCACGCTCGCCGAAAAACGCGGAATCACCTTCAGATCCTCATAGGACTTCTCGACGCTGCGAATCTCCAGCGGGTGGCGTCCCGAATTCCGCTTCATATCGAATTTAATGTACGGCCGTTGGATGTTGCTCCTGGCCAGTTCAGCGGTCTGCAGGCGTTCGACTTCTTTCTTGCGTGAAGTCGCCTGCGCGGAACGTGTGCCCGCGGAAAACCGCGCGATAAACTCCTGCAACTGCGCGATTTTTTTCTCGCGATTGGCGTTGTCCGCTTCGATGCGCCCGCGAATTTGCGTCTTGGCGACCACCATATCGTCGTACCCGCCGACGTACATGATGATGGTCTCGTAGTCGATGTCCGCGGTGTACGTGCACACGCTGTTCAAAAAGTGCCTGTCGTGCGAGATGACGATCAGCACGCCTTCGTAGTCGCAAAGATATCTCTGCAGCCAGTGCACGGAATCAAGATCCAGGTTGTTCGTCGGCTCGTCGAGCAGCAGCGCCGTCGGATTGCCGAAAAGCGCCTGCGCCAGCAACACCCGCACTTTCTGCCCGCCTTGCAGTTCGCCCATCTTGCGCTCGTGCAGCGCAGCCTCCACTCCCAGGCCGTCGAGCAGCACCGCCGCATCCGCCTCCGCCGTATACCCGCCCTCCTCACCGACGATGCCTTCGAGCTCCCCGAGACGCATCCCATCGGCGTCCGTCAATTCGTCGTGCGGCTTGACGTACAGCGCGTCGCGTTCTTCGAGCGCCTTCCACAGGGGTGCATTTCCCATAATGACCGTGTCGATGACGCGGTATTCGTCAAACGCAAACTGATCCTGCCGCAAAACACCCATCTTTTTCGGCCGCGTGATCGATCCGCTGGTCGAGTCGATCTCCCCAGTCAGAATCTTCATGAACGTGGACTTGCCCGCGCCATTCGGCCCGGTGACGGCGTAGCGGCGCCCGGCCATAAAGGTGCACGTCACATTCTCGAAGAGAACGCGCGGGCCGAAGCGCATGGTGATGTTATTGACCGAGAGCATAACCCTCTAAGTATAGCGTGAATTCGGCGTTCGCGCTCGCCGCTGCGTACAACTTTCTTTGTATGGAACATCCTGAGGAAAAACGCTGCGCCACGCTTACGGCAAAGCGAACGTAAAGAGCGCCGACCCCGCAGCGACCGCTACATATTGTTTTCCGTCGATTGCAAAGGACATTGGCGACGAATACACCGACGCGCCGCACTGGAAGTGCCAAAGAGCCTTTCCCGAAGCGGCCTCCAGCGCGATGAAGTTTCCTTCCGCGTCGCCCGTGAAGACGAGCCCCCCTGCGGTGGAAAGCACACCGGACCACGTCGGCGAAGGGTGCTTCCATTCCCATTTCATTTTTCCGGTGTTCGGATCGATAGCGCGCAGCGCGCCGGTGAACGGCTCGGCATCGTCGTTCGGAAAATATGCGCTGCCGTAGTAGGCGTGTCCCGCTTCGTACGCCTGCGGCGCCGTGCTGAAGACGTCACACTGCTCGCGCGCCGTAACGTAGAACAATTGCGTTTGCGGATCGTAGGTTGGCGACATCCAGTTCGTCGCGCCGGCCGCGCCCGGGCAAACGCGATTCCCTTTCAGCGTCGGCGAGGCGTCCTTTCGCCCAAGGGGAACGCCGCTCGCGTCCTTCGAATCGCTCCAGGTCACTTTCGCAAAAGGGTTCGCGAACATGAGCTTTCCATTGCTGCGATCGATCAAATAAAAAAATCCGTTGCGATTAGCTTGCAGGATTAGGTGCCGGTCGCCCTGGTCAACCATGACGGGCACCTGAGTGGCGTCGTAGTCGTGCTCATCGTGCTTCGAGAATTGAAAATACCATTTGAGCTTTCCCGTCTCTGGTTCGAGAGCGAGCAAGGAATTACTGTAGAGATTGTCGCCTGCGCGCCCTTCGCCGCGATTCGAAGGCGAAGGATTGCCCGTGGTCCAAAAAGTAGTGTTGGTCGCGGGATCGTAAGTCCCCGTGATCCACGCGGGCGCCCCTCCGATTTTCCACGAGTCGCCTTCCCAGGTTTCATGCCCTGGCTCGCCCGGACCGGGCACGGTGTAGAAGCGCCATTTGCGCTCGCCGGTCCCGGCGTCGTAGGCGTCAATGAAGCCGCGAATCCCGTATTCTCCGCCCGACACTCCGATGAGCACTAGATTCTTGATCACCAGCGGCGCAAGCGTGATGCTGTACCCTCCGCGATAATCCACGGTGGCGACATCCCAGACCACGTTGCCGGTTTTGGAATCCAGCGCGATGACGTGCGCATCGAGCGTGCCAAGAAAAACTTTGTCCCCCAAAATGGCCATCCCCCGATTCACGCGCCCGCAGCACGGCCGGATATCCGCCGGCAGCGCGCGTTGATATTGCCAGATCGGCCGGCCCGATCGCGCGTCGAGCGCAAAAGCGCGATTGTCCTGCCCGGTGCCATAAAGAATTCCATCCACAACCAGCGATGTGGTTTCGAATTTCCCGCCCGCCATCGTCTGATAAACCCACTTGGGAACGAGCATCGCCGCATTCGAAGTGTTGATCTGCTCCAGCGTGCTGAACCGCCGCCCGGCGTAGTCGCCGGAGTACATCAGCCAGTTCTGCGGCTCTTTCGCCGAATCCAGCAGCCGCTGCGGCGTCACTTGCGCGCCAGCCGATGGCGCAGCGCAAGCAGCGATAGTCAACAAGACGAATGTCGCGCCTATTCCTGCAATCATTCCGAGCGAAGCGAGGAATCTCTCTTCGATCGCCCTGTCCATCGATTCGCGTTTCATTGCGCACCCACCGCAAGCAAATACGCAATCACATCCTCCAGATCTTTGTCGCTCAATGTTTTCTGGTCGTGAGCTGGCATCAGCGATTCGCGACTCTTCTCCAAGGATCGCAACTTGTCTTTTTCGAACAAATGCAGTTGCTCGCGCGTGTCCATCATTTGCAGCGTGAAATGGTCTTCGTTCAGTACCACGCCCATGAACTTCGTTCCGTCCGCGGTGACCACCGTGACGGTCTCGTATTCCTGCGAGAATTCTTTCATCGCCTCGGAGATGCCCTGCGCCAGCCGCCGGCTAGGACTGCGCACGGACTCCACCAGATAGTCGGTCGAGCGCGCCGACCCCGTCGTGCTGAGGTCGGGTCCGAGCCGCCCCCCTTTACCCTGAATCATGTGGCACATGGAGCACGCTGCGCTGCCATTAAAAAGTTCTTTGCCGTGCGCCGCGTTTCCCGCCGGCTGCGCGGGAGCTTTCACTTGTACGCTGCGGATGTAGCTGATCACTTGCCAGATCTCTTCTTCCGTCATTCCGACGCCCTGCTGCGTCGCCCCGTTCGGCGGCATGGCCGTCCCGGGAACACCTTCGTTAATGGTTCGAAACAGGTCGCCGTCGGAATTGCCATGACGCTTCTGCGCGCGGCTAAGATCAGGCCCCCGGCCTCCGCCCCGCGCGCCCAGCCCGTGGCAAAACGCGCAGTTCGCCCGGAATTGCGATTCGCCCAGCTTCGCATCTTTCGCATTGCCAGCAAAAGGGTTCTTGTCCTGCGCGCGGAGAGCCACTGCCGCTGCGGCGCACCCAACCGCCACGGCGCACCCAAAGAGAAAACGTAAGCGCCACCGCCGCGGCCAAAACTTGCTTCGTCGGAAATTTGTTCTAGGCATGTACATTGTTTCGCTATGCCCCCTCGGATTGGTGATGTTGGACTGAGCAGCGATCGCGTTTCATTCGAATGAGGATGGGTTCGCGGCTAATATATCATTCGTCGCAACCACGCGGGTGAACTTCACATTTTTTTCATATAAGCGGCGGAGCAGTGCGAACGTTTGGACGTTGCGACCTTCGGACTTTCGCTTCCGCCCTGTTCTCCGCGAACGGCACCTGCCCCGATCCGGTAGGGGCTTTAAATCCTTCTTTTCCTTTGAACTTGTTGCCTGTCAACCTCTCCATCCGGTCACTGCAAATTGGCTTTCCTCCATCCCATCCGCTAAAATCGCCTCACCGCCCGCAGCACGAGCACTGATGCAGCTGGCAAAATGAGGCTACTTCATGACCCATACGACCACCGCCAACGACCGCATGAACCGCCCGCTGGATTCCGTTGACCCGCAAATCGCCGGCCTCCTCCGCCACGAAGCCAAGCGCCAAGCCACCGGGCTTGAACTCATCCCTTCGGAAAACCTCGTTTCCGAAGCAGTCCTTGAAGCCATGGGCTCCATCTTCACCAACAAATACGCCGAGGGCTATCCGGGAAAGCGCTACTACGGCGGCTGCGAATACGCGGACAAAGTCGAGCAGCTCGCAATCGATCGCGCCAAGGAACTCTTTGGCGCGGAACACGCCAACGTCCAGGCGCATTCCGGCACGTCCGCAAATGTGGCCGTCTATATGTCCACTCTGCAGAAGGACGACGTGGTTCTAGGAATGAATCTTTCGCATGGCGGCCACCTGACGCACGGGCATCCCCTGAATTTCTCCGGACGCATGTACAAGTTCGTGGCATACGGTGTGAAGAAGGAAGACGAACGCATCGATTACGACGAAATCGAAAAGCTTGCCAAGGAACACAAACCAAAGATGATCGTCGCCGGCGCAAGCGCCTATTCGCGGATCATTGATTTTGAGCGCATCGGCAAAGCCGCGAAGTCCGTTGGTGCCCTCTTTTTTGTGGACATGGCGCACATTGCCGGACTTGTCGCCGCAGGCATACATCCCAGCCCCGTTCCGCACGCGGATATCGTCTCGACGACGACGCACAAAACGCTCCGCGGGCCGCGCGGCGGCTTGGTCCTGTGCAAGGCAGCGTTTGCCAAGGAACTGGACAAGCTGACCTTCCCCGGGACCCAGGGCGGTCCGCTGGTGCATACGATTGCCGCAAAAGCGGTGTGCTTGAACGAAGCGATGGAGCCGTCTTTCAAGGAATACCAGAAGCAGGTGGTGGCCAACACGAAAGCCATGGCCGCGGCCGTTGCGAAGCATGGGTTTCGCATCGTAACGGGCGGCACGGACAACCATCTGTTCCTGATCGAAGTGCACTCGCGCGGCATCACTGGGACGGACGCCGAAAAAGCCCTCGACCGTGCAGGCATTACCGTAAATAAGAATTCGATTCCGTTCGATCCTCTCCCGCCCATGAAGGGTGGCGGGATCCGGTTGGGTGGCCCTTCCGTCACCACGCGCGGCATGCGCGAACCGGAGATGGAACTGATCGGCGGCTGGATCGCGGAAATCCTCTCGAACATCGGCCAGGCAGAGGTCGAGCAGCGCGTGCGCAAACAAGTCGCGGAACTTGCCGCGAAATTCCCGATTTATGAGACGCGCCTCCAAGGCGGTCCAGCTCGAACCGAACACGCTCACGTATAGTCCATGGCGAAATCCTATAAGCCCAGCATGAATATCTTCAAAGCAACTGCCGATTTCGAGCACTGGTTGGCCGCGCAACTCCCGATCATTCGGCAGGATCTCGCCCTCAAGCACCAGCACATGGCGGAAGCGGAGTTCCCTTTTTTCCGCGCCACCTTCTACCGCTGGCTGCAACTTTGGCCGGAGCTTTTGCGGTCATTTGGCGAAGGGCCCGGCCGTATTGGGTGTAGGCGATCTGCACATCGAGAACTTCGGGACGTGGCGGGATGAAGAAGGACGCCTGATTTGGGGCGTGAACGATCTGGATGAAGCATGGCCGGCGCCATACACGCTCGATCTGGTTCGCTTAACCAACAGCGTTTATGTTGCGATCGGGGAAGAACGCCTGAACCTTACAAAGCGAGTGGCTGCCTAAGCAATCGAAGAGGGTTATCGTGACGCCCTGGCCGCCGGGGGCAAGGCGTTTATCCTGGCGGAAGACCATCGCTGGCTGCGCTTGCTCGCCCTCGGCAAGCTCCGCGACCCGGTGCAATTCTGGAATAAGCTGGGGCACCTTTCCCCGTACGCCGCCAACCTGCCGGAGGAAGCACGCAAGCTGCTGGAGAGTTCGCTTCCCTCGGCGCGGGAAGGCTATCTATTGAAGAGGAGGATCGCAGGACTGGGAAGCCTTGGGCACCCCCGGATTCTCGCCTTGTCCAGATGGCGGGGAGCGTTTATCTCCCGGGAAGCGAAGGCCATTCGGCCTTCGGCATGGGTTTGGGCCAAGAAGGCCTCTTCCAGGGAAATTTATTGCGACAAGCTGGTGCAGCGTTCGATTCGCGTGCCGGATCCCTGTGTGCGTTTCCATGGCCGCCGGGTGGTGCGGCGTCTGGCGCCGGACTGCTCGCGATTGAGCTCGCTTCCCTGTCGAAGGATCGCGATGAAGCGCGGCTGCTTTATTCGATGGGCTGGGAAACGGCCAACATGCAGTTCGCCACCCCGCAGGCGATCGCCAAGGTGAAGCATGACCTTGCATCACGAGGGGCCGCTGGCTCCATAAAGCCGCAAAGGCCATGCTGGCGGCAACCAAAAAAGACTGGAAAAAGTGGCAGCGCGATTGGAAGCGTTCCGCGCCGCGTTAGACGCTCGCGGAAGACCTGTCCTCATTTATGACGCTCCAACTCCAGTGCCGCTGGCCCAAGACTGTACTCTGGGTCAGTAGCTTCTGAATAAGACTGCGAGTAGCTTCAGGAAGTACTGGAATGGGAAGCCTACTCGTGACCGTGTTACTCGCTGTTCCGCTCTTGGCTTGGCTGGGCGGGACATTTTTTCTGGATGGTTCAGAACTGAAGTTGGCGCGATTCACCAGCGCGCCGCGCGGAATCTTCCCAATTCGCCGAAAATTCTATTCTGCTGCGACCGTCACGCGCCCGGTTTCCCATCGGGCCGCATGGCGGCGGATAAGGTAAGCCTATGATGGATACGGAAGCCTTCCGGGAATTCAAGACCGGGTTGACACTGCTGCGAGACAACTACGCCATAAAGGCTCTGCCGCATATGCGGCGCGCGGTGGACCTGGACAAGAACAATCCCTATTACATGTCCTACCTGGGTGTGGTGCTGGCGCGCTCGGAAGGAAAATGGGGCGAAGCGGAACGGCTATGCGACTCTGCGGTTCGAATGAAGAGAAATCAGGCACAGCTCTATTTGAATCTGGCTGAAGTGTATGCCACTGCTGGACGGCGGGACGACGCCGTGGACGCTTTGCAGACTGGGCTGAAATTCGCGCGCCGCGATATCCGGCTGACCATTGCAATGAACAAACTGACTGCACGCCGGGCTCCCGTATTGAGTTTTCTCGGCCGGAGACACCCGCTTAACCGGCAGCTGGGAATATTAAGGCACCGCGCCATGCGGATGTTCGCGCAGACGACTTAAATCAATCTCTCCACCCCCAAACACAAGAGCGGGCGCCCCGATTTCCCCCAGGGCGCCCGTTCTTGCTTTCATCGGCTCAGTGGAATCCCGAAGCGCGCAACCCAGACTAACGAGAGTTGGCGGCGCCAAAGTTATAAGAGTGTTGGACTCCCATTTCCATTAGGATCTTCATCCCGATGCCGAACATGCCGGTCGGAAGAACGTCCCTTCGAACGACTTCCGCGAGGTACTCGCGAGCGATGGAAGCGGGGTCTTGTGAGTACGGCATAGTTACGAACAGTCGCATGCCAACTTCATAACCACGTTCACTGGACTGGAAAAAGATACCCGAGCGGGAAACGCTGACCGAGCTGCGCATGTCTTCAAAACGGTCCCTATTCGGATCAGAAGGACGGATGCGCATGAGCTGCGTAATCTTGCAGCGGCGGCTGCCGCGGCGCTCCGTATTTGAAAGCGGCTGCTTGGGGGGAGTTCCGGTTGGGAGTTTTTTCGTCATCGGATCGTGCTGGGTCGCCAAGGGTAAACCATCTTTCCGGAGACTAATGGTGCTTTCCATCCGAGAAGAGTGTAATCCGAGGACGACAACTAATCCTATAGTGGAAACGTACCTGGAAGAAGTAGGACGTTCCAAGAAAATGGTAGTACGGAAGTCCTGGAAAAGGAAGGGAAGGGTGTGGAAATTTAGTAGTAGTTTTCTTTTCCTTCGTTAGGTATTGGCGAGGACGCAGCTGGGAGAACAACATTCGTTCTTTGGCAGTGCTCCCGTTAGAAAACCTCCCGGGTGATCCCCACCAAGAATATTTCACCGACGGCATGACCGACGAGCTGACCACAAATCTCACAAAGATTAAGTCCCTACGTGTAATCTCGCGTACGTCTGCAATGAAATATAAAAACGTGCGAAAACCTCTCGCAGAGATCGCGAGCGCTCTGCATGCCGAGGCGGTGGTGCAGGGTTCTGTAGTGCGTTACGCAGACAAGCTTCGAATCACAGCACAACTGATCGATGCCCGCACCGAGCGGCATCTTTGGGCTGAAGACTACAACCGCGACTTGCGCGATGTTGTGGCCGTACAAGACGAGATTGCACAACGCATCGCGCAGGAGATCAGGACTACCCTAACACCCGAGGAGAGGGCACAGCTAACCAGCCAGCGCCAAGTCAATCCTGAGGCTTACGAGGCTTATCTTAGGGGCCGCTATTTCTGGAATAAGCGAACAGAAGAAGGCACGAAGAAGGCCATGGCATATTTCGAGCAGTCTATGGGTAAAGACCCGAACAGCCCTCTGGCGTACGATGGGTTGGCCGACTGCTGGATTTCGCTCGGCTGGTACGGCTATCTCTCACCCAAAGAAACCTATCCGCAGGTGAAAGCAGCAGCAATGAAGGCCTTAGAACTCGATGCAACTCTTGGCGAGGCCCATACTTCCCTCGCTGTGGCGAGCATGAATTACGATTGGGACTGGTCGGCCGCGGAGCGGGAATTTCAGAAAGGCATTGAGTTGAATCCGAACTATGCCAATGCACACCACTGGTATGCTGATTACTTATCGGCAGCAGGCCGGCACGAGCAAGCGGTAGCCGAGTCAAAGCGTGCCTTGGAGCTAGACCCCGTTTCGCCCATCATCAACGCATGGCTGGGATGGCGTTACTTTTTTGCCCGCCAATACGACGTTGCAATCGAGCAATACCTTAAGACCTTGGAAATGGACCCGACGTTCGTGTCCGCTCACCACGTCCTGGGACAGGCATACGAGCAGAAGTCCATGCCGGAGAAAGCTATCGACGAGCTGAAAAAGGCAGTAAGTCTTTCTGGAGGGAGCTCGCTATACGTAAGCTCTCTCGCACAGGCCTACGCGATTGCAGGCAGACGCAGCGAGGCGGAAACGCTGCTGCACCAAACGAACGAGCGCAACACGCTTATGTTCCATCTTTCCACGTTGCGATCATCTACCCCGGACTAGGACGAAAGGAAGAGACGTTAGCCTGGCTAGAGAAGGGCTATCAAGAGCGCTCCGCATGGATGGTTTGGCTCAAAGTCGATCCCCGCTTTGACTTTGTGCGTTCTGATGCGCGGTTCCAGAATCTACTCCGCCGGCTCGGTCTCCTGATTGCGTCGGCACAAGTTCCGGCCGACGCTAAGGAAAACCCCCACCCCTGAGTTTGGTACGGGTGAGGCTTTTGAGTTGTAAGAGGTGCGCGAAGGGAATTCCCCGGGGGGGCCGCGTCAGCCTCAAGAACAATCGTTGTGCAGTGGACTGGGCGCTGGCGGACCTGCGACGCAGGGGACCGCACTGAGATATTCGTAGACGGCCCGTAGGTCATGGTCCGTTAGGTTTTTGAGACCGGGCCAGGGCATTATCTGGAGAAGATCTGCGCGGAACGGAGCCGGAATGCAGCTCGTGTTAACGACTCCTGACGGGCAGGCCGGATGGAGGTTATCCAAGTCCACACCTGTCCTCATGATCTGAACAAACTCCGAAAACGTGTGGCCTCCTACGGGTAGCCCGGTTTTATCGGGTGTCAGGTTACGGGAGATGATGTGCGCAGAACCTGGCGCCACTGGACCAAAATCTCGGCCGCCACCGAAGTACGTCGCCGGATTGATTATCGTCGGTTGGCCAAAGTATGGATTTCCGCCCGGCAGGAATTGAGTGATAGCAGGGCCGGAGCCGTGGCACTCATTGCAGGGGACGTGTGCGTTGACGATATAGCTGCCCAGTCCGACCAGCGCCCGGTTTTTCCCCTCCAGATTCAGCGGAACGGGTGCTATCTCGAATCCCCGAAGAATCCTGGACTCGTTGCGGTCGTCATCATCATCGTCAGTAGCTTTTACGCGCGGGGAACTGCTCAACATTCCTGCAAGTATGATCGCGGCAAATGCTGCGACAGCTGCCGCGGGCTTGACAAATTTCCTCGGTGTCATGCTCGTTGTCCTTTCTGGTAATTTTCTGTCCTGAGGTCGTGGTTCTGTAGATTGGCTAATGCTCGATTAACGATGGGACACGTTGGTGGGTACCGTCAAAGGGCAATGCGCGGAACTGCAGCCGTTCCTCTATTTGCCGTCGAATGCCGTGTCTTGCCGTGGCCGGCCGCGGACGTTACAATCCAGTTACCCGGGCTCGCGACAATCGCGGACCAATCAGGAGAGCGCGATGAGCGAACCATTCCCTGGCACACCGCCATCCGTGAGACCGCCCGAAGACCGGCTGGATTCGTGGAAGGAAATCGCGGCATACCTCAACCGCGACGTGACGACCGTGCAGCGCTGGGAGAAGCGGGAGGCGATGCCCGTTCACCGGCACCTGCATGACAGGATGGGTTCGGTCTACGCGTTTCGGGCGGAGTTGGACACGTGGGCGCGCGGTCGGAATCTTCGAGCAGCGCAGGAGAACGAGAACAATGCCCCCTCGCCCAATCCCCCTGCACCGCCGCCGCGCTCGGCGATATGGACGTCTATAACCAGATGGAGGGTTGTCTTGCCGCTGGCGGCGGGGGCCGCCGTGGCGATTGGCGCAAGCCTCTGGCTTCAGAGGACGGAGTACTTCTGGCGAAGCCCCATCGCTGACGCACGATTTCAGACAGTCACGGAATTCGATGGAGTGGAGCAGGCCGCTGCGGTGTCACGCGACGGTCATTTCGTGGCGTATCTATCGGACCGGGATGGACAGATGGACGTCTGGGTTACGCAGATCGGTTCGGGACAGTTCCACAACTTGACCCGCGGGAGCGCGCCGGAACTCGTCAATCCATCGGTCCGCACCCTGGGGTTCTCGCCCGATAGCTCTTTCGTCACGTTTTGGGTTCGCAAGCAAGACGGCTCGAGCGGCGGCGACATCAGCATCTGGGCGGTGCCAACGCTGGGCGGAGAGCCGAGGCCATACCTTGAAGGCGTGGCCGAGTTTGACTGGTCGCGCGACGGCTCTCGACTCGCGTACCACACCCCCGGACCCGGAGACCCGCTATTCGTGTCCGAGGGCAGCCGGCGATCAGAGGGTCGGCCCATCTTCACTGCTCCTGCCGGGCTGCACTGTCACTTTCCGTTGTGGGCGCCCGACACGGCGTTCATCTACTTCGTCCAGGGTTCCCTACCAGACAAATTGGACATCTGGCGCATCACTCCGGCGGGAGGGACCCCTGAACGGATCACGTCGCACCATGGGCGCGTGAGTCATCCGGTCCTATTGGATCGGCGCACGCTCATGTACCTCGCTAGCGATCCCGATGGTTCGGGGCCTTGGCTTTATAGCGTGGACGTCGAGCGCCGCATTCCCCACCGGTTGACCTCTGGCCTTGACCGGTACACCTCGCTGGCGGCCAGCGCTGACGGTCGGCGGCTGGTTGTCGCGCTCGCAAGTCCGAAGAGAACACTCTGGCGCTTGCGGTTGGCTGATTCACCCGCCGAGGTATCGACGGCTGCTCGAATCCCGCTGACGACCAGCACGGGGTTCTCGCCACGACTGGGTCCAAATTATCTTCTGTATGTTTCTGCGACCGGCACGGGCGAGAGTATCTGGAGGGCCGCCAACGGAACTGACACGGAGTTGTGGAGTGGCCAGGGAGCGCGAGTCTTTGGCGGCCCGGCAATCTCCCCCGATGGAAAGTATGTCGCATTCTCGGTCCGGCAACACGGGCAGACGCTCTTGTACGTGATGCAGGCCGACGGCACGAACGCGCGGATTGTGACCGATTCGCTCGACCTGCAGGGCGCTCCAGCATGGGCGCCCGACGGCCAATCGATCACCTCGGCGGCGGACGATCACGGCGTCCCACACCTTTTCCGCGGTCGATCCCGCGTGGGCGCCCGACGGCCGCTTCGTTGTCTATTCTGGACCCGACATCGGCACTACGTTTTCTGTGAAAGCCGTCACGGCGGAGGCCGAAGCGCATCCACTGCCGGCCCTCACCCTAACTCGCGGGGCTCGACACCTGGCCTTTCTGCCTGGAGGACGGGCACTCGTGCTCCTGCGAGGAGAGATCCAACATAAGAATCTCTGGCTCATCGACTTGGAGACGGGCGTCGAGCGGCAGTTGACCAACCTCACTCCCGACTTCGACATTCGCGATTTCGCCATCTCCCCAGACGGCCGTGAAGTTGTTCTCGAACGAGTGCAGGAGCGCGCGGATGTAGTGCTGCTGGATCTCCCCCCACCATAATCCAGCTTCAACCCAGGGGCACGATCGTCGCGCTCCGAATATCGGGCTGCGCGTATCATGTGACCGTCGCTTTAGAGGAGGGGAGGCAAGACGTTGGGATGGTTTTCCGAATGCGCGGCGACACAGGCAGAATGGGCGCTGCGCTACTCTTGGCGTAGCGCGCTCATTGGGTCTATCCGGCTCGCGCGATGGGCCGGCGCAAAACTTGCCAACAGCGCGGCAAAGACCAGGATGGGAATCATGATGGCGAAAGTCGATGGCTCGGCGGGCCGCATTCCATCTACCAGGTGCACCAAGAGACGCCCTGCTGCCAAAGCGACAAATATGCCCACACCAACGCCGGCGAAAATCATTCCAAGGCTCTGCCGGAGCACAAGCCGCATGACATCGCGGGCGCTAGCCCCGAGCGCTATGCGGACGCCGAATTCCGGCACGCGCTGGCCCGTCAAGTAGGCCAGCACACCATAAATGCCGATGCACGCCAGCAGCAAAGCCAAACCGGCGAAGATGCCAAACAACAGCAAGAGGAACCGATGCCGGGCGAGCGTGCCACTCGCCAACTGCTCCATAGTACGAACCTCGTAGAGAGCTTGATCACCTGTAGCACCGCGCAGTTCCCGGCGCAGTGGTTCGACCACGCTCAAAGGCGGGCTGCTGGTCCGGACGGCAATCGACATGAGTTCGGACCAACGACGCAGCAGCGGGTCTGGCACCTGGGCAAAGGGATAATAGAACTGTGCGCGCACCTGGGCTTGATCGTCGCTAGCCAGCCCCCAATGCCGCACATGACTTACTACCCCCACCACCCGGACGGGATCGGGGCTCATTTCTGGGACCCAGAGGCGCTTCCCGACAGGCTCCTCTCCGCCGAAGGCGTGCTGCGCCAAAACGTCATCAATCACTACGACGAGCTCTTTGCCAATGCGATCGTGGTCATCGAAGAATCGGCCCTGGCGCAGCGGGATTCCCATGACCTTCAGATAATCCGGGCTTACGCTCGTTGCCAACGCCATAGGCCGCTTATTCTCTGGTGGCACATCCGCGGTGGTCCAGTAGCCCAGTTGATTGTTGCCTTCGCGCATCGGGACGGTATCGACCGTGGCAACGGACTGCACTCCCGGTACGCGGCGTGCGCGATCCAGGACATCCTGCCAGGCCGCGCGTATCTGCTCTGGGTTTGCAAGCGTACCAGGCGCAAGTGCCATCCGGGTGACCAGTACGTTCCGAAGGTTCACGCCAGGATCCAGGGATGACACTCGCAGGAGCGTGCGCCCGAACATCCCCGCAGCGACCAACAGCACCACCGCCAGGGCGATCTCGGATATGACAAAACCACAGTGCAAACGGCGCGAGGTGCCTACGACGGTCCGCGCTCCGGCACGGAGCGTTTGTTCCAGCTCTTGCGCGGGAGCGCGCAGGGCCGGCGCCAGTCCGAAAAGAGCGCCGCTCAACAGCGAGACACCGATGGCAAAGAGCAGCACATGCCAATCGAGCTGGACCTCCTCAGCGCGCGGCAAACTGCCCGGCCACAACGCCAGAAACGGACGGATGCCACTGGCAGCAAGCAAGACACCCAGCACGCCCCCGGAAACCCCCAAGACCGCGCTCTCGGTCAGGCATTGACGCACAAGACGGCTGCGGCCCGCTCCGAGTGCCACGCGCATGGCAAGTTCACGCCCGCGCGAAACCGCGCGAGCCAGCAGCAAACTGGCCACATTGACGCACGCGATCACAAGCACCAGGCTGACTGCGCCCAGGAGCAACCATAGCGTGGACCGGACATCTCCAACCTGCGGACCAAGCGGCTGGATTTCAAAGGCGCGGCCCGCATTGGTATCCGGATATTGTTCAGCCAGATGACCGCCAATCAGCGCCAGTTCCTCTTGTGCCTGGACCAGCGTCACACCGGGCTGCAGCCGCGCTACAACTCCGACGGGATGCGGGCGGCGATTACGCAGATACCCTGCAGTGTCTTGACCCAACGGAGTAAACACATCCGCCTCTTCTCCGTCCAGCCGGAAACCTGGAGGCTCGATGCCGACAACGGTATAGCGCTTTCCTTCGAAAGCAATTGACCTACCGATCGCTGCTGGGCTTCCGGCGAAGCGGCGCTGCCAGAAACTGTAGCCCAAAATGATCACCGGCGCGGCGCCAGGCCGGTCTTCTTCCGGCAGGAAGGCGCGCCCTCGCCAGAGGGTAACGCCTAGGATGGAAAATAGTTCGGACGAGACCTCGCGGCGGTCAACGTACTCGGGTTCCCCGGGCTCATTCACGGTGCCTCCACTGCTGTAGAGCCAGCCCGCCATAGCGAGAGAACGGCTCTCGCGCTGACAGTCGAGAAAGTCAAAGTAGGCAAGATTCTGCTCGCCAAACGCTTCTGTATTCCATGTGTCTGTATGGCCGTGCACGGTAACCAGCCTGTCGGGTTCTGGATAAGGCAGCGGCTTTAGCAGCACACCGTTTATAACCGTGAACATGACGGTCGTTGCTCCGCTACCGAGAGCGAGTGTCAACAGGGCGACAGCCGCAAACCCCGGTTGCTTGCGCAAAGTGCGAATTGCATAGCGGAAGTCCTGTAGCAAATCCTCGAGCCACCGTGTGCCTCGCGCATCGCGGCAGTTTTCCTTCACCTGTTCTGGACCGCCAAGCGCAAGGCGAGCTTGCCGTCGCGCTTCGTTCGGGGAGTAGCCCCGCGCGATCAGTTCGCTCGCTTGTTGGTCAAGATGGAAGCGCAGTTCCTTCTCGAGTTGTTCTTCCATCTTCGTTCGGCGCCACAGGCGCTGCCACCAAGTCATTTCGCACCTCCCTCAGACAGTTTGAGGACGAGCCCGATGGCTTCAATCAATCGCTGCCAGCTCGCGGCTTCCGTTTCGAGTTGCGTCCGTCCTTTCCGAGTGAGGCGATAAAACTTCGCCTCGCGCCCACTCTCCGTTTCCTCCCAATCCGCTGTAAGAAGGCCACGGTTTTCGAGCCGGTGCAACGCCGGATAAAGCGAGCCTTGCGGAACCTGGACCACACCGCGCGACACCTGTTCCAGGCGTTGCGCGATGGCGTACCCGTGCACCGCGCCGAGCGCGACCACTTTCAGAATCAACAAGTCCAGGGTGCCTTGCGGGAGATCGGATTTCTCTGGCATAGCATACCTTCGCCCCCTACCTATCTAACACGGGACGTGTAGAAGGGCAAGGTATGCGCCGGTCTAGCCGGTCTAGCCGCCGTGCAAATTGTGGATGGGTCATGGCACACCCGGAAGAAATCTTGCCCCTTTCTGCGCAGCAGGGCATCTGTAAGCGAGGATGACGCGCTTAGATAAGAGAAACATAGTTCGAATCCGGGGCCGAGGATGACTTCCCTGCTCGGTTTGTGCGATTCTTCTTCGGCACAGAAGTGCGAGGACGGAGAACGATGCTGAAAAAGTTCAAGGATTTGACGGAAAAGGAGATTCTGGCGATCGCCATCGCCGCGGAAGAGGAAGACGGCCGGATTTACGGAGAGTTTGCGGACGCGCTGCGGGAAGAGTATCCCGCAACGGCGGAAATGTTCGAAGAGATGCGCCAAGAAGAGGTGGGACACCGCGACCGTTTGTTTGAGATGTTCCGGCAGCGGTTTGGAGATCACATTCCGCTGATTCGCCGAGAAAACGTGAAGGGGTTTTTGCAGAGGAGACCGGTGTGGCTCGTGCGGCCGCTGGGCGTGAAGGTGGCCAGGAAACAAGCGGAATTGATGGAAATGGAGGCGAGCCGGTTCTACGCGCGAGCGGCAAGCAGGACAACGGACGTGTCGACACGGGAATTGCTGAACAAGCTTGGGGACGAGGAGAGAAAACACGAGCGGACGGCGGGTGAACTGGAAGAAAAACATCTTACGGCGAGCGCAAAAGCCACGGAGGATGAATCACACCGCAAACTTTTCCTTCTGCAGGTGGTGCAGCCGGGTCTGGCGGGTTTGATGGACGGCTCGGTATCGACGCTGGCGCCACTGTTCGCTGCGGCCTTTGCTTCGCACAAGAGCTGGGAAGCCTTCCTGGTGGGACTGGCAGCTTCGATCGGCGCTGGAATTTCAATGGCTTTTTCGGAGGGGCTTTCCGACGACGGATCGCTGACGGGGCGCGGGTCTCCGTGGCTGCGCGGTGGGGTGACCGGGTTGATGACCACGGCGGGCGGAATCGGGCATACGCTTCCCTTCCTGATCAGCAATTTTCATATCGCCATGCTGGTGGCGGTGATTATCGTGGCGGTCGAGCTGATGGTGATCAGTTACATACGGCACCGCTACATGGATACGCCGTTTTTGCAGGCGGCATTTCAGGTGATTGTGGGCGGGGTTTTGGTTTTCCTGACGGGATGGCTGATCGGCAGCGCGTAGCAGGAATGTTTTCAATCCCTAGTTCTGGGATGTGACTCGCTGGTTCCAAAAGACTGCTGCCGCGACTTGGCCGCAAGCGCGATGAGTGCTGTCTTACTCTGTCACCATGACCCCGCTGCGCGTACAAATTCAAATTGTATCTCAAGTGCCTAGAAGTGAAAAAAGGGGAGTAATTCTGCCGCGCAAAAGTTTGGAATCAGCGGTCGAAGGAGTTAGGGGAGATCGGGAATGAGGCGGAAGCGGCGATTGCGAGCGGAGCGATAAACGGAGAAATCCCGGCGATCGAGAGTGAAGATAGTATCGATGGATTCGCGATCGGCCAGATGAACAAGCGAGGCATCGGCGAGCTGTGGCCTCATGGATTCGTATTTCTTCAAGAGATCGGCGATGGGCCTTGCCTCCAAACTCGATAATGGGAACATGGCGGGAATGCCTTCGCTGACTCGCCGGAGCAACAATGACACAACTCCCGGATACGCGCGGAGAAGCCAAGCGGCTTCGGTTATGACGGGCCAGCAAGAAAAGGGTGATCCTGACAGGCTTTCGAGCGTGCGGAGACAGAGGCGATGACATACGTCGCGCTCCGACAGGATGGCAACGAGGGGACCAGCGTCCACGAGCACGCGATTCACTTCGATTCGCCGAAGCCTTTGAAGTATTTCTTGTTGGTGCTGAGGTCCTTCGGCGCTCCCTTTGCACAACCGATCAAGCCCGCGGCCTTGAAAACATCGTAAGCAGAAACACCTTTCAGTTTTTTCTGCAGGTGGTGCACCAGCGCTTCGCGGATGACCTCCGATTCGGATTGGCCCCGCAATTGGGCGCAAACACGAAGCCGCTGGCTAAGACTGCTTGGAATGCGTACTGTGAATCGTTGGGTAGGCATCACTCTGCCCTCTTCTGTCTGACAGTATGGGTGCGAGAGCCGGGAAGGCAGGCAAAAAACGGCGGATGGGGCAAGCGCCGCTTTCACAAGCGCCAAAATTTCCAAGAGAAGCGAAGATGGTAGAAGCGGTTTAGTCGGAGTGGGCGGGTACTGGTGCGGGGGCGTGGGAGCGCACGCCCTGGATCCAGGATTGCAGGCGGTCCATGTAGATGTACACGACTGGTGTAGTGAAGAGCGTGAGCATCTGGCTGAGAATGAGGCCGCCGACGATGGTGATGCCCAGCGGGCGGCGCAGTTCGGAGCCGACACCCGCTCCGAGCGCCAGAGGCATGGCGCCCAGAAGCGCGGCCATGGTGGTCA
>WNGI01005131.1_pt1 | contig 22491 bp, 19 predicted proteins | sample 5400621 | NCBI WGS metagenome assembly WNGI01 (sample SAMN13153374, study PRJNA577476) | soil metagenome | isolation source: 20 cm soil or saprolite under Garry oak tree replicate 1 | place: USA:California | collected 2016-06-15
AATGGCAACCCAAAAAACCAGAGCGACCAAAACAACGATCAACGTGTATTCGACCAAGCCCTGGCCATCCTCTTCAACGAGCAACCGTTTAAAAAGCTCTCTCATATGGTTTCACCCCTTTCATATTCACCTGAGCACGCGTTGTGCCAACGGCATTATGCCGCTATTCTTGCTAGGAATTTGAAGAAGTTGGCTTAACGTCTAGGAGTCAAACTCTCGCAATGCGTGCGGCAATTTTGCCCGATAAAATTCTCGCAGATAGAAAATCAGGTCAATCTGTCGCCTGATGGAGTATGCTAACACGAACCCGCGGGCCTGATATCTCGGGCGCCGGTGCGATCGGCGTCCGGTGCTTTGTCTCTACGACGTGCGGTAAAATTTGCCGATCAAAAAGGAAGATACACAAAATATCGGACGACCCCCGCACGGATTCATCAATGGTATAATCAACCTTCATGCCTGAATTGGCCGCATTCCGGATATATGGAACATGACATTCCGGAAGAAAAACAGATTTGTCAGAATTGCGCATCGATCACCAACTTCAAAACCGCAGCGGCAAAGAAAAAGACAGACAAACACGCACACAGTGCCACCGCCCATAATTTCTCAAAATCCCACCCGGCTGGTGTAGCCGCACAACGCTCGGCTTGGCGGACCTGAACAAATTAGCCTGTATCGTGCGGCTCCTTTCTTACAAGTCACGATCGTAATTCAGCAGCCCTTGATTTCTTTGTTGCCCGGCGCCGGCATACTCGATACCAGGAGTGAAAACGCATTGGCGACATGATACCAAACGGTTCTTTTTTCCCGCCGCTCGCTAATAGCTCCGGCGCCCGCTAAGCGCTTCGATGAGTAGCTTGGCGCCCGCCGGGGCAATTTGACGCGCCGGCCGAAACATTGCCGGCGTAGCCTTGTCGATCAGATCAAGCATGGCGGCGCGCCGGCCTTCCCGTTTGCTGACCGATTTTTCCCAAATCCCGCCTAGCGCGTCCTCGACAATCTGCAGAAGATCCGATTCGGTTTGCTGATCGAGATCTTCAAACGCGCCCAACAGAAGTCGATTATTATGCAACGCCCAGCGGTTTTCGTGAAGGCGCAAGTATGTGCCGGGGGCGAAGCGTCCTTTTTTGACTGTCGTAATAGGATTGCGTTTGCCATGGCATACTCGGCTCGTGATCCCAGTAAGCAAAGATGCGCGCCGCACGGTTGGCATAGATCGGCGGATCGGGATGAATTCGCTCGCCTTGTCCCTCGGGGTGCTCATCGGCGCTGACGACTTGCTTGTAAAGATCCATGAGCAGTCGCTCTCGCTCTCGAAGCCTGCATACGTGGTAATGAACCGGATCGAATTTTTCCGGGTTGGCACTGGCGTTAAACTCTTCCAAAGGCCGGCGGCTTGACTCGCTCGTTTAGGCCCAGAACTCATCGTAAGACACAAACCCATGATTCGAGCCCGCGGCGCCGGCATTGTCGCCGCTGATCGCCGTGATCGTCGTACCGTTGGCGAGGAAGATGGTTTTTGTCTGCGGTTCGGCTTCCGCTTTAAGCTCGGGATTGTGCGCGATAATGCCTTCCATCGTCTTATACACACGCGCGAGGGTTTGCTCTAAATCGTTGGCAAGAACAAGGATTTCATTGGGCGGCTCTTGCGTGAATCCCCAGCAAAGCGTCAGAGCACCGTTGAGCGTGGTCTTGCCGCTCTTTTTGACGCACGAATAAATGATCGTATCCCATGGCAGCCGGCCGTCACTGTCAAAGGCAAAAGCAAGGCGAAGAATCTCGCGCTGATTCTCCGTGAGCACGCAGGGTTGGCCCAAGCTCGTTTTTCTTTGCCAGTTTATCGATGAAGGTGATCGGCGAAATGCTTTTCATGCGTTGACCTTAAATTTTTTAATGACACAAATCAGAAACCTCTAGCAGAGCCGATGTACGCTTGTTAGGGTTTTTGCTTATGCTCCGTACGCCTGGATCAGTCTCCGGTACCTGCACTCATAAAGAGTGCTCGAACTGCAGCGCCATTTCCGCCAGCCGACAAACTAGCCCCTTTTATATTTGCTGTAGGTGTTACGACCTTCACCCGCGAGGAAAGGCCATCCCGCCGCGCCCGGTAGTCGTAAATGGCAATCGGTTGCGAGCGGGCGTCCGCCGCCACTCGGTCAGCCCATCAGCGTCCATTCAATCTCGGCGAAGATAATCTTTCAGCGTAATTGATAGGGCGGCATAAAAGTCTTTGAAAATGGATTCCAGTGTGAGGGAATCACGCGCCTTGACTAGCGGCGGCACCCGAGGGCGCTCAAAAAGGGGCATGCCGGGGGGACGATCCTGGGAGGCGGGTACGGTTATTTTTCTCTCACCTTGCATTGCCGTTGCCGGGGGGTTTCTCGGGACTCTCTGATTCATCGTCGCCGTTGAGCATTGTCGTGTACCGTGAGCGTCTTGCTTACCCGCTTGAGCCCAAGGGTTTTGAGATTCTCGCGCAGGTGTGCCGATAACTGCGTTCTGATCGCCAGGATAGGATGCGCGCGCCCTTTTCGCACCAGGCTTTTCAATCCCATAAAGGTCATTGTCCAGGCTGGCGATATAGAGCATGTTCTTGACTGAGTCCGCGATGATCGCTTGCTCTTGCGGGGATGGATCGCCGCCAAGCGCGGTGATTATTTCTTGTTCCTTCAGTCGCAGCGCCTTAAAGAGTGATGATCTCTCGGTCTAACCATCGCCGTTCAGCATTGCTTGATAGGCGTAAAGACCGTGCTTTTAGGAAATCCTGTGCTGTAACGCGGATGGTGCTTATACCCTTCGGGCTCGGTTGCCGTGTCGAAATTCGTTGAAGGTGAAAGCTCGATCGGTTTGGTTTCTGAAATATCAGCCACAAAAAAATCACTGTTCGTTGTGCCACGCCTGTGCCCAAGACAGATGAATCCACCTGTATCAACACAACACGAAAGCTTGATTTTCCTAGCTGATATTAACGGGAAGGAACTCAGTTGAACGGCTGAGCACTTTTAGGAATCCTGTGCTCTATCCACCTGAGCTACGAGGGTCCATGAAGGTGCGATTCGCAATTCTATTTGTCGTCAGCTTCTGCTATTTGTTACCATCATTCCCGAAGCAGGGTCAAACAGAGATGAAGTATTTGCACCCAAGCAAATTTTTGTGGCCAATGCAGCTGAATCGTCCTCGGTTTCGTGATTCAAACGGGTTTGCCACACTGATGGGTTTGTCGATTGGAATCGTATTCCTTCTCCACGGCTGTAGTTCAGCAACAGCCCCGCTATCGATCAAGTTATACAATCCGCAAACCAACCAGACACTGACGTGCGCTGCGACCGATCCGCTGGCACGAACCGATACTTCGGTGCTGGCCAGTGCAGCCGAAGGTTGCGCAAAACAGTTGGAAACCCGCGGATTTGTCAGAGAAGAAAAGTAGCTATCGGCCGCGCGCTTGAGCTCGGCAAAAACCTTGGGCTAATATCGCGCCAATTATTTTCGCTGAACTTTCAAAGGAAACCGCGAACGATCTTCCAAAATGTGGCAAAACAAGAGCTTGTCTTGACATTGATCGGGCTGGTGCATAATTTAGACTCATAAGGTCTATATAGGAGGAAATGATGGCCAAGAATTTTCAGGAGATTATGGCCGAAGCGCGCAAAGAAGTGCCAGAAGTGACCGCGCAACAAGTCAACGAATTACTTAAGAACAATGGCAAGTCGCCTGTTTTACTTGACGTTAGGGAAAGCGACGAGTGGCGCCAAGGCCATCTGGAAGGAGCCCTACCGCTGCCTCGCGGTTTTCTCGAAATCAAAGTGGAAAACACCCTGCCGGATAAAAATTCGCCGATTATTGCCTACTGTGCCGGAGGTGTGCGCTCCTTACTCGCAGCCAAGGTCATGAAGGAAATGGGTTATCACAACGTTTCATCGATGGCTGGCGGTTACGCGGCATGGAAGAACGGCGGATTTAAGTGGGTCCAGGATTTTCAATATACGCCGGACCAACTAATTCGCTATAGCCGCCATTTTCTGTTGCCCGAAGTCGGTGAGGACGGCCAAGCAAAATTGCTGCAAGCCAAAGTTTTGATGGTCGGGGCCGGCGGCCTCGGTTCGCCATCCGCTTATTATCTGGCCGCTGCCGGTGTCGGCACTATCGGAATTATCGATAACGACGTCGTCGATGTTTCCAACTTGCAGAGGCAAATTCTGCACGCCAACGATCGCGTCGGCATGCCCAAGGTCGAGTCGGCTAAGAAAACCCTCGAGGCGCTAAATCCGGATGTTAAAGTCATCCCGTATCAAGCCAAGCTGACCAGCGAAAACATCATGGACATCATCAAAGACTACGACTTCGTGGTCGATGGTTGCGATAACTTCCCGACCCGTTATCTGGTCAACGACGCCTGCGTGCTCACAGGGAAGCCCAACGTGCACGGCAGCATTTTCCAATTCGAAGGCCAAGCAACGGTTTTTTATCCCGGCAAAGGCCCCTGCTATCGGTGCCTTTACCCTGAGCCGCCGCCGGCAGAGCTGGCGCCGAGCTGTGCCGAGGCCGGTGTTTTAGGTGTCTTGCCGGGGCTGATCGGCGTCATCGAAGCGCTGGAAGCGATCAAGCTTATTTTGGGCAAAGGCGAACAACTCGTCGGCCGTTTGCTCTGCTTCAACACTTTGACGATGGAAATCAACACGCTGAACTTGCGCCGCGATCCAAACTGTCCGATGTGCGGTGATCATCCAACGATTCACGAGCTGATCGATTACGAAGAGTTCTGCAGCCTGCGCCATTAAGCGCGGCGATTCGGGAATCTTAGTGACGGGGCGGCTGAAAAGCCGCCCTTTTTTTGTGTGGTGTAGGACCGTTCGAGACCCGCCGCGCGCCTCAGTGACTTGATTTCGCTTTGGGTGAGCGGTCGGAGCTCGCCTTGTGGTAAGGCGCCTAATGCGACCGAGCCGATCCGAATACGAATCAGTTTCTCGACGAAGTAGCCGAGTGCCTCGAACATCCGGCGCACTTCGCGCTTGCGTCCCTCTTGGACTTCGATTTCCACCCAGGCATTTTTTTTGAGCTTGTCGATCACCCGTGCTCGTGCCGGCGCGCTCATACCATCATCCAGACGAATTCCCTTGCGCAGACGAGCAATATCGTCTTCGGTCGGGCACGCGCTTAACTTCGTTCGGTAAAGCTTTTTAACGCCAAAGCGCGGATGAGCCAGCCGGAGCGCCAGATCGCCGTCGTTGGTCAAAAGCAACAGCCCGGTCGTATTGTAATCGAGCCGCCCGACGGGGAAGACGCGGCGCCTTTCGCCCAGCCGTTCTAAATACGGCGTCAAATCGGGGCGGTGCTCGGGATCGTTGAGCGTGGTGATCACGCCCGGCGGCTTGTGAAACGCGTAGTAGAGCGGCGCCACCGCCGGCTTGATCCGCTTGCCGTCGACTTTAATACTGTCCTTGACCGGATCGGCCTGGGAGCCGAGTTTGCGAACGACGGCGCCGTTAACCGAGATGCGCCCTTCGACAATCCAACGTTCCGCCTCGCGCCGGGACGCTAAACCCGCGCGGGCGAGAATTTTTTGCAACCGTTCCATCCTTGGCGCTCTTAGCCTTCTTCGAGCTGATCGATGGCAATCGTGTCGCCGGGAATTTCCGGCAGTGCGATTTCATCCATCTCCTTGAGCGTGGGCAATTCAGAAAGGTCCTTTAGATTGAACAGCTGCAGGAACTCGGGCGTCGTGCCGTAGAGAAACGGCCGGCCGGGCACGTCCTTGCGCGCCACCGCGCGAATCAAGCTACGCTCCAATAAGGTGGTGATCACGCCGTCCACGTCAACGCCGCGGATCGCTTCGATTTCAGCCTTGGTGATCGGCTGGCGGTAAGCGACAATGGCGAGGGTTTCGAGCGTTGCTTTGCCCATTCTAGACGGCCGCCCGCCGAGAAATTTTTTCACCCAGTCGGCGTTGGCCTTGGGCGTGCGCAATTGATAACCGCCGGCGACTTCCACTAAACGCACGCCGCGGTTTTGCGCTTCGATCTCGTCCTGCCATTCGCTGAGCACACTTTGGATGGTTTGCCGATCGACTTGATCGAGAACTTCGGCTAAACGTTGCACGGACTGCGGTCCGTCGGCGACAAACAGAAGACTCTCCAGGATGGATTTTATCTCGTCACGCTCCATTTTGTTTTTCCTCGGTTTCGTCCAACACCACGCGTTCGGCGGCTTCGTCCATTGCCGCCGCGGCCTCGATCACAATCGTCCCCGCCATTTCCTCTTGCACGATGCGAATGGCCCGTACTTTGACCAGCTCGAGCATGGCGAGAAACGTCACCACGACTTCCATGCGGGTTTTCACTTCGTCGAAGAGGGATTCGAATAACACGCGGCCTTCGATCCGTAATTTGTCGAGCAATAACGTCATCTTTTCGCGCACGGTTATTTTTTCGAGGGTCACCTCGTGCACGGTATCTTTGGGCAAGCGCTCGATCACCCGCTTGAGCGCGCCCAGCAATTCGAAGATGGAAATCTCGCGAAAACCACGCGGCCCGACTTCTTCGGTCGGCGGCACGCCGCGGACAAAGACGTCGCGAGTCAGGATCTCGCGCTGCTCCAGTTCCATCGCCGCATCTTTGTAGCGCTGATACTCCAGCAGGCGACGCACCAGCTCGTCGCGCGGGTCGACACCCTCTTCCTCATCCGGTTCGTCGTCGCCCGCCGGCAGCAGCATGCGCGATTTGATGTGGATCAGCGTCGCCGCCATGACCAGGAACTCGCCGGCTACGTCGAGGCTTAGAGTCTGCATGAGATCGAGCGTCGCCAAATATTGCTCGGTGATCGTCGCGATCGGAATGTCGGTGATGCTGACCTCGTTTTTCTTGATCAAATGCAGCAAGAGATCCAGCGGCCCTTCGAAGATTTCCAGTTGAACGTGGGTGCTCATAGCCCTAAAGCCCCTCTCACTTCGGCCATGGTCAGCGCGGCGGCTTTTTGCGCCGTCTGATTTCCCGCCGCCAAGACCGCCTCAACCTCATCGGGCTTATCTTGATAATGCGCGCGTTTTTCGCGGAACGGCGCGAGATCCTCGATCACGTGCTTGATCATGACTTTTTTGCACTCCAAGCAGCCGATGCCGGCGGTGCGGCAGCCTTTGGAAACCTCGTCGATCTCCTGCGGCGTGCAATAGATCTTGTGCAGTTGAAACGCCGGACACTTTTCCGGCTCACCCGGATCGGTGCGTCTTACCCGCGCGGGATCGGTCATCATGCGGCTAAGTTTCTGATCGATTTCCTTCGGTGTGTCGGAGAGAAACACCGCGTTGCCGTAGCTCTTGCTCATCTTGCGGCCGTCCAAGCCGGGCATTTTTTGCGTTTCCGTCAATAAGACTTCCGGCTCGGGGAAGATGGGCCGGTATATCTGATTGAAGCGGCGCACGATCTCGCGTGTCAGCTCAACGTGCGGCGCCTGGTCGACGCCCACCGGAACTCTATTCGCTTTGTAAATTGTAATATCGGCGGCTTGCAAGACCGGATAGCCGAGAAATCCGTAGGTGGACAGATCCTTGCCGACGATTTCTTTGATCTGTTCTTTATACGTCGGATTGCGTTCGAGCCACGGCACGGGAGTGATCATCGAATACAGCAGATGGAGCTCCGCATGTTCCTTGACGCGGGATTGACGAAACAAAACCGTTTTCGCCGGATCGAGCCCAATGCTCAACCAGTCCATGACCATTTCTATCGTGCTCTGCTGAATGCCCTGCGGCGCCGCGTAATCAGTTGTCAGCGCGTGCCAGTCGGCAACGAAGAAGTAACACTGATATTGCTCTTGAAGCCTCAACCAATTCTTAAGCGCCCCATGCAAATGACCCAGATGAAGCCGCCCTGTGGGCCGCATACCGCTAACGATCGTTTCCATGATTGCCTAACTAAAATGCTCCTAAATAAAGCTTTAACAAGAACTCTGTGGGCGGGTCCATAATATAGTCCAGAGTATGAGTCATCAGGAGCACGATCAAAATCATGAACCCAAAGGGCTCGACTTTCGCCAACCTCACCGAGAGCGCGTGCGGCAACAAGCCAACCATTACGCGGCCGCCGTCCAGCGGCGGCAGCGGAAAGGCATTGAAAACGGCCAGGACGAGGTTGATCAAAATCCCGGTTTGGGCCATCAAAACGACGGCACGCAGGTAATCGCCCGCGCCGGATGATCCCAACTGGTCCGCATGCCCGGTGACCATGGGCGCGAGCCACTTCCAAACAATCGTCCAAACAAATGCCAAAACCAGATTCGTCGCGGGTCCGGCCGCCGCCACCCAGATCATATCGCGCTTAGGATGGCGCAAATTGTTAAAATTTACCGGCACCGGTTTAGCGTAACCGAATACGAATGGCGCATTGGCGACGATCAGCATCAAGGGAATTAGGATTGTGCCGAATAGATCGATATGCGCCACGGGGTTGAGCGTCAGCCGGCCAAGTCGCGCGGCGGTCGGATCGCCGAGCCGATTTGCTACCCAACCATGGGCGACTTCGTGAAAAACGACCGCCACTAAGAGCGGCAGCGCCCAGATCGCGATTTTGCGGATTGTTTCTTCCAAAAGTGTCCCGCGGGAGAGCTACTTTCATATGAATACGGCAAGGTTGCCGAAAAGACAAGGCGCGGAAAGCAACATTGGAGTGATGGAATACTGGAGAGTTGGAGTGATGACAGGTCAACCCTCTCCCATCACTCCGTCCCTCCCGTCGCTCCTCTCTTTCCCGTCCCACGCTCCCGCGGATGATGCTCCCGGTGGACTTTCTTGAGCCGCGCGCCGTTTACATGGGTATAGATCTGCGTCGTCGAAATATCCGCATGACCGAGCATCGACTGCACCGAGCGCAGGTCCGCGCCGCCTTCGAGCAAATGCGTCGCAAACGAATGGCGCAGCGTATGCGGCGTCACTCGTTTCTCAATCCCGGCCGACAGCGCATAACGGCGAATGAGCTTCCAGAATCCTTGCCGGCTCAGGGGTTTCCCCGAGCGATTGGTAAAAACGTAGAGGCTGGATTTTCCCTTCAGAAACCTCGGCCGGACTTCTTTCAAATACAGCGACAGCTTTTCCCGCGCCCATTTGCCGAACGGCACGGCTCGGACCTTAGCGCCCTTGCCTTTCACTGTAAGATAATCGCCTTGAAGGCTGATTTGCCGCACTTGCAGCGTGACCAACTCGGAAACGCGCAGTCCGGTGGCGTACAACAGCTCAAACATCGCCTGATCTCGGGCGCCGAGCGCATGGGAGGCATCCGGTTGCGCCAGCAATCTTCGCACGTCGTCGACGGATAAGACGTGCGGCAATTTTCTCGCCTGCGCCAGAGACCAAACGTTGGGCATGGAGCTTTCTTTGATCCGCCCCTCGGTTTCTAGAAAAACCAACAACTGCCGGAGCGTAACGACATGGCGCGCGATACTTCTCGGACTGAGACCGCCAGCCTTGAGGGAAGCAATAAACGAACGAATTCGTATGGCGTCCACCTCTGGCCAGGACGCTACGCCCTGCGAGTGAAGATAATCCGCGAGTTTCGCTAAATCACGGCTATAAGCTTCGATGGTATTGCGCGCCAATCCCTTCTCGACCGCGGCCATCGCGAGAAAGGAATCAATGCAGGGGCTGAGCGAGTCTTTCGCTGGGCTCATTTTGCGGCGCTAGGTTTTGTAGAAGAAATCGACGGGTGGTTTCCACCTGATACGGATCGGTGATTTTACGTCCGGCCTCATCGGTCACATAGAAGACATCGGCAACTTGATCCACGTTGGTGGAGATTTTCGCCACATGGATCGACAGGCCAAGCTGGTGGAGACTGTACGTGATGGTAAACAAAACGCCGATTCGATCCTCGGTAAATACTTCGACGATGGTGAAATCGTCAGACGCTTCGTTGTCGATGTTTACCGCCGTCGACACCTTGGGCGCTCGCTTTTGGAAAAACAAAGAAGGTTTGGACGATCTGACCAGGTTGGCAATGTCGACTTTGCCGTCCAATACCCCGTCCAGCACGGCGTGAAATTTTGCCCATTTTTGCTCGGCCATGACGATCTCCGCGCGGCCGTGATGGGAGATGCGAAAGACGTCGAGAATCCGTCCGTCATTGGCCGTAAATATCCGCGCGTTGAGAATGTCGAGATTGAGCACCGCCATCACGCCGGTAATCGAGGCAAACAGTCCGGGACGATCTTGGCAACACACCACCACGGATGTGCAGTCGCGCTCGGGGAAATGCTTGACGGACAACTCGGCTTTCCTACCGCGAAATCGTTCCATCAGTTCAAAATGCTCGGCGATATCGTCTTCCGGCATCGAGAGAAAATAGCGATCCGGCATGGCGGCCAAAAATTCTTCGATCGACTCTTCGTCGTAGTCCTTCAGCAACTGGCGGCGTACTCGGGTCTGCACCCGGCGAAGCACGGCGCGCATATCTTGGCGCTGAAATTCTCCCTTTTCGGCCTCTTCCAGAACATTCAACGCCTTGACGTAAAGCTCGCCCAGAAGCGACGCTTTCCAGGGATTCCAAACTTCGGGACCCACGGCTTTGACATCGGCGAAGGTCAGCAAGTAAAGCATTTTTAGGTTTCTGACGCTGCCCATCGTTTTAGCAAAATCGAAAATCGTTTTCTCGTCCTCTAAATCACGCCGGAACGCCGTGTGGGTCATCAGCAAGTGGTGGCGCACGAGAAACTCGACCAGCGCGCCATCGTCGGCGTTCAAGCGCATACGCCGCGCAATCGAGCGCACCAGGCGAGCGCCGATCTCCGAATGGCCGCCGCCGAATCCTTTGCCGATATCGTGGAACATCAAGCCAAGATAAAGCAGCTCGATCTGTTCGGCTTCGCGCGCGAGCTGAGTGAGTAACGGCAAAGCCTCGGCGTACTCGCCGGCCTTGAGCCGTTCGATCTCTTTGATCAGCCGCAGCGAGTGCTGATCGACCGTGTAAATGTGGTAGGCGTCGTGTAGTACCATGCTGAAGAACGGCAGGTTGGCTTCCGCGGAACGACGAAATTCGTCGTCGATCACATCCAGATGCTGCCGCAAGAGCTCGCGAGTTTCGTGCGTCAGCTCGCAATTGTATTTTTGCGCGTCGTCAAAAATCCGTATGAGATTTTCCGGGGCGGTTCTGAGCACCTCCGGTTTAGTGACCGTAAGATGTCCTTTCGATAGACGAATCCCCTCGCGCAACATTCGGCCAAATACATAGGTGGCGCCGAACCGCGGCTTATCGCAGTCGGTGACCCGATGGACGATGAGCGTCGAGAGGCGGTTGATCTGCGCCGCGTGCAGATAGTAGCTGCGCATGAACACCTCGACACCACGCAACGTTCCTTCGCCTTCGAAGCCGAGCGCTGAGCTCACGTTTTCCTGTTGTTCGAAAGTCAATTGATCTTGGTGCCGGCCGGTCGAAAAGTGCAGCTCATTGCGCACTCGCATGAGAAAATCCTGAGATTCTTTCAATTGCGCGATGTCGGTCGCACCAACGACCCCATTCAACGCTAGCGCGTCGAGATCCTTGACTCCCAGCGTAGCGCGCGCGATCCACCGGGCGGTTTGAATATCTCTAAGCCCACCTTCGCCTTCTTTGACTTCGGGCTCGAGTAAATACACGGAACCGCCGAACTGTTCATGGCGGGCCTGATTCTCATTGAGCTTTTCACGGATGAATCGCTTGACCCCCTTCCTCACCAGACGCGACTCGATTCGCTTGTCGAAATCCTGGTAGAGCGCGTAGTCGCCGCAAAGGAAACGCGCATCCATCAGCGAGGTGCGCACCTTCATGTCGTTTTCCGCCAGCCGCATGCAATCGGCGATGCTGCGGGTGGCGTGCCCAACCTCGAGCGCGGCGTCCCACAGGGTATAGAGCAGCTTTTCTGTCGCCGCACTGATAAACGGCGTGATCTTGCCGGCGTAGAGAAACAACAGATCAATATCTGACTGCGGGTTCAGCTCGCCCCGTCCGTAACCGCCTTGGGCGCTGAGCGCAAAGCGGTGGCTCGTCGGCGAAAGACGGCTGCTGCAGTCAGCGCTGATGGTGGCGAAGAGATGGCGAATCAAGTGATCCATGACCGTGGACCACGCCGACGCCACCTCCAAACCGTCGGCGCCCGCACGATGCCTTTCGCACAGCAGGCGCCGGCCCTGATCGATGTAGTGGCGCGCCAAGCGCTTGGGGTCGTGCTCCCCCTGAACCTCAGCGAGCAGTGCCAGCGAGATCGCTACAGCGTCCATAACGGTGTCTATCCTAAAGCGTCTTGGCGATCAGGCCCGATTGACTGTACTTTTGAATGCCTTCGTACAGCGCTTCCACTACCGCGTCTTGGGAACTTCCCTGGCTCATGGCGCGGCTTTCACTGCGGTTGGTGATGAAAAACATTTCCACTAAAACACTCGGCATGGGCGCGCCAACCAGAACGTAGAAGAGCGCTTTTTTGACCCCCAAGTCTTTAACGTCGCTCATGACTTTAGTCATGCCGCTCACCAGTGAATTTTGGATCCGGTGGGCCAACGTGATCGAGTCCTCAAGCTTCATATTTTGGGCCATGTCGCTCAAAATGAATTGTAAATCCGAAATATTCTTGCGTGACGTGGCGTTTTCCCGGGCGGCGAGCCGGATTGCCGCCTCGTCGGTGGTGTTGTCGAGATAGTAGGTCTCGATGCCTCTCGCATCGACATTGGGACTGGCGTTCACATGCAGCGAAATAAACAAGTCAGCGTTTTCTTTCTTCGCCACGTCCGTTCGATCTTCCAGCGGAATAAAACGGTCGTCTTTGCGCGTCAAGACCACCTCAATGCCCATTTCGTTTTTCAGCTTCGCGGCTAACTTTTTTGCGATGCTCAGCACGATGTCTTTTTCCGCAATGCCGCCGGGACCGATCGCGCCCGGATCTTTACCGCCATGTCCGGGATCCAAGACGATCTTGCGTAATCCGCTCGCCACGGGCGGTGGGGCGGGTTTCCTCGTTGGCGCGACCGAAGTGCGACCCGCAGGTTCCACTCTCGGTGGCGCTTCGCTGGCTGGTGCGCGCTCGGCAGTTCGCTGCCCTGCCACATCAATAACCAGCCGATACGGATCGGGGAGTATAAAGACATTGTGCGCGGTGAGGTTATGCAGGTCGAGCACCACCCGCACCACATCCGCGCCATATTGACCGACGCGAACCTGACGCAGGAGACCGTCGTCGACCGGCACCGGCTCCTTTGCAGTGAGCGCGAGCCGTGCGCCTAAAATGTCGACGTAGACACGCGGCGGCATGCCCTTTGCCGCGTCTTCTTTGAGGCGACGCACCTCGTATTTCGTTTCCTGCGACAGATCCAGCATGACCCTGGTATAACTCTTCGAGGTGAGAAAACGCAGGCCGGTCACCAGCGCTTTATCGGATGGCGGACGGGAGCTTAAAACGTTGCCGCTCTTGTCCTCAGTAACGCTTCGAGGTAGGTCGCCATCCGCAGCCTTATCCGAGTTAGGTAAGCGGGATGCCGGGGCGACCGCCCCGCCTGTCAGCTTTTGTGCCAAAGCAGGCCGAATCGTCAGGGATGACGTCTGCAGCGCCAGCAGAAACATCAGCGCGCTCACGACATTCTGTAATGTCATTTTCCGGTTCATCAAAGCTCCCGTTTTCGCGGACATTATTTCTTGGCCTCTTCGGTTAACTGATGAAGCAGGTTTAAAGCTTCGATCGGTGTCATGTTGGATAAGTCCAGTTGACTCAGGCGCTCGCGTAAACGATCCGTAGAGCTAAAAAGACCCAATTGAGCCGGCGTTACGGGCGCAGCTCGCGTGAGCCCTTCGACGGTTTTGCTCTGACCGTCGTGACTGCCTTCCAATCCGGCGAGAATCTCTTTGGCGCGCTCGATCACCCTTGACGGCATGCCGGCCAAGCGCGCCACATGGATCCCGTAGCTGTGACTCGCCGCCCCTTCGATCAAATTACGCAGAAAAATAATATCCCCGCTCCACTCCTTGACCGCAAAATTGAAATTCTTGACCCGCTCTTTGGTTTGAGCCAAATCGGTGAGCTCGTGGTAATGGGTGGCGAAGAGCGTGCGCGGCCGGCACGCGATATCGTGCAGCGACTCGGCAACCGCCCAGGCAATCGAGATGCCGTCGAAGGTACTGGTGCCGCGGCCGACTTCGTCGAGCAGGATTAGGCTGTGCCCGGTGGCGTGGCGCAGGATATTCGCCGTTTCTTTCATCTCCACCATGAACGTCGATTCGCCGCGGGCCAATGAGTCGGAAGCGCCGATCCGGGTAAAGATCCGATCGACGATGCCGATGCGCGCTTCCGCGCACGGCACGAAGCTGCCCATTTGCGCAAGGATGACGATCAGCGCTACCTGGCGCATGTACGTCGACTTGCCCGCCATGTTTGGCCCGGTGAGCAAAATAATCTGTTGCGAGTCAGGATCGACAGAGCAGTCGTTGGGCACAAACGCGCCACGGCCGACGGCCGCTTCGACCACAGGATGACGCCCTTCGCGAATCTCCAAGCTGACACTGCCGTCGATCTGCGGTCGAACAAAATGGCCGGCTTCGGCGACTTCGGCCAGCGAAACCAAAGCGTCCAGCACCGCCAACGCGTCGCTCACCGTCTTCAACCCCGGATAATGACCGGCCACTTCCTCGCGTACCCGCGTTAATAACGCGCTCTCGAGTTTTTCAATCAAGCTTTCCGAGTTGAGCACCTTGGCTTCGTATTCCTTGAGTTCCGGCGTGATATAGCGCTCGCCGTTGGCCAGCGTTTGTTTGCGCAAATAATCTTCCGGCACCGACTTGAGATGCGATTTGGTCACCTCAATATAGTAGCCGAATACGCGATTGTAGCGCACCTTCAAGGATTGAATGCCGGTGCGCTGGCGCTCGCTTGCCTCGAAGCGCCGGATCCATTCTTTGGCGTGGACACGCATGCCGCGAATCTCATCTAACTCGGCGTCGAACTCGGCGCGAATGAATCCTCCCTCTTTGAGCGAAAACGGCGGGTCGTCGACTATGGCGCGCTCGATAAGGCCCATCACCTGCGGGAGTTCGGCCAGGTCATCACGAATGCGAGTCAGAAGCGCGGCATGAACGGCGTACAGCGGATCGCGAATCGTCCGCACGGCGCGCAAAGTCTCCTTGATGGCGACTAGATCCTTGGGCAGCGCGCTGCCTGACACGACTCGGCCCGCCAATCGCTCGAGGTCTTGAATCCTCGCCAACCCGATTTTGAGCTCTTGGCGCAGCGCGAAGTTTTCGACCAGTTCTTGAACCCCGTCATAGCGCGCGGCTATTTCCTTCGGGTCAACTAGTGGATACAAAAGCCAGCGGCGCAGCCGGCGGGCACCGATCGGCGTCAACGTGCGATCGAGAAGAGACAACAGCGAGCCGTGTCGATCTCCCTGATAATTCGCGGTCAGCTCCAAATTGGCCCGGGTGGTGTCATCGAGCACGAGATAATTCGACACACGGTAAGGTTCGAGATCGCCGACGAGCTTGAGCGACTCGGGCGCGTTGGCCTCCAGATAAGCCAGGAGGGCGGATGCGGCGCGCACACCGTCGACCCATTCTGCCGCGCCGACGCTGCCGTCCGAAGCGACACGATTGCCCGCGCCGTCGTCAAAAAACCCATCGGAAACCGCGCTAAAGTGAATCACTGGATATTCTTTGTACAGACGCTCGCGCAACCGGCCGTCGCGGTCGGCGGTCAATAGCTCGCTCGGTTGGATCCGGCCCAGCTCGTCAAATAGCGCCGGTTCCTCGGCAATCTGGGTGCAGCGAAATTCACCGGTGGTGATATCGGTCAGAGCCAAGCCGAATCCACTTTCCCCTTTACACACGGCCACCAGGAAATTATTGCCACGCGCGTCGAGCGCCTCTGCAGCGGTCACTGTTCCCGGCGTGATCACGCGCACCACTTCCCGCTTGACGACGCCTTTGGCGGTGGCGGGATCTTCCATCTGCTCGCAGACGGCGACCTTATGGCCGGCGTCGACCAATTTTTGGATATAAGGGTCCGCCGCGTGATACGGCACACCACACAGTGGAACCGAGCCGTCGTTACTCTTGTTGCGCGAGGTCAGCGCGATATCGAGAACCTTCGCCGCGGTGTGCGCGTCCTCAAAAAACATCTCGTAGAAATCGCCGAGGCGGAAAAACAAGATCGCATCGCGGTATCTCTCCTTGATCTCGAGATACTGTCGCATCATCGGGGTGATTTTGCTGGCGTCCATTACTTTTTAGGGCGCACCGGTGCGCCGCTCTTCGAGCTGGCGCGTGCTCTTGCCGGCCTTTCGATTCAAGGATAACGCAACGCGGCGTACTTGACGGTCCAACTCGCGCACCAAACTGCCGATCCCCAACGACAATACGAACTCGCGTTTCATGGCCGCGAGAATTTTCTGGCGGTCGCTGGTGATAACAAATAGGTCTTCTCCGTCCGTTAAATACCTGAGCGATTCTAACGGCTGCTCTGTCTGCGACGAGTTTTCTTTCAGTGGCTTAACGCAACGGCGGATTTTTTGCAGGTTGAATCCGTGACGAGTCAAATCCTTTACAACCTTAAGGCAAATCAGATCATTGAATGAGTAAAGGCGTTTCGTGCCGCGTCCGTCCGCCAGCTGGACCGATGGGCGGATAAAATCCTGCTCATCCCAGTATTGCAATTGGCGCAGGCTTACGCCGACGATTCGGCTGGCAGTCTTGCTATCGTATGTCTTCATCCGGCAACTTCTGAAGAAATGAAAACAACCCTGTTTTCACGAAGGTAAACTGCCGCCACGCGATTGTCAACGAAAGCGGCCATTGACCGCCATCTGACGATAGGGTGAACAATGGCTATGAGTTTTCCTGAAAATTTGCGCGTCGGCACGTCGAGCTGGTCGAAACATGTCGAACTGGTCGAAAGATGACTGGATCGGTCCGTTCTACTCACCCAATCTCAACCGCGGACAGTTTATCGAAGCTTACGCGCGCCGATTTAATACCGTCGAGATCGATTCGACTTATTACAGTATTCCCACGCCTCAAAGGGTCACAAATTGGTGACTGAAAACGCCACCGGGCTTTATCTTTGCCGCTCTGTGGAAGCTTTCAAAGCGTTATGGGAGAGAATTTAGTGCGTGAGTTGCCTGCCGTCGCTACCGGCAAATCTGTTCTCCGCTTCCTGCGCAGGTTTTTGACTTGACGCTAGTTTCCCGCCCGACATATGTTGAACACGATTCATTCTGGAGGTGCTTTATGACCAACAGCAAAAATGCTTTGCATCTAGCCACCCATTCAGGCTGGTATCGATTCGAAAGACGAGGTGATGATTGGATCCAAGCGGACCGCGCACTGACTTACTGGCAGATGAGTTGTATCCAGGTCGCTCCGAATGATCCCAAGCGCGTTTATATCGGCACCGAGCACTCCGGTATGTTCGTCACTGACGACGGTGGCAAAGACTGGACTCGCGCCAAACCCAATGTGCCCTGCTTGACGATGTCGTCGATGCTCGCCCTGCCGGGGAAACTCCTAGTCGGCACCATGCCCGCGGCCCTGTATTGCACCACGGACGGCGGCGGCTGGCAGGAACTCAAAGGCGTGCGACAGGGATCCGCAGGCGGCACGTTTCCGCCAAACCCGGATTTTCCCGCGCGCACCCGAGTGCTCACCAAGGAGAAAACCAACGGCGGGCGCCTCTTTGCCGGTATCGAAGTCGCGGGAATTCTGGTGAGCGATGATGAGGGTCAAAGCTGGCAAAAGGCCAACGAGGGCTTGACCGATCCGGACATCCACCAGATCTTGCCGTCGAAGAAAATCTCCGGCTTGGTCGTCACGGCCTGCGGCGAGGGCGTTTCGCGCAGCACCGATCGCGGCAATCATTGGCAAAAAGTCACGCCCGCTGGCGGGCGAACGTACGGCAACGCGCTCGCCGAAGATGATCATGGGACAATTTATCTAGGGATCACGCAAGATCGGCCGCGGACGTGGACGCGCGCGGGGCGGGCGAAGAGCGCCGTCTTTAAATCGACCGACGGCGCGAACTGGCAACTGCTTTCAGAAAACATGTCGGGCGGCGTTACCGACATCACGCCCGCAACCGACGGGGTATTAATCGCAACTGCGGACGGAGAAGTCGTCGCGTTGACGCCATCTGGTGATAGCCGAACGGTGATCAGCGGTTTGCCGTGCATCACGGCAATCGCGCTGGGAGCTTAGGGCAGTTTCGAGTTTCGTGTTACGGGTTTCGAGTTCAACCCGAAAATCGAGACACGGAACCCGAAACGAGTTTATCTTACGCTACCGGCAGGCGCTGATATTTTCCCTTAAAGAAAAGCAGCGGGCGCTCACCCTTAGCGCTGGCATTGACGATCTCTCCGACGACGATGGTGTGATCGCCGCCGTCGTGAGACTCGGTAATCTTGCACTCGACATAGCCCATGACGCCGTCGATAATGGCCGCCCCGTTGGTGCCGGGTTGCCATTTCAAATCAGCAAACTTATCCGCTCCTTTAGTCGCAAAGCGACGAGAAATCTCTTCTTGATCTTCGCTGAGAAAATTGACCGTAAAACCATTTTCCATTCCAAAGCAGCCGTAGCAAGTCGCGCCTTTGTCGACGCTGATCACCACCAGCGGCGGATTCAGCGATAGCGACATGAAAGCATTGGCCGTAAGACCGTTCGGATTGCCCTCCTGATCTTTAGTGGTAATCACAGTGACTCCGGTGGCGAAATGACCCATCACCCGACGCAGTTCCTGTGGTTCGATTGCCATGATCTCTCTCGATCTCCACGAAAGTTTTAAAACAGGTAACAGAGCGCCCCCTGTCATGTCAAACCGCAAGGCAATTTCTCGATCGCGCTGGACGAGCGCGCGTGGAACATGGTAAAAATCGTGACACAGACGGAGGTGAAGTATGGTCGTTCAGGAACGCAAGTCAGAAAATTCATTGGATCGTTATATCGCCGAAGTTCGCGCTGCCTGGGGCGACGGCAAAGATCCGGAGCTGCCCTTCAAAGTCGCGGCGTTGATGGAAAAGCTTTTCGCGTCGACGAGCCCGGAGGATCCCTGGATGGCCGAGCTGATTAGCGACGGCAAACCGGCGCGTGAATTGTATCGCGACCCCGAATTGGGATTTATCCAGATGGGTCACATCCATAAGCAAGGCCATGGCAACAAGCCCCATGATCATGGCCCCTGTTGGGTTGTGTACGGATCGTTCAAAGGCGTCACCGAGATCACCAAATATAAACGCACCGACGACGGCTCTGCGCCCGGCGTCGCTACGTTGCAAAAGGAAAGACTCGATCGTCTAACGCCCGGCGTGGTGATGCCTTATCTTCCGGGCGATATTCACTCGACCGACGCTGTCGAAGGCCCCGGAGTCGTGTTTCGCTTCTTGAGCTACGACTTGGAGAAAATCGATCGCTACCGTTACAACCCTGAAAAAGCCACAGTGGCGAAGGTCTAAGGGCAGCGAATCCGGAATACGCAATTATGTCTGGTGAGGAAAATTTTTTCGAGCAAATCCGTTCCGCCGGGTGCCTGTCCTATCTCCTGGGATGCGCAAAGGAAAAAGTCTGCGTCGTCATCGACCCCGAGATCGATAAAGCCGACGATTACGTCGGATTGGCGGACTTCTTCAAAGCGAAATTGCTTTATGCCATCGATACCCACACGCACGCGGATCATAACTCAGCGTGCAAAATCATGCGCGAGCGCTATGGCATAAAAGTCGTCATGCATCGCGCCACCGATGCGCCGTATATCGATCTGCGCGTCGACGACGGCGATGAAATCCAATTCGGCCAGCAAGCGCTCAAGATCATCCACACGCCCGGCCATACCCAGGACGCCATGTGCCTGCTCTCCAAAGATCGAATTTTTACCGGTGATACTCTCCTGATCGGCGGCTGCGGCCGAACAGATCTGCCGGGAGGTAATCCTGAAGCGCTATACGAGAGCCTTGTCAAACTCAAAGCGCTCGGCGATCAAATCCGCGTGTATCCGGGTCATGACTACCGCGAAGCCGTATCAAACCTGGGCGACGAAAAACTAAATAATGCGCGCATGCTGATCGCCAACAAAGAGGAATTCGTCCACTTCATGACGTCGCGCAAACCTCCCCTGCCCCGCAAAATTCTGGAAGCCCTCGAATGGAACCGCACGCCGATTCAAGGCACACAGCGAGGTATGGGAGAGGGAATTTAAACAGTTACGAGTTCAGGATACGTTCTCTAATTGCTTCTCCGCTGCGTGTAATCGATGTACGAAGTCGTGAATAGCCCTTCGACGCCGACGAGGTTCTGGCCATCAGGCTCTTTATCCCACTAATGCCCCTTGCTTGCTGCCAATGACCGCGCCGAGCAACTTCTCGATAGGCGACATACTCGCCACCGTTCGCCGTTACTGGGGATATACCGAGCTTCGTCCCCTGCAAGACCAGGCGATTAACGCGGGACTGGAACAACGGGATTCGCTGGTCGTCATGCCGACGGGCGGGGGCAAATCGCTTTGCTACCAAGTGCCGCCGCAACTCGCGCAGCGAACCGATATCGTGGTTTCGCCGCTCATCTCTTTGATGAAGGATCAAGTCGATGGGCTGCGCGAGTGCGGTTATCCGGCAGCGGCTCTCTATAGCGGCATGACCCCGGAAGAACTGCGCCGGACCGAAGAGCAGATGGTCGCGCGGCGCTTCCGTCTCGTCTTCGTCGCGCCGGAACGATTGCTGACGCCGCGTTTTCTGCAACTTGTTGAGCGTCTCGAGATAGGCGCGTTCGCCATCGACGAAGCTCATTGCATTAGCCAATGGGGCCACGACTTTCGTCCCGAATATCGTCAGCTCGCCAATCTTAAGAAATGCTTTCCAGAAGCGAGCGTGCACGCTTACACCGCGACGGCCACCGAGCGCGTACGCGCCGACATCGCCGCGCAGCTGCAGCTGCGGCATCCGACGATTCTCGTGGGCACCTTCGATCGTCCGAACCTGGTGTATCGCATCGTCCCGCGGGTCGATGCGCGGGCGCAGGTTCTCGAAGTCTTGCAGCGTCATCGCAGCCAGGCTGCCATCGTCTACTGCATCAGCCGTAAAGACACCGAATCGATGGCGTCGTTTCTTCAGGCGAACCGATTACGCGCCGCTTTTTATCACGCCGGCATGGAAGCCGACGAACGCCGCCGCACACAAGACGATTTCGCGGCGGAAGCGCTGGATGTAGTGGCCGCTACAGTCGCCTTCGGCATGGGCATCGACCGCAGTGACGTCCGCTGTGTCGTTCACGCCGCCATGCCGAAATCGATCGAGCACTACCAGCAGGAAACCGGTCGTGCCGGGCGCGACGGGCTGGAAGCCGAATGCGTTCTGCTCTACTCCGCCGCCGACGTTCTGCGCTGGGAATCGCTCATCGAAAAGAGTGCCGCAGAAGCGGATGCTTCCGCGGCGATTATCGCCGCGTCGCGCGCGCTGCTCGATCAGATGCGTCGCCTGTGCAGCGGCATTTATTGCCGTCATCGCAGACTGTCGGAATATTTCGGCCAGGAATATTTGAAGCCGAACTGCGAGGCATGCGACGTTTGTTTGAATGAAGTCGAAGGTCTAGCCGATGGGACGGTCACCGCGCAAAAGATTCTCTCCTGCATCGCGCGCGCGGGCGAGCGCTTCGGTGGCGAGCACATCGTCGACGTCCTTTTGGGCGCAAATACCGACCGGATTCGACGCTGGGGTCATGAAGAGCTGAGCACTTACGGATTGATGAAAGGCACGCCCCGTCCGAATCTGATCAATATGCTCTATCAGCTTATCGATGGCGGCCTGCTCGAACGTACTAATGATGAACGTCCGGTGTTGCGATTAAACGATGCTGCCCGGGAAGTGCTGCGCGGTAATCGCACCGTGCGCCTACTGCAGCCGAAAGCCAAAGTCAAAAAAACCCGCATCGACGAAAAATCCTGGGAAAGCGTAGACACAGGCTTGTTCGAAACCCTGCGTAATTTACGCCGCCAACTCGCTGACGAACGCCGCGTACCGGCCTACGTCTTGTTCAGTGACGCCACGCTGCGCGACATGGCGCGAGTCAGACCAGGTTCGCCAAACGCGCTTCTTGGCATCCGCGGCGTCGGCGAACGTAAACTGGCAGATGTTGGACAACGCTTCTTAGAAGTGATCGATACCTATTGCCGTGAGAAGCGGTTGCCGTTAGACGTGTGAGTGACTGACTAGCAGGGACACGAACGGAGAAAATAGGTCAGTAACCACTTCTCTTTGGATGCCGCGACCGAAAATTCGATCCTACGGCAAACTAAACACCAGCAACTCATTCGTTCTCCCACCGCCACCGCATTCGGTCGCGCCGCCGGCGTAGTAAAGATTGCGCCCGACGGCGACACCGCCGAAACCGTGGCGGCCTTTTACCATCGGCGCGTAGGATGCCCAGCGGCCGGTCTTAAGATCAAAGCCTTCCATTTCGGGGTAGGTTCTCTTATCACGACATTCACCGCCAGCGACGAAGATCTTGCCTCGATAAA
>WNGI01004493.1_pt1 | contig 22486 bp, 19 predicted proteins | sample 5400621 | NCBI WGS metagenome assembly WNGI01 (sample SAMN13153374, study PRJNA577476) | soil metagenome | isolation source: 20 cm soil or saprolite under Garry oak tree replicate 1 | place: USA:California | collected 2016-06-15
CTTCCTGATCCCATCGCCGGCGAGCCGACTACGCCCCGCCGGCGCGCTCTGTCCAGCCGTCGAAGGCTGGCGGCTTCACCGCTGCGGCGGCATCCGCCGATCGAGCGATGCGCGCCGGGCGCGTACCCCGCATGCCGCGCTGGCTTCGCCAGCCGCGGCACGGCAGTCGCGCGTGGTAGTGTCCCTTCACGCTCGCGTCTGGCTCCGACCCGAGACATGAGTCTCGGGTCGCGCTCCTAGCGGAGCCGGGCGATCGTGTGGCGCACCGCGGCCTCCACGTCCGGCGCGCGCACGAGCGCGGCGATCATCGCGACCGAGTCGGCTCCCGCGGCCCGCACGGCGGGGGCGGTGTCGAGCGTGATGCCACCGATCGCGACGATCGGCAGACTGCTGGCCGCGCGGGCGGCCTGGACGAGCTCGAGGCCGCGTGGTGCGAGGGCGGCGACGTTGGTCTGCGTCGCGTAGACCGGCCCGACGGCGACGTAATCGGCTCCCTCGGCCTCGGCGGCGCGCAGCTGGGCGAGGTCGTGCGTCGACACGCCGATCAGCCGGCCGGGTCCGAGGATGTGCCGGGCCGCCGCGACCGGCAGGTCGTCCTGGCCGAGGTGCACGCCGTCGGCGTCGACGGCGCGCGCGACGTCCGGGCGGTCGTTCACGAGGAAGGTCGCGCCCCGGCCGCGCGCCCGTTCGCGGATGACCTCCGCGACGCGGAGCAGCTCGCGTGACGTCGCCGCCTTCAGCCTGAGCTGCAGGAGGCGCGCTCCGCCCGCGAGCATGGCGTCCGCCAGCGCGACCGGATCGCGTTCCGTGTCGAGCGGGTCGACGATCGCGTAGAGCGGCGGGAGGCGCACCACCTCAGCGGGAGACCGGGCGCCGGATCTCGATCCCGAGCTCGCTGATCTTCTTCCGCAGCGTGTTTCGGTTGATGCCGAGCATCTCGGCGGCCTTCACCTGATTGCCGCCGGACCGCTCGAGGACGATCTCGATGAGCGGCCGCTCGACGGCGCTGATCAACGTCGCATGCAGCTCGCCGACCGGGACTCCCGCGTCGCGCTCGAGCAGCTCCGCCAATCGATGGCGGACGGCCTCCTCGAGCGGCAGCACGTCGGTCGAGGTCTGCCGCGGCTGGCCGGCGAGGGCGAAGTCCTCGGGCACGAGCGTCCGGCCCCGGGCGAGCACGGCAGCGCGGAGGAGCGCGTTCTCGAGCTCGCGCACGTTTCCCGGCCACGTGTGCCGCATGAGGAGCTCGCGGACCTCCTCGCTCACGCCGACGATCGCCGTGCCGAGGTCGCGGTTCACCTTGTCGACGAAGAACTCGATCAGGTGGGGGATGTCGCCGCGCCGCTCGCGTAGCGGCGGGACCGTGAGCCGCACGACGTTCAGGCGGAAGAAGAGGTCCTCGCGGAAGCGGCCGGCGCGCACGGCTGCCTCGAGGTCCTGATTCGAGGCGGCGATGATCCGGACGTCGGCCCGGAGGGCGTCCCGGCCGCCGACGCGCGTGAACTCGCGCTCCTGTAGGACGTGGAGGAGCTTCGCCTGGAGCGCCAGCGACATGTCGGCGATCTCGTCGAGGAAGAGCGTGCCCCCGGCGGCCGCCTCGAACTTCCCGATCCGGCGCTCGACGGCGCCGGTGAAGGCGCCGCGCTCGTAGCCGAACAGCTCGCTCTCGAGGAGCTCGTTCGGGATCGCCGAGCAGTTGAGCGCGACGAACGGACCGCGCCGCTCGGAGTGGTAGTGGATGGTCTTGGCGACCAGCTCCTTCCCCGTGCCCGTCTCGCCCTGGATGAGGACGGTCGCATCGGTGGGCGCGGCGCGGCCGATCACCTTGTAGACCTCTTGCATCGCGGAGGTCTTGCCGACGACCAGCTCGTCGCGCTGCTCGAGCTCGCCACGAAGCCGCTCGAGGTCGCGCGTCAGGCGGCGGAGCTCCATGGCGCGGCCGACGAGGACCTCGACCTGGTCGAGGTCGAACGGCTTGGTCAGGTAGTCATAGGCGCCGCGCTTGGTGGCCTCGATGGCATTGGCCATCGTGTTCTGCGCGGTCATGATGATGAAGAGCGTGTCGATATGGTCCTCGCGTGCGCGCGTCAGCACCTCGAGGCCCGAGAGGTCCGGCATGCGGATGTCGATCAGCGCCACGTCGTACGCGCGCTCACGGAGCGCCGCGAGCGCCTCGCGGCCGCTGCCGACGGCATGGACAGTGTGGCCGTCCTTGGCACACGCGCGCTCGAGCACCCAGCGGATCGACTCCTCGTCGTCCGCGACGAGGATGACGCCGGGCGGCGCCGGGACTTTATCGGGTGGTGTCGCCGACATCGCCGTCACTCACGGGCAACGTGACGCGGAAACGGGCCCCGCCGCCCCGCCGCGGCTCGTAGGCGATCGTCCCCTCGTGCTCGACGACGATGCGGTGACAGAGCGCGAGTCCGAGGCCGGTGCCACCCGCCTTGGTCGAGAAGAAGGGTGAGAAGAGCTGGGCCTGGTCCTCGGCGGAGACCCCGGGCCCGGTGTCCTCGACGGCGACCGACAGGAACTGGCCGCGGCCGTGTCCACGGCGGATGTGGTATCGCGTCTCGATGCGGGTCGAGACGCCGAGCTCGCCGTGGCCGCCGAGCGCGTCGAGGGCATTCTTGACGAGATTCAAAAATACCTGGGTCAGCTGTGCCTGGTCGCCGCGGACCGACGGCAGGCTCGGGTCGAACTCGGTACGGAGCGTGGTCTCTCCCCAGGCCGGCGCTTGCCGTTGCAGGGCGAGGACGTCGTTCAGGACGCGGTGGATGTTGACCGGCGCGAGATGGAGCGTAGCCGGGACGGTCAGCTCCCGCAGCTGCTCGAGCAAGCCGTCGAGACGGTCGACCTCGTGGATGATGATGTCGGTGCAGCGCAGCAGCTCCGGGTCGCGCACCGCCGCCTGCAACAGCTGGGCCGCGCCCTTGATGCCGCCGAGCGGGTTCTTGATCTCGTGCGCGAGGCCGAGGGCGACGGTGCCAAGCGTGGTGAGCCGCTCGGCGCGGCGGCCGGTCGCCTCGAGCGCACGCTGGAGCGTCAGGTCGCGCAGCAGCAGCACGGCGCCGGTGACGCTGCCGTCACCGTCGTGGAGTGGCGTGCATGCGACGCTCACCTCGACGTCGCCCCGACGACACTGGAGGAGTCCTTCACCCCGCCGGCGCGCGGCACCCTGCGCGAGGGTGCCATGGACGATCTCGCCCGCCCAGCGCCGGCTGCCGAGCGCGTCGTCGACGGATCGCCCGACGGCGTGCGAGGTGGAGACGCCGATCAGTTGCTCGGCGGCAGGGTTCAGGTCGACGACGACGCCCGCGGGGTCGACGACCACGACGCCGTCTTCGAGGCTCGCGAGCACGTCCGTCCAGTCGGGACGGGGCGGGCCGGTCGGCACGGGGCGCGTTTTGCTGCGGGCGCTCAACTAGAAGTCGTCCTCACCGCCCGCCGCACCGCCGTCGCCGCCCTCGTCGGAATCCTCCCCGCCGCCGGCCTCCATCTCGTCGACCATCTCGTCGAAGTCGTCGCCGGCGTCCTCCCCGAGCTCCTTGCCCATCTTGCGCATCCAGCGGGCCATGGTCTTCGGGTCGTTCTCGTCGAGGTCGCCGAGCGAGGAAGGGTCGGCGAGGTCGTCCATCCGATCGTCTTCGGAGCGCACGAGCGCGAAGCGCGACATCAGACGGGTGAGCTTCGCGCTGCCGCAGCGTTCGCACTTGGGCTCGACCTGCTCGCTTACGCGGAGTGTGAGGACCGTCGTCTTCCGCCCGCAGTCGGTACAGCGGAACTCGTAGATAGGCATGACGGGCGGATTATAGCGCGCGGCCGCGGCCGCACCATCCGGCCGTCATTTGGCGGCTTTGGCCGAGAACCCCCGCTCGCCGAAGGTCAGGAACGTGCGCTTGCCGTTGACCACGGTCTCGAGCGTGACGTCGCGTCCCCACAGCCGGTGAAGATACCCGAGGCTCTTCTCGGCATATTCGAGCTGGAGGTCGCGGCCGTCGTGCGCGTGGCCGAGGAAGAGGGTACGGTTGTGGTTGTAGTCGGCGTCCTCGACGCGGATCACGGGCACACCGCCCATGCCGATGTTCTTCAGCAGCGTCTCCTTCACCTGCTGCCAGCCCGTGTCGTCCGAGACGTCGGTGATCACGAGGTCATCCCCCTTCGGCTCGTAGCGGAAGAGATCGAGGTCGCGCATCAGCCGCTCGTCGAGCCAGCGGCGGATGAACGACACGTCGCGGTCAACCTCGCGCGTCTCGAACAGCAGGTTGCGGCCGGTCTTGCCGCGCGGGATCGATTCGCGCTCGTCGGGCGTGGGCGTGTCGCCGCGACGCTCGATGTCTTCCCACATGCGGAGCCCGAGATGATAGGGATTGAGGCTGCCCGGAATGGGCCGCACGACCTGGTTGTGGCGCACGAGAAACTCGAGATGCAGCTCCTGCGGCAGCTCGAGGGATTCGAGGATGCGCTTGTGGAAGAACGAGGCCCACCCCTCGTTCATGATCTTCGTCTCGATCTGGGGGATGAAGTACTCCGTCTCCTCGTGGACGACGGTGAGGAGGTCCTTCTCCCACTCCTGGAGGAACGGATTGTGGTCGCGGATGAAGAGCAACAGGTCCTCGTCGGGCGTGGGTGGGATCTTGCGGAGGTCGGGCTCGACGAACTCCTGGCGGCGGTGGATGCGCTGGAAGGGGTCCACCCGCGGTGTCGCCACCGCGACGAGCCGGTCGCGCTCCTGTTCCTCTGTGAGCTTCTTGACGGCGAGGTTCCGCCGGCACTGGAGGGCCAGCGCGTGGGCGGCGTCGAGCAGGTTCTCCACCTTCTCGAGCCCGATGCTCGGCGTGTCGGCGTAGCGCCGGATGCGGTCGGCATGGGCCTTGAAGCCGCCGATCGTGAACTCCGGGCGCGTGCTCTTGAACGTGAAGTTGTTCTTGAAGAAGTCGTTGTGGCCGTAGACGTGCGCGATGGTGAGAATCTGCAGGCAGAGCGAGTTGTCGCGCATCAGGTAGGCGAGGGCCGGGTTCGAGTTGATGACCATCTCGTACGGAAGCCCCGAAACCCCGTAGTCGTACAGTGTCTTCAGCTTCTCGTAGGCCTTGCCGTAGGACCAGTGCGGGTAGTGCGACGGCATGCCCGAGTACGCCATGTAGCCGAGCATCTGGCCGTAGTCGCTGACCTCGAATTCCTGCGGGAAGCAGTCGAGGCCGAGCTCGTCGACTTTCTCCCGGATGCGCGCGTCCCAGTACTCGAGGTCCTTGAGACTGTAATCGGCCACGGCGGCTACTGGTCCCGCCCGCGGTCGCGCGCGAGGAAGGCCTTGAACGAGGGCCAGATGTCTTCTTTCCGCTCGATCAGGACCGTCTGGAAGTTGTCGGCCTCGAGCCGGCGGAAGATGTTTAGCATCGAGCTCTCGTAGTAGCGCGAGCCGAGCGGCTTGATCTCGCCGTAGCCGAAGAGGTTGCAGACGTCGGCCAGCTCCTTGGCGGCGCGCAGCGCGGCGGGGTTATCGGAGTCGAAGTTGTCGCCGTCCGAGCAGTGGAACGCGTAGATGTTCCAGAGTGACGGATGGTAGCGGGCCTGCGTGATCTCGAGCGCCTTGTTGAAGCCGGACGAGATGAACGTGCCGCCCGACTCGCCCTTGTGGAAAAACTCGTCCTCGGTGACCTCGTTGGCCTCGGTGTGGTGGGCGATGAACACGATCTCGACGTTCCGATACTTGGTGCAGATGAACTGGAAGAGGAGGAAGAAGAAGCTCCTGGCGAGGTACTTCTTCATCGTGTCCATCGACCCGGAGGTGTCCATGATGCACATCACCACGGCGTTCGATTCCTTCTTCACGTCCATGACCATGTGCCGGTAGACGAGGTCGTCGTCGTGGAAGGGGAAGCGCCGTTCGCCTGCTTGTGGGACCTGCACTGCGGCGGTGCTCGTGGCGTCGTCGCGGGCACGCGCCACGCGCGCCGTGGCGAGCTTCCGGCGCACGCGCTCCCGGGCGGTGCGCCGCTTGTCGAGGCGGACGCGGATCCCGACGGCACGATAGCCCTTCCGCTTGGCGATGCGGAAGGACTCGAGCTGGCGGAGCGCCTTCCGCTCGAGGTCGGGTAGCTCGAGGTCCTCGAACATGATGTCGATGAGCTCCTCGAGCGTGACGTCGGTCTCGTAGTAGTCGGTGCCCGGCTGATCGCCGGCCTTGTCCTCTCCCGACTTGCCGGGCTGCTTGACCCGCCCGACCACCTGGCCGTTCTGCGACTCTCCGGTGCCCTGGCCGACGCCAGGGGCGTTGTCGCCGTAGACGAACTTGTATTCGCGGATGCCGCGGATCGGGACCTTGATGACCTTGTCCCGGTCTTTCCCGATGATCGACTCCTCCGCGATGATGTCGGCAATGTTCTCGCGGATCGACTCGCGGACCTTCAGGCGGTGGCGGGCGCGGTCGCCCGCCGAGCGGTCGCTACGTTCGGCGTCTGAGGGGCTGAAAGGCCGGAAGATGGACTCGATGGTGCGGCTCATGGCTCGAGCCGACCGCCGTCAGTCCTTCCAGAGGTTGTTGGCCGCGTACTTGAGCACGACGTCGACGCAGCTCTCGCAGTAGCCGGAATCGAGGAGGTTCTTCACCATCGCGCTGTACTTGCCGGTTTGCTCCTCGTCACGCGTGCGCGCCTTGGTGATGACCCGGCTGATGTCGCGCACCGACGTCATGAGCTTCTTCTCGATCGCTTCCTTGAGCGGCTCGTAGGAGCGGTACGACACACGGTCACCCCGGCGGCTTGCCGCCCAGAGGTATGCGATGACCTCCTGCCGGAACCCCTCGGCCGCCGACCCGATGATCGCGATCTGCTCCTCGATGGACTTGAGGAAGCCCTCGTCGGGCTGGAGCTCTTCCTTGGTGTTGCGGTCCTTCAGCCTGGTCTTGTTGACGAAGGCCTCGGCGTGGTCGAGGTAGTTCTGGAAGAGCGCCTCGGCCTGCTCCTGGTAGGAGTAGACGAAGGCCTTGGTGATCTCCTTCTCGAGGAGCTCGAGGTACTCTTTGTGGAGGACGTCCTGCAGGAACTCGAGGTGCTGCTTGCGGGTGTCGTCCGGGAGGTCCGCCTCCTTCACCATGCTGATGAGCGCCTCGCGGACGTTGATGGGATTGATGCAGTTGCCCTCGACGTTGTCGGAGAGCGCGTTGTCGAGCGCCTTCATGATGAAGCGGGTGGAGATGCCGGTCATGCCCTCGCGCTTGGCGTCCTCGCGCAGCTCGGAGACGTCGATCTTCTTGGTCTTGCCCTTCTCGACGACCTCCTCGCCGTTGTAGAGCTTCAGCTTGGTCATGAGGTCGCACTTGGAGGTGGGCTGGAGCCGCGACAGGATCGCGAACATCGAGGCGATCTCGAGCGTGTGGGGTGCCACGTGCGCGCGGAAGTCCGAGTTGCGGATGATCTTCTGGTAGATCTTCACCTCCTCGGACAGCCGGAGGTTGTAGGGGACCTTCACGACGACGATGCGGTCGAGGATGGCCTCGTTGGTGTGGTCGGCCTTGAACTTCTGCCACTCGGCTTCGTTGGAGTGCGCGACGATGACCGTGTCGACGTAGACCATCCCGTGGCGACCGGGCGCGGGGATGACCTTCTCCTGCGTCGCCGTGATCATGGCGTGCAGGTACTCGGTCTCGTTCTTGAAGACCTCGATGAACTCGCACATGCCGCGGTTGCCGACGTTGAGCGCGCCGTTCAGGTCGAGCACCCGCGGATCGCCCTCGGAGTAGAGGTCGAGCTTGGAGATGTCCTCGCTGCCGATCAGGACCGACGTGTCCTGGTTGTTCGGGTCGACGGGCGGCACGACGCCGATGCCGATGCGGTTGCGCTTGGAGAAGTAGCGCGTCGCGACTGGCACCTCCTCGTAGCGACCGCTGAACTCCTCCTTCAGGCGGAAGCGGCACACCGGGCAGAGGTCGCCCTCGATGTGGACGCCGAGCATCTTCTCGAACTCCTTGCGGAGGTGACGCGGGATGAGATGGAGCGGCTCCTCGAACATCGGGCAGCTCTCGATCGTGTAGATGGGATCCGTCGCCTCGAGGCCGCGCTGGAGCTTCTCGACGAGGGAGCTCTTCCCCGAGCCGACCGGGCCCATCAGGTAGAGGACCTGCCGGCTCTCCTCGCCCTTCAGCGACGCCGAGTGAAAGTAGCGAACGATCTGGCCGACGGTCTTCTCGATCCCGAAGAACTCGTCGCGGAAGAAGTTGAAGACCTTGAGAGACTCGTCCTTGTAAAGACGCTTCACCCGCTGGTCGTCGGACTCGAGAATGTCCTGCGTGCCGACGCGCATGATCGTGTCGTGGAGACGCGCGTGCGACAGCTTGGGGATGGTGGGATCATCGCGGACCATCTCGAGGTACTCGAGAAAGGTGCCGCGCCAGAGCTTCGACTCCTGCCCGGCGCGATCTTCTTTGATGATCTGTTCGAAGGAGTGCCTGTTGTCCATTGGCAACGCTCCCTTGGCTCAGCCGTCTTGTCGCGGCCGCGCCCGGACTATTCTACTCGCTGCGATGCCGAACTCCTTCCGGAGATTCCCGTACATGAAGTCCCGGACCTGAGGGGTGCAAGGCTCATGCCGCACGGAGCGCTGCTCGCCTCGGCCGGCATCGGAGAAGAGAGAGAAAAAATGTCGGGATCAAAGTGCTGGGGCTGGAAGATCGCAACCTCCCGTCATCTCGTGGACCGCTCTCCCCTCCATCACCCCACCACCGCCGGCTCCACCGTATCCGGGTCAGCCCAACACGCAACTCGATGGGAGGGTACCGTCCGGTCGAGGGGGTGTCAAGTTTGCACCGCCCGTGTACATCCGTCACACAACGCGCCGCGCAAGCGGACGACGCTCTCCGCCTCGCGACGCAGCACGCCATCGACCGAGTATCGCGCAGCGAGTGGTCCCAGGGGGAATCGAACCCCCGTTACCGACGTGAGAGGCCGGCGTCCTAGCCGCTAGACGATGGGACCTTCGTGGAAGGCTGAGGAGGGAGGACTCGAACCTCCAATGCCCTGATCCAGAGTCAGGTGGCTTACCAATTAGCCGACTCCTCAATGGCCGCCGAACGCTAGCGGACACGCCCCAAAGCGTCAAGGCGGAACGGCGTTCGATCTCTCGACGCGGGCCTGCGCGGCACGCAGACGCGAGAGCGCGCGTTCGCGCCCGAGGACATCGAGCACCTCGTAGATGCCGGGGCTGACCGTCCCGCCGGTCACCGCGACGCGCACGGGCTGCGCGAGCTTCCCGAGCGCGAGACCGTGGACCGCCAGTGTCGCCTGGAAGGCCTCTTCGATCGTGTGCGCGTCCCAGCGCGGCAGTGCCGTCAACCTGTCGACGAGATCGGCGAGGACGGGCGCGATGTCGGCCGTGAGGTGCTTGGCCGCAGCCTTGGCCTCCGGCTCGATCGAGTCGACGAGATAGAAGCGACAGAAATCCGCGAGCTCGACCAGCGTCTTCGCCCGCTCGCGGAGTGTCGCGACGACGCGTACGAGCCACGCACGGTCCGCGGGCACTGCCAGCCCCGCCCGCTCGAGAAACGGGACGACGAGCGCGGCCAGCTCCTCCGGGGGCGTTGCCTTCATGCACTGGAAGTTCACCCACTCGAGCTTCTCAGGATTAAAGATTCCGGCCGACTTGCCGACGTTCTCCAAGGTGAAGTGCTCGACCAGCTCGGCGCGCGTGAAGAGCTCCTGGTCGCCGTGCGACCAGCCGAGCCTCGCCAGATAATTGACCAGGGCGTCGGGCAGGTAGCCGAGATCGCGATAGGCGAGGACCGAGGTGGCGCCGTGACGCTTGGAGAGGCGGGCCCGGTCGAGGCCGAGGATCAGCGGCACGTGGGCGAAGCGGGGTGGAGTCGCGCCGAGCGCTTGGTAGAGCAGCACCTGCCTCGGCGTATTCGCCAGATGGTCGTCGCCGCGGATGATGTGCGTGACCCCCATCTCGGCGTCGTCGACGACGCCGCAGAAGATGAAGAGTGGCGCCCCGTCCGAGCGGACGATGACGAAATCGTCGAGGTCGGCGTTCTGGAACACGACGCGGCCCTTCACCTCGTCGTCCACGATCGTCTCGCCCTCGAGCGGCGTGCGGAAGCGCAGCACGGCCGCGGTCCGGCCGGCCGGGGGGGACGAGCGGTCGCGGCAGGTCCGGTCGTAGGCGGGCCGCTGCCCGGCGGCCTGCGCGGCGCGCCGGCGCGCGTCGAGCTCCTGGGGAGTGCAGATAGCCGCTGGGGCTCGGCGCGAAGCGCGTACGAACGGTCATCGAGGGGACGTAATCGGAAGGTCGGAGACATGTCAACGCATTGACACCGCAAGTGATTTATTTCGCGCGAGTTTGAGACTCCCGAGGCACGCCCGCATACTGGCTGGGCGAGAGAGGTGATGTGATGTTGAAGAAGATCCTGGTGGTGGAGGATAACGAGGACAATCGCCGCATCCTGGTTTACCGGCTGCGGAAGATTGGCCAGTTCGACATCCGTGAGGCCGCCAACGGCCAGCAGGCCGTCGAGGCGGTGCAGCAGGATCCGCCCGACCTGATCTTCATGGACCTGAAGATGCCGGTGATGGACGGCTGGGAAGCGACGCGGCGCATCCGGCAGATGGACGTCGGCCGTGCGGTCCGCATCATCGCGCTCACCGCGCAGGCGATGGCGGGCGACGAGCAGAAGGCCCTCTCCATCGGGTGTGACGACTACCTCGCCAAGCCCGTCGTGGATCCCGACATCGTTCGGCAGAAGCTCGAGCGCCTGATCGGCACGTCCGCCGCCGCCTGACCGTAGAGCCCCGCGCGCTCAGCGCATCAGGGCGAGCAGGCGGTCGAGCCACCAGTACCCCGCGAGCGCGCCCATCCCGTAGACCGGCACCCGTTCGAGCCAGCCCGGCAACTGCGCCGCCAGCGTGCCGACGCCGCGCCGCAGCGCGAGCACGCCGAGGACGAAGCCGACCTGCCCGGCTTCGATGCCGCAGTTGAACGAGAGGAGCGCGAGCGGGATCTCGCCGGCCGGGAGCCCCGCGTCGCGGAGCGCAGCCGCGAAACCGAGGCCGTGCAGGAGACCGAACGCGGCCGCCATCAGCCATGGGCGCCGGCGTACGAGGGTCACGCCGCTCCGTGGGCGAGCGAGCTCGACGGCGAGCGCGAGAACGGTCGCCGCGATGGCGACCTCGATCAGCCGCGACGGGAGGTCGACGACGCCGAGCGCGGCGAGCGACAGCGTTATGCTGTGGCCCAGCGTGAAAGCACTCACCGTGGCAAGCACCCGGCGCCACGTGCTAGCGAGCAGCACGAGGCCGAACACGAACAGTAGATGGTCGGGCCCGGTCAGGATGTGCGCGACGCCGAGCCGCGCGTAGTCGCGGACCACGTCGAGCCTCCCCGGACGCTGCGGGATGGGGACGAGGAGCTTGCCCGGTGACGCGACGCCCTGCACGAGCCGGCCGTCGGCGAGCGTCACCCGGACGAGGGTCGCGAGAACCAGGCCGCCCGGCCCCCTGACGCCGACATGCTCGCCGACGAGCCCGCCGGTGCCGCAGTCGACCGCCCAGCGCGTCCAGACACCGCCGCCTTCCTGCGTGACCGTGGGCGCCCGGACCGGGCGACAGCGTGCCGGCAGCGCGGGCTCGAGCGCAGCACCCCGCGGTTGCACGAGCGGCGTCTTCCAGCCGACCTCGGCCACGCCATTCCCGGTCTCGCGGATCTCGAGGACACAGGGCGCGAGCGGATGGGCGACGACGGCGTGCGTCAGACCGAAGACGAGCGCCGCGACGAGCCCGACCCGCATGGGTCGCATCTTAGCGCAGCCCCGCCGCCGCTCGACAAGTCGAGAAGTTCTGCGGTAGGCGAGGCCAATGCGGCGAGCCGTCGTCGTCGGCATCGCGTTCCTGGTCGGCGCCACCGTCGGCGCCTCGACCCCGCCGTGGCAGCGGACCGAATCCCGCCAGCCGTGCGCGAGCTTCGACCCGCTGCGGGCTCCGTACTTCGGGGACCTCCACATCCACACCCACTTCTCGGCCGACGCCTACATCTTCGGGACGCGCGTCGGCCCGCCCGACGCCTACGCCTTCGCCCGCGGCGCCTCGATCGTGCTCGCCGACGACAACGAGGCGCAGACGCGGAGCGCCCATCTCGACCGCCCGCTCGACTTCGCCGCGGTGACCGATCATTCGGAGTTCTTCGGCGAGGTGCTCCTCTGCGACACGCCCGGCTCGCCCGTCTACGACGATCCGATGTGCCAGATGCTTCGGCAGTCCGACACGCCGCAGCAGCAGAACCTGCCGACGGTCCTGTGGCAGTTCCCGGCCGGCATCCCGAACCCGCACCACCATGCTTTCTGTACCGAGCCCGGCGTCGACTGCGGCGCGGCGTCGGTCTCGGTGTGGCAACAGATACAGGCCGCGGCGGAGGAGGTGTACGACCGGACCGCCGCGTGCACGTTCACGAGCTTCCTCGGCTACGAGTACACGGCGAGCCCGTTCGGCCGCCATCTCCATCGCAACGTCATCTTCCGCAACGCCCTGGTCCCACCGACGGTGTCGAGCTACATCGAGACCGCCGGCGGTGGCATCCCGCAGGGCTTCTGGTCGGCGATCGAGAGTACGTGCCTCAACGCCGGCACGGGCTGCGACGCGGTCATCATCCCGCACAACTCGAACCTGAGCGGCGGCCAGCAATTCAGCGACCCCGCCGATGCGAACGAAGCGCTCCGGCGGCAGACGCTCGAGCCCCTCGTCGAGATCCATCAGATCAAGGGCAACTCGGAGTGCCGCTTCGACCGGATGGCCGGCGCCGGCGCGGGGACGGCGGACGAGCTCTGCACCTTCGAGCAGCAGGACGTGGCGCAGCAGGGACCCGCCGGGATGCCGGTGCCGATCGACCAGTACCCACTCCGCAACATGGTCCGGAACGCGCTGAAGGACGGCCTCGCGCTCGAGGACCGCCTCGGCGCCAACCCGTTCCGTCTCGGCTTCGTCGGCTCGACCGACAACCACGACGGCGCTGCCGGGAGCGTCGACGAGAAGGGCTGGGCCGGCGGACAGGGAAACAACGACTCGTCGCCCGCGCGACAGATCGGCGACAACGTGCGCACGAACCCGGGTGGGCTCGCCGTCGTCTGGGCGGAGGAGAATTCGCGCGACGCGGTCTTTGCGGCGCTGAAGCGCCGCGAAACCTATGCGACGAGCGGGACGCGACCGGTCGTCCGCTTCTTCTCGGGCGACCTTCGCGGCGTCAAGTGCGGCTCCCCGACCCTCGTCCACGACGCGTACGTGAGTGGCGCCCCGATGGGCGGCGAGATCGGCACGGTGCACGATCGGCGGAGCCCGAGCTTCGTGGTGTGGGCGGCGAAGGATCCGGGAACGGCGGACGCCCCGGGTACGGATCTGCAGCGCATCCAGATCGTCAAGGGGTGGGTCGACGCCAACGGCACCACCCACGAGCAGGTCTTCGACGTCGCCGGTGACCCGCAGAACGGCGCGGACGTCGATCCCGCGACGTGCACGCCGCGCGGCCCGGGCGCCCGGGAGCTGTGCGCCGTATGGCGCGACCCGGCGTTCAACCGGGACGAGCGCGCCTTCTACTACGCTCGCGTCCTCGAGAACCCGACGTGCCGCTGGAGCACGCGCGTCTGCAAGTCGGTGGGAGTCGATCCCTTCGCGGCGGACTGCGCCGCGCAGGCCGGCAGCGCGGGTGGGGCATTCGTCGACTGCTGTCGCGGACCCGGAAACGACGCGTTCCTCGATCCGCTGGTCCAGGAGCGCGCGTGGACGTCGCCGATCTGGTACCAGCCGGACGGGATCGCCCGGGTGCACGCGAGGATTCGCCACGGGACGCGGCCGGCGACCGACCGGCTCGTGATGCGCGTGCTCCTCGGGCGGAAGGCCGGCGACTTCGATCCGACGCGCCACGACATCGTGGTGCGCGTGAGCGACGACGACGACATCCTGGCGGTGACGATTCCGGCGCGGGCGCTTGCCCCGGCCGGCCTGAAGCGGTTCGTCCTCCGGTCGCCGGTTGGTCCCGTCACGAGGGCGAGCCTCACTCTGCGACGGCGCCAGGCGCAGCTGAGCCTGGCGACGGGCCCGACGGATCTCTCGCGCGCCGACCGGAACGATCACATGGTCACCGTGGCGCTCGCGGCGGGTGTCTACCGGGCGTCGCACACCCGGCTCTGGCTGGCGCGCGGGTCGACGCTCGCGGCGACAGGCCACTGATGGCGCGGCTCCTCCGTGCGCCGCTGGTACATTTCCTGGTCCTCGGCGGGGCACTCCTCGCGGTCCGCGGCTGGCTCGATCCCGCGCTGCCGCCGCGGCCGCGGCTCGTGATCCATGCCGCCGACGTCGCCCGGCTCGCCGAGACGTGGACCGAGGAGCACGGCGCACCCCCGGACGCTGCAGCGAAGCAACGCCTCCTCGACGAGGCGATCGACGAGGAGGTGCTCTACCGCGAGGCGCTCGCGCGTAGCTTCGACCGCCGCGATAGTGCCGTCCGCGAGCGCCTCGTGCGGCTCGGCAGCTTCGTCGGCGAGGAGACGGCGCAGGATCGCGAATCGCTCGAGCGCGAGGCGCGGCGGCTAGGCCTCGAGCGGAGCGATCTCGTGATCCGGCGGCACCTGATCGAGATGATGCGGCTCGCGGCGGGTCGGGTGGGGGAGGGCGATCTGCCGTCGGAGGCGGAGCTCGAGGAGTACCTCGAGCGGCATCGAGAGGGGCTCGCCGAGCCAGCGCGAGTGCGCCTCACGCACGTGTACTTCAGCGAGGACGCTCGCGGCGGGCGTGTCGTCACCGACGCGCTCGCGGTGCTCGGGGAGCTGCGCGGCACGGGGGCCGCCGCGGGTGCAGGTGGTGGGGATGGGTTTCTCCGCGGTGCTGAGTTCGACGGGTCGCGGGACGAGCTTGCGCGCGCGTTCGGGGCGGGGTTCGCGGCGACTGTCGATGGTGCGCCGTCGCGGACCTGGTTCGGTCCCGTACGCTCCGCATACGGGGTTCACCTCGTCTGGCTAGACGAGCGGCAGCCCGCGCGGACGCCGTCGGTGGCCGAGGTCCGGGGGAGGCTGCTGCACGGGTGGCTTCGGGGTCGGTCCGACGAGCGCCGACGTGCGGCGATGGATGCAATGCGGGCGACGTACGACATCCGTATCGAGGAGGGGTCCGGCGTCGGCGGATGACGGCCGAGGTCAGTTATCGGGCGCCCCCTCAGTGATCCACCCACGGATCGTCGCCATCTGCGCGAGTGACAGCGGTCCTCCGGTCAGTGGCATCGGTGAGCCGAGGATGCTCTGGCCCGGCGGCGCCTGGCCCACCTTCCACCACAGGTAACTCGCGGCAGTCGAGCCGGGCGCGATCAGCTTCAGGTCCAGTCGCTCGGTGCTCGGCGAGTTCACGAGCGCGGCATACGCGCTCCCGTCGCTGAGGTTCAGGCCCTGTGTCGGAAACGGCCCCGAGTGGCACCCCGGCAGCGCGCAGCGCGCCGTGAAGATCGGCTGCACGTCGCCCCGAAAGCTGACGAGCACCGGCTGCGTGGTCGTGGTGACGGTCGTGGTCGTCGTCGTTTGTGATGGGCAGGTGGGGGGCGTTTCAATGCGGCCGAGCAACGCGTCGATGTCCCTTAGAACGTCGAACAGGTCGATGTGGCCGTCGCAATTGGCGTCGCAGGCGATGCGCTGCTCGGCGCTCGGTGTGCGCGTACCGAGCACGAGGTCGATCGTCGCCAGCACGTCGAAGAGATTGAACGTCCCGTCCAGGTTGCAATCGCCGACCGGCTGAATCGAGATGTCCGCGCAGTGGTGGTAGAAGCACGGGGCGGAGTGGTTGGACATGAACTCGAGAACCTGCAGCGTGCACTTGGTACAGGTGACGTCGGTCGGAAGAGTGACCGTGAAGGTCTGAGGCCCGGGGAAGGGTCCCGTATGCGGAAGCACGTTGTCGGCCAGAATCGGGAACGTCGGAGGGTTCTGGATGGCTGCGCTACCGCACGGATCGCCAGCCTTCGGCGTCACTGTCGGTTCCGGCGGAAGCTCGCTACGGTCGTTGACGGCGAGCGCGACACGGTAATGACCTGGATGAGTGATGACCTCATTGATGGTCACCGAGATCGCCTGACCTGAGCGAAACGCCGTCACCGCGGCGGTCGGTGTCCCACCGCCTTCGTCACCGCACGGTCCGAGCTTCTCTGGAAGTCCGAAACTGTCTTGCGACATCCACGAGTCCGGCGCGATCAAGATGAAGTGCGCGTGGGCCAACCCGGGCACGAACGCGCTCGCTGCGGCGATGAGGAACGCACGACCAACCGCTTGCCGCAGCCTGCTCCGTATCTCGTCGACCCTGACCATGGGACCCTGGGCGCAAGCGACGTTGGCGCGCTTTTGGGCGGGAGTCCATAGGTCGCTCCAGAGGTGGTGACACCGAGCGCGAAGCTCGCTGTCCGGAGGCTGCGCCAAGCCAGGATCGCTGCTACGGCGCCAGCGAGACCCGCCAAGATCGCTGCGATCGCGTCATGCGTCGCCTCGATCCGAAAATCTCTCCGTGCTTGCCCGGTCGCAAGTCGGACACCTGTCAAACGTAGCCACGTATTCGATAGCTGCGTTGCGCCTTCATCGCGACTCCGATACATTGCGTCCGAGGCCGTTCAGAGCCCCGCAGCGCGACCTGGCAGGGGCGCCCCGCTCCCTACCCACGTGTGCTCGGCGCGGACTCCGGAAAGGAGAATCGTGCCATGGTCAAGCGTGACGTCGACGACGTGCACGTGAGCGCCAAGCTCTCGTGCAACGGCCATCGCCGCAAGTTCGCCCCCGGTATCGAGGGGATGGATTGACGTGCGCACCCGTCTTGTCCGGATACTCGCCCGCCATTGGAACGCCTTTCGGGGCCGGATAGGTGCGGCCCACCGTTCCGCCACGGAAACAGACGACGCTGACGAGAGCGTCCGTCGAGCGGAGCGCGGACGTTTCTGGGCCGAGTTCCGCGCAGGGCAGCTCGAGGCCGAAGCGCGGTGCTCGAAGTGATCCCCGTCATCCGCCGCGACGACGCGTCACTCGAACCCCTCGAGCTACAGAAGGAGCAGCGCACATGATGGGACGATCGATGCAGCGCACTCCATGCGACAACATGAATCATCGTCGCGCGAACGCGCCCGTGGGGCATTGCCCGCAGTGTGGCGGAATCGTGAATGATCATATTCGAGTCGCGCCATGCAGCGAGTCCAACCACGCCGCCGCGCGACGGCACCAGTCGGTGTTCTGCGTCGATTGCGGCCTGAGGCTGATTCTCGCTCGCTGATCGCCATGGGGGCCATCCGCACCGTCGGCGTGCTCGGCAACCACCTACCGCGGCAGTGCGGCATCGCCACGTTCACCACTCATCTGACGGATGCGATCGCCGTCGAGTTCCCAGTGCTCGATTGCTTCGTGCTGGCAATGAACGACGGCAGTCATCGACATCCCTATCCGGCGCGAGTTCGCTTCGAGATCGCCGAGAACGACGTCGCCTCGTACCGCCGCGCCGCGGATTATTTGAACGTGAATGCGGTCGATGTCGTGTGCGTGCAGCACGAGTACGGCATCTTCGGCGGCAAGGCCGGCAGCCACGTGCTCGCGCTGCTCCGCGAGCTGCGGATGCCGATCGTGACTACCCTTCACACGATCCTCGGCGAGCCCACCCCCGTGCAGCGTAGTGCGATCGACGAGGTCGCCAGGCTCTCGGAGCGTCTCGTGGTGATGAGCGCCCACGGCGCCGTCCTCCTTCGTGACGTCTACGGCGTGGGCGAGGAGAAGATCGACCTGATCCCCCACGGCATTCCAAGCATGCTGTCCGCACCGCGCAACAAGGATCTGCTCGGCGTTGAAGGCAAGTCCGTGATGCTGACGTTCGGCCTGCTCTCGCCTGACAAGGGGATCGAGCACGTGATCGACGCGCTACCAGCGATCCTCGCGCGCTACCCGGACACGGTCTACATCGTCCTCGGCGCCACCCATCCTCACGTGAAGGAGCGGCACGGGGAAACCTATCGGCTCATGCTGGAGCTACGCGCACAACGGCTCGGCGTGGACTCCAGCATGATCTTTCACGATCGCTTCGTGAGCCAGGGTGAACTCGTCGAATTTCTCTCCGCGGCGGACATCTACATCACGCCGTATCTGAAGCCGGAGCAGATCACCTCGGGCACATTGGCGTACGCGGTCGGCGCCGGGAAGGCGGTCATCTCGACGCCCTACCTGTACGCGCGTGAACTCCTCGCGGACGGGCGCGGCATCCTCGTGCCCTGGAGAGATCCGCAAGCCATCGCGTCCGAGGTCGTTGGCCTGCTTGGGAATGACGTGAAGCGGCTCGCTCTCGGTGAACGCGCAGCGGCCCACGGTCGCAGCATGGCGTGGCCCGCAGTGGCACGACGCTACATGCAGAGTGTCGAGCGGGCCCGCGCAGAGCACGCCGATCGGCTCCGAACGGTCTTCCAAACGAAGACGCTCGCAACGCGGCCGGCGGAGCTTCCCGAGATCAGCCTCGAGCACCTCCATCTCATGAGCGATCAGACGGGCCTGCTCCAGCACGCCGTCTTCACGGTCCCGCGCTACGAAGACGGGTACAGTCTCGACGACAATGCGCGGGCACTGCTCTTGACCGCGCTCATCGAGGACGCGGGCACGGAGGACGCGAAGGCTGTGCGGACGCTCGCCACGCGGTACATGGCCTTCGTGAGCCACGCGTTCAACCAGGAGCGTCGGCGGTTCAGGAACTTCATGTCGTACTCGCGTCAATGGCTCGAGGACTACGGCTCCGAGGACAGCCATGGGCGCGCGCTATGGGCATTGGGCACCGTGGTCGGCCGGTCCGGCGATCCCGGCAAACAGAGTCTCGGTGGCGATCTGTTTCACGCGGCGTTGCCCGCGGTCGCGACATTCACCAGCCCACGCGCGTGGGCGTTTGCGCTGCTCGGAATCGACGAGTACCTCCGCGCGTTCCAGGGTGACAGCAACGTGCAATCGGTCCGGAAGACGTTGGCGCTCCGGCTCCTGGAGGCCTTCCGGCGTACCCAGAGCCCCGATTGGCCGTGGTTCGAGGACCGTCTGACGTACTCCAACGCCCGCTTGTCGCAGGCGCTCCTCGTATCGGCAGCCTGGATGGAGCACGAGGAAATGCTGGCGGCGGGGACGCGTTCCCTCGCGTGGCTGGCCACGATCCAGTGCTCGGAAGACGGCTATTTCGCGCCGATCGGGTCGAATGGCTTTTACCGGCGCGGCGGGGCTAAAGCGCTGTACGATCAGCAGCCGCTCGAAGCGTGCGGGATGGTCTCCGCCTCTCTCGAGGCCGGCCGGCTGACCGGCGAGACGCGGTGGACGGAGCACGCGCGCCGTGCCTTCGGCTGGTTCTTCGGCCAGAACCACCTGCAACAATCGCTCTACGACGCCGCGACGGGGGGTTGCCGCGACGGGCTGCATGCCGATCGCGTGAACGAGAACCAAGGGGCGGAATCGACGCTGTCCTTTCTGCTCGCCCTCGGGGAGATGCGCTTGGCCGACCGGGTCCGCGTCAGGACGTCAATGGCGCAGGGCGGGACGGCATGAGCGCGCAACGGGGTTACGAGCAGCTATTCCGGCGCCATCGAAACAATCCCATCCTGACCGCGGCGGGCTGGCCCTATCCGGCGCATACGGTCTTCAACGCGGGCGCCACGCGGCTGCACGACGGCACGACGCTGCTGCTCTGCCGCGTCGAGGACCGCCGCGGGCACTCCCACTTGTGTGCGGCACGGTCGGCAAACGGTGTCGACGGATGGATCATCGACCCGGAGCCGACTCTCCGCGCTGACCCGGAACACTATCCGGAGGAGCTCTGGGGGATCGAGGATCCGCGGATCACCTTCGTCGAGGAGCTCGGCAAGTTCGTGATCGCGTACACCGCTTTCAGCCGAGGAGGGCCGGGTGTGGCGCTCGCGCTCACCGAGGACTTCCATCATTTCGAGCGGTATGGATTGATCATGCAGCCGGACGACAAGGACGCTGCCTTGCTTCCGCGCCGGATCGACGGGAGTTTCGCGCTCCTTCACCGCCCGATGACCGACTCGGGCGCGCATATCTGGATTTCGTTCTCGCCCGACCTCCGCAATTGGGGAGGGCACAAGCTGCTGCTTCAGGCGCGCAAGGGCGGTTGGTGGGACGCGAACAAGGTCGGGCTCTCCCCGCCGCTGATCGAAACACCTCGTGGGTGGCTGATGCTCTACCACGGCGTGCGGCAGACGGCCGCCGGGTGTCTTTACCGCCTCGGCGTTGCGCTGTTCGCACTGGAGAACCCGGAACGCTGTCTCGCGCGTGGCGATTCGTGGATCTTCGGTCCCGAGGCTCTGTACGAGCGCGAGGGGGACGTGGGCAACGTCACGTTCCCCTGCGGCTACACGCTCGACGCCGACGGCGACACGATCAATCTCTACTACGGCGCCGCAGATACGAGCGTCGCCCTCGCGTCTGGCAGCATCGGCAGGCTGCTGCATTGGCTCGACGAGCACGGGCACGCGGACAGCAACTGAGAGCGGAGTCCACTTCTCAGTAGCGCCCCGCACATCGTGCGCCGCCGCCGCACCCGCACAACGACGCGGGGCTCGGTCGGCTTGGCCAGGTGCATCTGGAAACCAGCCGAGAGCGCGCGCACGCGGTCCTCGGTGCGGGCGTAGGCGGTCAGCGCGAGCGCCGGTGTCTGCCCGCCCTCCTCGCGCGGCATTGAGAAGTTTCTGCACAGCAGCGCCTTGCGGCGATCGGACGATGCGTGTAGGTGCGCGAGAACATTACGTCGAGCCGTTAGCTCAGTCGGTAGAGCATCTGCCTTTTAAGCAGAGGGTCGCTGGTTCGATCCCAGCACGGCTCACCTTGCTTTTCTCACCCAAGTGCCGAAGCGCACAAAGAAATCGACGAGGCGCATAGGCGACCAATGCTGACCATAGGGACACGTCAGGGCCCATCGTTGCCACGCTCGATGGCAACGGATGGCAACGGATCTGGACGCCGTCGGACGGGTGAGCGAGATGGGCAGCTTCGCCTGCCCGGTCGTCCACAGCGCTCGCGGCACGTAGCTCATCGCGAGCGCGCGCCGCACGTGCGGGATGCCCTTCCAGTCGAGCGCCCAGCGCGCCTTCTCGTTGTAGTGCGAGATCGGGAAGTGCCAGAGGACAGGTGGCCCGGTCACGCGGCGATCTCCGCCGACGTGCCGCGGTGGCGCCGGTACATCTCGGCCGCCCAGTGGGACGCTCGGCGACCGGCGAAGGCCTCGCGCCAGCGCGCGACCGGCGCGGGCAGCGGCCCCGGTGGCGCATAGGGGAACTCGGGGGGCAAGAAGACCACGGGCGCGAGGAGCGCGGCGGCGGTCAGGTCAGCGACGCTGAAGCGGTCGCCGACCAGGTAGCCGGAGGGCTGGAGCTCGGCCTCGAGGCGGTCGAGCGCCGCGAGCACCTTCTCGCGGCTGCGCGCCGTGCGTGCATCGTCGATCTTCATGTCAGCCCGCATCACGACCCGGAGGGCGGGGAAGAGGGCGCGGTAGAGGCGACGAGTGCCCGGCCCGAAGCCGAGCGTGAAGGCGGCCGCCGCGAACTCGGTCTCCGGCAGGAGCTCGTGGAAGAGCGCGCGCCGCACGTGCGGGCCGAGCTCCTCGTCGAAGAAGTCCTCGAGCGCGAGCGCCCGGCGGCGCTCGGCGTCGTCGGCCGGATAGAGCGCCGGCTCGGGTCGCAGGCGCTCGAGGCGCTCGATGATGCGCGTCGAGTCGTGGATCGTCTCGCCGTCGACGATTAGGACCGGCAGCGCCTTCTGCCCCGTCATCCAGAGGACGCGCGGCACGTGGAAGCCGGGCAGGAGCGAGCGGCGTACGTGGGCGATGCCCTTCCAGTCGAGCGCCCAGCGCGCCTTCTCGTTGTAGTGCGAGAAGCGGAACTGCCATAGGACGGGCGGCGCCGTCGTCACAGGCTCTCCGCTAGGGCGGGTCGGCTAGCCGAGTCAAGACGGGTGGCAACTCGGGTCGCCGCGGGCAGGGTGAGCGAGGGGGCGCGGCAGGGACGTTACGCGGGCGGAGCGGACCCTGCACGTAGCGAGCAGAGGGGCTGCCAGAAAGCCGTGTAGTTTCAACGCCTCGGAGGGCCCGTTGCCACGCCGTTGCCATTGGTAGCCGCGGGGTAGCGCGCCACGTACCCTGGACGCATGACCCCGAAGCAGCTCCGACAACGCTCGCTCGCGCCGATCCGACACCAGCTCTTTGTGCGCGCCCCCGCTGGCCGCCAGCTCCGGGATCGCAGCACGCAACGCCTGCTCTCGAAGCTCCGCCGAGCCCTCCCCTGGCTCATGCCGTCGGATCTCCGGCCGGCGCCTACGCGGGCCTCCGGGACGGCGAGCTGACCGGATGGCAGCTCGACGATCTCCGCATCGAGCAGCGCGAGGCCGACGTTAAGCGCTCGCTCGGGCAGGAGTGCTCGATGCTCGACCCGAAGCCTTCGCGCACAAAGACCGGCCGAGAGCGAACGG